>Ga0209514_10002713_pt1 | contig 26811 bp, 37 predicted proteins | sample Subgrocontami58m_FD_187452 | JGI IMG/M metagenome (GOLD analysis project Ga0209514, IMG submission 187452) | Subsurface groundwater microbial communities from S. Glens Falls, New York, USA - GMW37 contaminated, 5.8 m (SPAdes) (version 3) | ecosystem: Environmental > Aquatic > Deep subsurface >...
GCAGACCCTTGGGAACCTTCTCTTTTCTCTGTAGTTTTGGCTAGTCATAATAGTCTAATTCTACAATCATATCTGTCTCTTTTCAAGCGAAACGAGGTATAATTAGTTTGGAGGTGTGTATGGCGCAGAAAAAAGTAATTGTAGTGTTGGCAGAAGGTTTTGAAGAGATAGAGGCTGTTACTGTTATTGATGTCCTAAGAAGGTCGGGCATTGCCGTAACAGCCGCGGGATTGAGCGGCTTAGTGGTCAAAGGGTCTCGCGGAATACGCGTATCAGCTGATAAATTGCTCGATCAGTCAGGAGAAGATTTTGACGCGATAGTTTTGCCGGGCGGTTCTCAGGGCGCTATCAATCTTTCGGCGTCTGAAAAAGTAAACGCGATCATAAAAAAATTTGACACTGAAGGAAAGCTGATAGCCGCGATATGCGCCGCGCCATCTGTTGTGCTTGCGCCATTGGGCATTCTTAAGGGAAGATCTGTTACCGGATACCCTGGTATGCTAGAAGGTTTTGACAAAGATACGGTTTACAAAGAAGACAGCGTGGTCGTGGATGGAAATATCATTACAAGCCGCGGCCCTGCCACAGCGCTTTCGTTTGGGCTGGCTATCGCTGAGAAATTGGTTGGCCGCGACATAGCCGATAAAGTCAGAAAAGCAACGCTCTCATTTTAACTTTTCCGATATTTCAAGAAGTATGCCCTTGGCTATTTCAGGCTTAGGCAAAAGCAGCCGTTTTGCCGCTACAGTCAGTTCTGTGGTTTTATCTGTCATTTGTTTTACTTTGACAGTCACGTCATTCTTATTCACAACCGCTTTTATAATGCCTGTTTTATCGTTCTCCGCTGTTACTGAGCCGCTTTTGTTAAGTATTGCCAGGCTGGTATCGTATACTCTTTTAAAAGGTAGATCGAAACTTTGCTGGCCACTGTCTTTCCCTAACAATGTAATGGCAACACCCGCAGGCAAGAACCCTACGCCCAAGACGGCTGAGGCGGCGTATACTTTGGCGCTGCTGATGGCTGTTTTCTTTAACGGTTCGCTTATGATAAGAGTCGTGAGCTGTTTGGCACTCGTTATGTTCTTATAGACCTTATCTTTGATATCTACATCGTAGACCTGGACAGATGGCTGGGGCCCTACTGTATAATCTCTGTATACTATCTTGCCAACATTCAAGTGGAGTTCATCTATTTGAAATGGAGGTATCTTACCGGCAGCTGGTTTTTTGGCTTCAGCTTTTGGTTTTTCTTCTTTCTGCATTACTTTTAAAGCATCAATATTCAGCTTGCCTTCTTTATTCTTAACGATACCCATCTCTTTTATGTTGAGGACGATCTTTTTAAGGTGTACTTTTTTTCCAAGCAAAGCCCCGATGTCGCAAGACGCGTATATTTGGGGCATATCAATAAGGATCTCATTTGGAAAGCCCGGGGGGTTATACATCCTGAAGCCTTTTATGTCTATGGCTTGTTGAAATACGCCAAGAGAAAGAGAGTCAATGTGCACAGGCGCGCCTGTGACCTGGCTGCCTACTACAGTGATAGTAGACTTTATGATGTTGTTTTTCATTAACGATATGGCGACAAGCCCGATAATAACAATACCGCAGATCAATGCTATTTTTTTCATAGCTACTCCCTTCTGGGTTAATTAATTTTTTTCTTTCTGCGAAGCGCCTTATCCATCCTGGCACGGGCTTGTTGTGGTGTTTTGCCCTCGGTCAGATGGCCGCAACACAGAGCCGCGTAGCCCTTGCGGTTCTTGATCTTGAACACCTGGATCTTATCGCTCATAAGTATCCTTTCTATTTATTATACTCTTCAATAAATCCTTTTATCGCTTTTTCTATTGAGGCGTAGTCTTTTTTCGCGAGCCATTCTTTTTTAAAGACGCTGGCTCCGAAAGATATGGCACAGGCGCCATTTGAGAAATAGTCCTTCATATTCCCGGGTTTAACGCCGCCGCATGCTAAAAGTTGGATGTCGGCAAATGGGCCTTTGATCTCTTTAAAATACTCAGGCCCGAAAAAGCCAGACGGGAAGACTTTTACCATAGTAGCTCCAGCCTCCCAGGCATTATATATCTCTTGTGGGGTCAGGGCCCCAGGGAATACAGGTATCTTGTTCTTAATGCAGTATGTGACGATGTCTTTAATAAGGACGGGCATTACGATGAAAGTGGCTCCGGCAGACAGGGCCGTCTTTAAAATTTTCATTGAGGTGACGGTGCCGGCGCCTATTGTAAGGCGTTTTCGGGAAGCAGTTAGAGCCAGGCGGATAAGCGAGTCCGCGTTGGCTGTGTTCATAGTGATCTCAATTGTTTTGAGCCCTGACGCGCAGGCAGACTCAATCAGGGGTTCTATTGCGTCTTTAGTTATGCCCCTTAATATGCCAAGTATGGGCAATTGCTTAAAATTTTTAACGTCCATCTTAATCCTTTCGGGATTAATCCAGGCTGGTCGTTAAACTCTCGTAAAAATCCCTGTAATTTTCTTTTTTATCGCTGTTGCGCAATGCCATGGCTGCCTTTGGATGTTCGTTTAGCATGCCGGCTATGGCGTAGGGTATGATGTAACCCCATTCTATCTTATTGCGAAGGGGTATGAATTCGTTAGAAATAAGGTCAAGTATGGGCCTAATGTCAAATTTCGGATTCTTTAAGAAACCTATCAGCAGTTCAAGCGGGCAATTCCCAGCGGCCCTGCCTAATCCGTAGACAGTCGCGTCAAGATAGTTGGCATTATGTATGATGGCTTCTATGGTGTTACCGAAAGCCAGCTGTTGGTTGTTGTGGGCGTGCATGCCTACTTCTTTTGTCTTCAAGATGCTTTTAAACTTATTGACCAGTAGTTCAACGGTCTCCTGGTATAAAGCGCCAAAGCTATCGACTATGTATATGACATTGGCCTTTGATTCCTCTTCCAATTGGTGCAGCGCTTCAGTCAGTTCGTTATCCAGAGCCTTTGAGATAGCCATGACGTTGACCGTAGTCTCGTAGCCTTTTTCGGCAAAGTGGTTTACCATAAAAATAGCTTTATCAATGTCATGGACGTAAGAAGCCACGCGGATCATGTCAACCGGGCTTTCTTTTTTTGGCTTTATGTCATCAATATCCACGCGGTCCACATCCACCATAACGGATATCTTTGTTTTTGATGGTATGCCGTCTATGACCTTTCTTATGAGGTCGTCATCGCAGAATTTCCACGGGCCGTAATCTTTGGGCGAAAAAAGCCTTTTGGCGTTCTTATAACCTATCTCCATATAATCTACGCCGGCTGATGAAAGGGCTTTGTAGACTTCGCGGACGAACCTCTCGTCAAAATCGTGGTTATTGATGAGGCCGCCGTCTCTAATGGTGCAGTCAAATAATTTTATTTTTTCTCTGAACATGGTCCCCCTCTTGTATTGTTGGTTTACGGGAAAACATTATAACATAAATGGAGGATTTTACCAGATGCCGTTCTGGTGCATGATGCAGGCGTCGTAGGTGGTCATGATGCCGTATTCTTTGGCTTTTTCAATGGCTGCTTTTGATTCCGAACCAGGCTGCATCCATATTTGCCTGATGCCCAGCTCGTGGCATTCATCTACGATCTTTTCGGTTACTTCAGGAGGGGTTACTGTGATAACGAGCTCGGGAAGCTCTACTAGGTTCTTTAAGCTTTTATAGACCTTATGCCCTAGGATGATAGAGCTTTTTGGGTTTACGCCTGTGGCATTTATGCCAGCGCTTAGAAGGTCATTGAATATTTTAAATCCGTATTTGTTAGGGTCTTCTGAGACACCGACAACGGCTATAACTTTATCTTTTTTTAGGTCTGATTTTGCCATAGGTAGCATTACTCCTATATGAAGTATTATGCAATTCCTATGCCTAATGTTATCTATATAAAATTATTTATTTAACTTATTGCAAATAAAGAAGTTAAATAGTTTTATAAAGTGTTTTTAAAACTTGATATTTTCTTGTAACTGTATATTTTAATAAACAGTTGTATCTTTTTCAATTATTTCCGCGGTACGGGTAAGTTCTTCTAATATACTGATTATATCCTGTTGCGGTATCTTGGATGTAAAAAACAGCGATTGCGCGTTCGTCGTGGCTGTGCAGTTGTAGCTGACCTTTTGTTCATGTTTTACCATGGGCTCTACATGGAAGTGCAGGCTTAAGTCGTAGTGCAGTAATTTGGACGGTGTGGACCGGTTCAGCCGGCAGACTACTTTTCTGCTTTTGTAAAAGCCCTGTACTATCATGTAGTCAGGTGCTGTTTTTAAGGATAAATGGTCTACCGGACGGAATGTCCCTGATATGGAGGCAAATGTCTCTTTGATATTTCTATAGATAAGTAGTTCTATATAGGATGATGCGGCCCATATTACGATAGCGGTGACAAATAATAAGTTAAGGCCGTATATCAGGCTATCATGCATGTCTATTATCGGCGTAGGCAATAAAAACAGCTGTTAAAATCTATGGATGCAGGATCAGGTTCTTTGGTGTGATCCTCTATCCTCTTGCAGTTGAATTTATGCAGCCTCTCGGACAAAGCTATCATGGCCTGGTCAAACGTTTTATCTTTAAGCGAAGTTATAAGCGCCTGGCTACGGATCTTTTCATCATCGTAGTTGGAGAGCTCGCAGCACTGTACTAAGTTGCCGTCCATATCCACTGATATATCTACCATATTTACGGCGCTGCAAAGCCGTACACCCCGGCATGCCTTTATGTCAGCTGACATAAGGATTGGAAATTTCAGCATCTTTGACAATTCGCCAAGTGAAGCGCATAATTCTTCTCTTTGGGCCTTGTCTAGGACAAGTTTGTTCTCTTCTGAACGCGGGCAAGGCAGGATAGTCGTCATGCTAAGGCACTGCGCGCCTTTCTTTTTAGCCAACATAGCTATATCAAATATCTCGTCGTAATTTGTGAGGCTGGCAGCAGTGACGATACGGAAAGGTATTTTTTCTTCGCGGCATATGCTAAAGTTTTCCATAAGAGTGTCATACGAGCCATTCATGCGTTGAGCGTCATGTTTGGTTTTATTAATGCTTTCAAGGCTGAAAGCGATAAAACTTATTCTGTCTCTGTGTTCTTTAAAGAGTCCCAGGTGTTTTTTAAGAAGAGAACCATTGGAAACTACGGAGAAGAAAAACCCGTTGCTTGTTATTAGCTCTATAAGTTCCTGCAGTTTGGGATATAAAAGGGGCTCCCCTCCAGTTAAGCAAAGATTTTTGTAACCATATTTTTTTGAACCAGTGATCACCTTTTGAGCGATTTCAAACGGCAAGTCTGAACCTGACTCCAAATTCCTTAGGCAGTGTTTGCAGGTGAAATTGCACCTTGAAGTGAGGATGAAAATAATGTTGCCTGCTCCTGCAAGAGAGGCTTTGCGTTCTTTTCGCGCCCGTTCCCTGCATTTTTTCCAGAGTATGCTTGAAATTCCCATATACCCTTTCTGCGGCATAAAAAAACACCGGCGTGATATCCGGTGTTTTTTTATTTATTTTTTCATTTCCTTTTTATTCAATTGGTATGACTATTTTTGTCCCGACCTTTAATTTGTTGGGATTTTTTATCTTGTTTTTGTTCATTTCGTATAGGTATTTCCAGCGGTGCCCGCCTCCCATTTGACTGGCGGCTATTGTCCAGAGCGAATCGTTCTTTTTGATAGTGTAATCTTTTGTAGTTACCTTGACCTCGCTCTCAACATTTTTTTGTATTTCTTCCGGAGCTTCATTTACTATCTTGGTATCTTCCTCAGAAGCAGCGGTCCCAGGCGCAGGTATCATGACCTCTTCAACTTCAGCTATCATGAATTGCGCGTTACGGTCTTTTTGCATGCCTACAAGGTCGCTTACAGGCGCAACGGCGTTAAGCTTTCCACGGCTGATTATGCGCACGCGCTCTTCTTTTACGCCCTCGTCTATCATAAATTTCCTGACCGCTTCAGCGCGCTGCCGGCCTAATTTTTCGTTATAGGTCTCTGAGCCGCGCGTGTCACAGTTACCCGTGACAAGTATATCGGCTTCAGGATTTCTTTTGAGCGTTCCCACGGCCTTTGTCAGGATATCCGCGGCATCATCCCTTATGGACGATTTGTTGTAGTCAAAATAGATCTTAACGTTCTTGATGATCTTTTTGATGACAAGCGAAGGCCTTAATTCCGCAGGCTTGGCTGGCGGTAATTCCTCGGATCTATAATCATAGAGTACCTTTAATACGTAAACATATCCCCTATTGCCCCATAATGGCCCAGCCTGGCCTGGTTCTGTAGGCCACCACCAGTATCCGCCGCGATCCTCGTCCTTCACCGGGCTGGGTTTGGCGTCTGTTGGCCACCACTTGAATTCTTGTTGCAGCTCGTCATTTTCTGACTTTCGTTTTTCTTCTTTGCACGAATTATCCGCGAAAGCGCAAGTGGTTGAAATGAAGGCCAAAGCTAGAAAAAGCATTAGAGCTGATCTTGGGGATATTCTTTTCATAGATACTCCTTAATTTTGCCTTTTGTAGGTACTTATTCCCTACAAAATTAACCCATAAGCCAGCGTAGTAAATATTAAGTGGCTGCACTTAATATTTACAAGCGATTTGGCATGGGGTCTTGCTTTATTTCTGCGCAGCTTCTGTTTCGGACTTTTCGGCTGTGTAATATTGCTTAAGCTTTGTCCAGGTATTAGGCCCGACTTTTCCGTCAGGTACCAGGCCGTTGGCTGATTGAAATTCTTCTATTGCTTTTTTGGTCTTAGGGCCCATCTTTCCGTCAACTTCACCCGTGTAGAAACCGGCGGTCTTTAAAGAAGCTTGTATGTCTTTTTTGGATGGAGAATCAGGGGCAACGACTTCTTTAACAGATTGTGTTTCACCTGTTGCCTCAGTTACTTCTTTTTGCGCTGAGGATATACCGGCTTTTGACTCAAGGGTTTGCATCCGCGTTTCCAGGTCCGAGACTCTTGTATCGCATGTAGCGCAGCCAGCCATGACTAAAGCTGCCGGGATGAGTAACCATGATTTATTTATCATTGTTTTCCTTTCTTTTATTTGGCCAGAGTAAATAAATTGAACTTTAAAATTATATCAAAAGGGGGGTCAGTGTCAAGCTCATTTATCCGTGGTCATGTGCGATAAGTTTCTTTCAATAAATTCAATTAGTTTGCTCTGCGCCGGCCCGGAAATATTGTGGAATTCAATGCCTATGCCCGGATGGAAGTGAGGTTGTATCTGTTTATCAGGTAACCAGACGACCCTCGCGTCAAGCTCGAGCTCTTCATGTTTAGGTGGCAGTTTGAGCTTTAGGACCAGTTCATCCCCAAGCTTAAACGCGCCGCATCCGAAGATGAACGCGCCTATGCCGCTTAAATTGACTATCTCGCCATTAAGGCAGGTTGCTTTTTTGTCGTACTTGGCTTTGAATTCTATCTTTAAGTCAACAGGAAGACGTTTAAATCTGCGGCGCAGCTGCATCTTTTTTATTTTTTCAATGATCTGATCATCTTTGAAACTTGTTATAGCCAGGTCTTCTGTCGCGTATATGTCTATTACCCGGTCAAGCCCGGATATTGAAAAAACATTCTTAAGGTGGGCCGGTATGGAAGCAAATTTCATCCGGCCTTTAGAGTTAACGACTTCTTTGTAGGCAAGGACAATGGCTGATATGCCAAGGTAGTCTATGAACTCTACGCATTCAAAGTTGCAGAGTATGTCGTTGTAACCGTCGCGAAGGCATTGGCCGACTATTTCAATAAGGTTCGCTGAGTCAGAGTCAATGCGCCCGGATAGATCTAATATTATACAATTGCCTGTTTGCCTGGCTTTGATATCCACTTGGTCTTTTCGTCAAGACCTCAATGCAGGTCCTTGTGAGTCCTTATGGACGCCTTGATAATACGTCCGAGGTCTTCAAAACTGCCTGTTTTTGGGAAAAATCCTGAAACGCCCAGGCGTATCGCTTCTTCCATCTTTTCTTCTTTGGGGTATCCTGTGACCATGATTATAGGCAGGTCTTTATTGAAGGCGCGTATGTTCTTTAATACTTCCATGCCGTCCATATCAGGCATGTGTATATCCAAAAACATAATATCCGGAGGCTCTTTTTTGACAAGCTCAATAGCCTCAGGGCCGTTATAGCATACTGAAACGCGGTGCTGTTTTGTTTCAAGCCAATAAGTGATGGCTTCCAGAAATTCGGCTTCATTATCTACCAGCAGGATATTAAGTATTTTGTCCATGGGGCTCTCCTTGTGTACGGGTGTTTTTACATTATATCATAAATTTTTTGTTTGTCACCAGAAGCTCCTACAAGCACACGAACAGGTTTTTGTTTGGTGTCCATCGTTATGGCTTTGGAGCTTCCTTCGTTGAATATCAGCTTGTAGCCACCGTCAAGCCAACGGTAAATAGAAAGGTCGGTATAATGTTCTCCTCCTAGGCTAAAGATAGCCAGCGCCTTGTGGTTTTGCGCGTCAATGTCAAATACTTCAATTTTTCCCAATCGGTCCATGCCGCTTATGGTCTTTACAACGTGGAACCTTCCATCGAGTGATCTTTTATAGATCTGATAAAAAGCGTGGTTCTCTACAGGGATGATCTCTCTTTTTTTGGGGGGCGCGAACTGCACTTTTTCTTCTTCTTCATCTTCTGATTCAGGTTTGTAGGTGGCGATAAATCCTATAATGACCTCGTTGCCCGTGTCATTGTCAAGGTCTGACTCAATGTAGATACTGCTATCCTGCCAAACGGGAAGAGTTCTGAATAACTTATTGTCGTATTCTAATTTGCGCGGGGGTGCTACCTCTTTTTCATTAGCCTGGGTTGACTCCCAAGCGTATGCACGGGCTTGCGCCAAGCAGAAAAAAGCGATAAGGAAAGTCAAAGAGATGAATAATGATCTTTGTTTCATGGAGACGGTGTCTGTTCTTTTTTTATGTTGAGCAACTTTTGGATCATGGCTTCTTTTTCTTTTAATTCCATTTCAATTTTGTTGAATTCTATCCGCGAGACCCATTCCCCTTCCGCTTTATTTTCGGAGTGCTCAACAACTATCTTTTTTTGGTCGGCTATGGTCTTTTTAGCAAGATTTAACTCGCGTGTCAAGGTTTCTATGGCTACTTGGGACTTGCGAAAGGCATCATCAGATTCTATGATCCTTTTTTTAAGGGCCTGGGCTTCTGTTTGTACTCCCAAAAGCTGCGAATCAATGTGCCTTCTGTGGGTGATCTCCGCTTCTAACATTAGTTCTTTATGCGAGAGTTCTTTTTTTAACGCCTGAAATTCTATTTTTAATTTTTCGTATTGTTCCGCATCAAACGCGTTCTGAGACTTTTCTTTCAAGATAGTTTTTTCTTTTTCCTTTGATTGTGCTAATTCTAACTGCGCGGCTTGGAGAGTGTATTCCATATCATTAAGTTTTTGTTCGTGTGAGGAGAGCTTTTTTTGTAGTGAAGTTGTAAGGTCAAAGCCGTGGTTTTTGCCGTGCGGTTTGTCTTTTTCCGGAGATCCTTCCTCGGGTGACCTGTAAAAATATAAAAACCCGGCTGCCAATAGGCCCAGGAAGCACAAGACTAGGAGTATCATAAGTATATCCACGGGTTCATTTTACATTGAGCACAACAGTGTGTCACGAAATATTTCGTGATAGCCGGGATTTGCGAAAACATCTTTATCGTGCTAAAATGCGGGTATGCTTAAAGAATATAAATTGCAGGCAATTCTTGGTATTTGGGGAGGATTTCTTTTGTTCGCGCTGGGGTTCTTGGTAACAGGCAAGGATTCTTCTGGATATTTATTTTTTGGCAAAGCAATTATGCTCTGTAGTTACGCCCTTTTTATTTGCGGATGTTTTATGTACGCGCGGGGAAAAGGCCGCAGCTGGTATTGGGGCATATTAGGTGTTCTAGGGCCCTTGGGCCTTCTGGTTCTTTATTGCCTTATGGACAGGGCTAGATTTATTTTAAAGAAGCGTAAGTTAGAGGCTGCTAAAACTTCTTGATCACCGCGATCACCCTTCCTAATACTTCAAATGGCGAGCGTATATCTTTATAGTCCTTATTTGCCGGTGTAAGGTAAATAGCATCCTTTTGTTTTTTGAATATTTTGATAGTGGCTTCATTTTCTATAAGTGCCGCGATAATGTCCCCATCCGTAGCAATACGCTGCCTGCGTATGATGGCGATATCGCCTTCGTGTATGCCTTTTTCTATCATGCTATCGCCTTTGATCGTCAGCGCGAATATCTCCTTGTCTGGGTTAGGCAAAAATTCATCAAGATGCAGAAAGCTTTCTGTTTCTTCAAAAGCAAGCTGCGGCATGCCCGCCATTATCTTTCCTAAAATAGGTATTCTGAATAGAACAGGTTTGACTAATTCAATTGAGCGTGATTGGCGTGGGGTAACCCTTATATAGCCTTTTTTGGCAAGGCTTTTTAAGTGGTCCCTTGTCGTGCCTGTAGAATTAAACCCGAATTGCCGGCCTATCTCGCGTAAGGTAGGCGGCCTTCCGTTAACGCTTGCCTTGTTCTGGATGAATTTGAGGATCTGCGCCTGTTTTGCAGTCAGGCCAGTGGCAACCGGTTTCATTTTTTGTTACGCAGTTTACGGCTTAGCTGCTGTATCTGAGAGTATATATCAAGGATCTTCTTGTTTTTGAGCTGGTCAGAGGTCAATAGAGATGTCACGTTCTTGCCGAGTTCGTAGTAGAGCTCTTCTCTCTTCGCGCTCATTATTACGGCTTCTGTTCTTTTCCTGACGGTGGAATAGACTTCGATAAGGTTCTTTTCGCTTTTCTTCATCAATTTTGACAGGTCTTTGTTCACTTTTGTTATATTCTTTTTGGCATTCGGCCATATTTTTTCAAATTCCTTCTGAATACGGTCTTTCGTGTTTTCCATGGTTCCTCCTTGTGTACAGACACAACACCGGCGCAATTCCGATTAGCGCCGGGTGTTTCTGGTATTCTGAATTATCTAAAATTTGACGACGTAGCCTACCTTACCACCTTCTTTGTCCTGTAGATCCAGCGTCCTGAAGTCCGGCCTTGAACCTTTGACTTGCACAGGATATTGGCGGCTCAGGATATTATCAAAATCTATAGATTTTTTCATAGTAGAATATGCCTCAGCGACCCTGAGTATTGGTTTTTCGCTGACAGCTAGGTTTATAATGCGCGAAGGCATGGCCCCATAGTTAAAGATAGGGCCCTGTTCTGAGAGCGAAAGATTTACGACATTAAGCAGCATGTATTCTCCTATAATGACTAGGCTGCCCATATGAAGTATCTTTTTGAGGCTTATATGCAGAAGGTTCTTAAGCCTTGATTTACGGTAATATTTGCTTTTTATCTCAGTCATGGTGTTTTCTATTATGGTCCTTTTTTATTTTTATGTCAATTGCGATCTTTGAGCCAGGACGCGCTTGAGTATCTTGCCTGAGGAGTTTTTAGGCAGTTCTTCAACTATCTCTATTCTTCTAGGGACCTTGTAAAGGGCCAGGTGCTCTTTTAAATAAGATATGATCTCGTGTTCAGACAAGGAACCGGCGTTCTTAAGGACGATGAACCCTTTGGGCACTTCTCCTCTATGAGGGTCAGGCACGCCTATGACAGCCGCTTCTTTGATCTTCGGGTTCTGGTAAAGTACCTCTTCTATCTCGCGAGGATAGACATTGAGGCCTCGGACATTGACCATCTCTTTTTTTCTACCCATAATATAGGCGTAGCCTTCAGAATCTATCTTTGCCATGTCTCCTGTCAAAAGCCAGCCGTCTTTTAAGGTTGCTTTGTTTTCATCATCCTTGCCAAAGTAGCCTTGCATGACATTATCTCCAAAACAGCAGAGTTCGCCTATTTGTTCAGTCTTTAGTTCAGCGCCGTTATCTCCTATGATCTTGAGCTTTACGCCAGGTAATGGCAGGCCTATGGAACCGGGCTTGCGCGGCCCTTTTAACGGGTTTAAAGATACTACAGGCGAGGCCTCAGTTAAGCCATAACCTTCGAGGAGCGGCAGGCCATATTTTTTTTCAAATTTTGTGAAGACTTCAACAGGAAGCGCGGCAGCCCCTGAAATAGCCAGGCGTATCGGATTAAACATGCGCAATATAGGCCGAAACAGGAATTTTGGCAGTTTTATATCTTTTAAAATGTTGTAAATAGACGGTATGCCAACGAAGATCGTCACCTTGTTCTTTCTGATAGAGCGCAGTAATTTCTTGATAGGCCTCGGAGATTTTAAGATAACCATCCTAGCGCCCTTTGAAAGCGGCATGAGCATGCATACTGTCGCGGCGAATGAATGAAATAGCGGCAGGAAACACAGGACCGTATCTTTAGGGGTTACGGATATGGCTTTTGACGATGCTTGGCAATTTGCCATAAGGTTGTGGTGGCTTAGCATCGCGGCCTTGGGGTGGCCTGTTGTGCCTGATGTATAAAGAAATACAGCAAGGTCTAGCGGTTCACAGCATGGTTCGCGCTGCATGAGAGTGTTATCTATGGCGTTATTTGTCTCGATCATCTGGTTAGCAAAAAAGACTCGTTTCAATGTCTGTACTATGACGTTTAATTCCTGCGCAAGAGCGGCGTAGGTTGAAGACGTGATAAGGAAGCAGCTCTGGGAGTCTTCTAAGATATATTTTATCTCATCTCTTTTGAACATGTGGTTTATGGGGACGGCTATAGCCTGGTTCATCAGGATACCGAAATAAGAAAATACGAATTCCGGAGAATTATCTAACAGGATGGCTACGCGGTCGCCTTTTTTGATCCCCTCATTTTTTAGCGTCAAAGATAGGCAAACCGCTTTTTTATAGGCTTCTGCGTAAGTTATCTTTTTTTGGCCAAAGATAATGGCTATTCGGTGAGGATAGTCGTTGTAACCACGGTACAGGATATCGCAAAGGTCTTTCATATTTTGAAAAAGAATAAAAGTATTACAGCTAAGATGATGCAGTAATAGCCGAATAGATGGAATTTTTTATTATGGATGAGCTTGCCTAATCCGAAAAGCGCGAACATGCCGAAGATAAACGAAGCTGCCAGCCCTGCTGATAGCGCGATGGGGCTGTATGAACTTGTGAGGGCGACGTCTTTTGCTTCAAATAAAAATGCGCCGATGATGGCCGGGATAGAGGCTATAAATGAAAAGCGGAATGCTTCGTCTTTTTTGACCCCGAGCGCCAAAAGGGATGATATGGTAAGGCCTGACCTTGAAATGCCGGGTATTATGGATATTCCCTGGGCTATGCCCATGACCACACTATCTGCGGCTTTCGGTTCTCTATTCCTATCTTTGAAAAATGGAATAGCCAATAGGATGACACCGTTGATCAGAAGCTGTATGGCGGTATCGTGAGCAGAGTTGAAAAGTGATTCAAGGCTTTTTTTGAAGATTATGCCTATTGCCCCTGTGATGATGGTGACAATAGCGATATACCATAACATTTTAGGGTTTTTTAATGCCAGCAGGATATCCTTGCGAAAGAACGTTAAAAGCGCAAGCACTGTGCCGATGTGCAAAAATAAGTCCAAAAAGACAACGTCTTGAGTGATGTTTAAAACATGCTGGGCTATGACAAGATGCCCTGAGCTTGAAACCGGGAAAAATTCAGTCAGTCCTTGCAAAGCTCCTAGGATAATTATTTTGAGCGTCATAATGTATTATTACAGTTTACTCGTATTTTATATCATCCAGATAAAATGCGCAGCCTTGAGGATTATTGTCAAGATTGGCTGACCAGACAAAACCACCTATGACCCTTTTGAGGTTTTTTCCTGACAGGTTTATCGTGTATTGCTTCCATTCCTGCGTAAGGATTACAGGCCCTATGCCGGCAGTGTCAGTATCGCCAAAAGCGCCGGTTATGCCTCCCATTTTAAATTCTTCTATGCGCTCGCCGCCGTTCTCTCCCCTTGCCCAGAAAGTCAATTTTGTAGCGCCAGTCAGGTCAAATCCCGCGTTTGCTATTGTCCCCCAGTTGTTAGCCGGTTCCTGCCAGTAAATGCCTGCCCAGCGGTTATTATTAGAAGCTCTGTTCGAATATGTTATTTTTATAGAGGCCAGGCCGGAATAAAAACTTTCTGTTGAGCCTTGGTCTATCGTAATGTCAGAATGATCTCCCAGCCAACCTGATGGTATGAAGTGGTTATCAGGCGATCCATTGTCAGAGTAGACATAAAGGGTATTGAATCCCGCGTATTGGGCAACCGCGGTATTGCATAAAGCCGCTAAAGCCAGCGATAGGGTAAAAAATATTTTCTTCATATCTTTGCCTTTTTGATCAGTTCTTTGTAGTATTCAACGCACTTAGGGCAAGTTTTTTGATCTTCCTTCCATTCAGGATGGTCTTTTCTGATGAGGTCAAGGAGATATTCTTCAGCCTTAATATGGGTAAGGGCCGTTGCTTCATCTACCACCCTGTCGCATATCTGGCAGGTGTAATTTTTTTTATTGGTTTTCGCAACGCACCTGTTGCATAAAGACGGGTCCTCTTTTGAGCGTGATACTATTTTTGCGGCGCCCAAAAGTTTAGACATTACGCCTTCCAAAGGCACATTACATTTTTTGCATCTCTTCATAGTATCTCCTATTGGTGTTCTAATAATCGTTTTAGATGTTCTTCGTCAAAAAATCCCAAAGAGACGACTGCTTCTCCTATGCGCTGCCCTGTGTTCCAGTGGTAATTAAGGGCCTCATTGAGTTGTTCTTCGTTTATGAGATGTGTTTCAAGCATCATCTGGCCTAGAGGTTTGGATGTCTTTAGATGATGATGGTGCCTTTTAAGTTCGTGCGCGTATTTTTCCTGCAGTGCCTGGCGATTATCAAATCCTGAATCAACGACCCTGCGGTTAATGAGGTAGTTGCTGGTATGTTTCTTCTTCAGGAATTTCTTTATTTCAAAAGCGATCTCTATCAATTGAAAAACAGAATGGACTCTTGTGCTGCGGTTATTCACTATGGCGATAGATAAGCCCATTATGGGTATATCGGCCATGTGGCCTCCCCTGTCCTTTGTTTTTATAAAACCGGTTTCGCGGTCTTTTGTGGAATAATGCAAGGGTATAAGCCGGTCAAATTCATTGATGCATTCCTGGGCTATTTGTTCTTCTTTATCGGGTGTCGTAAGATAGACAAAATCGTCTCCACCGATGTGGCCTACGAAGTCTCCTGCATTGCCTGATCTTTTTACGCACGAGGTTATTATCTTGGCTGTCTGTAAAATTACCCTGTCACCTGCCATATAACCATATTTGTCGTTAAAAGATTTGAAGTTATTGATATCAAGGTAAGAGAAAGAGAATATTTTATTTTCATACAGGTAGTTCCTTACGAATTTCTCTATTGATTTATTGCCGGGCAGTTTAGTGAGCGCGTTGGCGTGGAATTGATGGTCGGCGCTTTTTAATGACAGGGCTATCCTTATTTCAAGGTCTATTGGGTCCGGCGGTTTTATCAAAAAATCGTCAACGCCCTGCTCAATGTCCAATAGGTTGCGCCTGAGCTGCTTTTTTTCAATAAGGATGATAATGGGGATATACGCGGTTACAAAGTCATATTTAAGTATTTTGCAAAGTTTGAGGCCGTCTATTTTGGCACAGTGCGCGTCTATTATGATAAGGTCGGGGTATTTGGAGCTTGCGATATGCAGCGCCTGATTGCCGTCGTCACAGAGGATGACGTCGTAATTCCAGGCCTTCAATAGATAAGTAAGTATCTTATCAAGGTTCTGGTCTTCAATGACCAGGAGGATCTTTTTATTTTTTGACATCTTAATCTTTTATTGCAGCGTGGTAGATAAAAACGACCGCCGCAATGATCAGGAATATCGTCCGCCCGATGCCTATGGTGATGTTGGAGCCTTCAGCCCCGAAGGTGAACGTCAGGAAAGCTTCTATGCGGACAAGAAGAATGAAAAAAAGCAGGATGACCAAAATAAAAGAGAGTATCTTTTTTAATTCCCATTTCCTAAGGAAGAAAACGTAAAGAAGTGCTAACACCAATAAGATCGTGCTCCAGTTGAGATTTTTTACATACTCCTGGCATAGGGTCAGGGTCTCATAAACCTGATTTTTTATCTCAAGGACTATGTTTTTCATTTTTTCTCCCTGGAAGAGAAGACTCCCAAACAGCATATCATGGCAGCAATCCCGGAATAGAGCAATATTTTGTCCCAGTGTAGGCACTCTTTGCCCTTAGAGCGCTTATAGAGCGTGCTGGTTTGTTCAGTAATGATAAAGTTCTCTTTATCTATCTGGGTTATTTTATATCGTGGCGTAAAGTATACTATGAGCCCAATAGCTACAATACCGAACGCCAAAACCGTCAATTGTTTGTTATTCATAGTATAAGTCTATCTAAAATAATAGGATAAGTCAATAGTCAAAAATACGTTTGATGAGCATAGTGGCGAAACTGCCCCTGGGCAAGATGAATTTCAGGGTAAGCTTTTTTTTGCCGGAATACATCTCATCGTTATCAGATCCGGAAATAAGCTCTTGCGGTAGCACGACTGTGTTTCTTTGGGAGCTTTTAAAATACGCCTGGCGTATTTTGGTTATGTTGAACATGGGCCGCATCAGGCCATTTTCTTTGAAAACGGCCTGATAAATATTTTCAACGTCAGGGCCCATCGCGGGCATCTTTGAGGACGGAGTCGGTATAGGGATATTTTTGATCTGTCCTGTTGGGAAAAGATAATCTCCTGTCAAGCCCGGGTAAACATTCATTCTAGCGCTTGCGCTGCCACTAGCCTGAAGTTTTATCCAGCGTCGCAATACTTCGTTCCAGAGAAAAGCCTGATAGCAGGATATGAATAACGAGAGTTCTTCCCGAGGAATTTCGCGTAAAAGATATAAAAAACCTTTTAAATCACGAGTCAGGTGGTCAAAAGCTAATTTTTCAAAAGACAGGCGCGCCTCTTTGGAACATGACTGCCAGTCTCCCCAATTCTTAAAAAAGAATGCTTTGCGTTCCCTGTCCTTCTTTTTGTCTTCGCTGGTCACTCGCGTAAGAAATATTTTTAAGGCGCCATTAAAATGTTTTTTGAGTAACTTTTGGGCTAAAAAGCCCTGAACAGGGTCATATGTGCCGAATCGCTGGTCATCAAAGTAATTGGGAAAGCCAAGGGCATTGACCAGTGAAAGCTCTGCTTTTGTTTTCTCTATATCCTGGGTAGAAAGGTCTCTTATTGTTATGTTGAAATGGTTCCCGCGTATCAGGTCAGGCCCCATAGGCCTTGATATAAACCCTAAGAATTCAAGCGAGAGATCGTCTTCTTTTATTTTTAAAGGGATGAGGTTATTTTTTACGGCGATATATTGAGTAGAAATGGAGTGCCTGTCTTTTCTTCCACAATAGGAGAAGTCATCAAACGCGACGCGCGTGTTTTTAGAGATAATACGTAAAACATCAAGGGTGTTTTGCCGGCGTTTTGTCATGCGGTATAAAGCGAATTCCCCCCTTTTTCTTATGACAGGTGTGTCTAAGAGTTCTTCAACAATAAAATCTTCAGGCCTGGCTTTTATTTTCATGCGCTCATTATTCTACGTTTTTTTTGATGTGTGTGCCGGCAAAGCGTTTCAGCCCGCCGGATTCCTGGATCCAACCGTTCTCAAGGCCGTATTTTTTTAGAAGCTGTGCCGCGGCTTCATATTCTTCAAGTGTTATGCGCCGGTCAAGCGGTGGATAGTTGTCCGCTTCAAAAGCCGGAAAATACTGGCTCATAAGGCTTATGTAGGCTTTAGGTGAGAGTTCGCGGCTTATGAACGATAGTATTTCTTCGGTCCCTGCGATGTTTTCAGGCAAGACTAAATGGCGTATGATCAGGCCCTTTACTCCTACTTGCCTGAACATTTCCTTAACAGCATTTTTGTTGTATTCCGGATATCCGGGCGCGTTTGAATATTTTATGGCAAGGCCGTTTTCGGCATATCTCATGTCAGGCAGATAGATGTCTATTACGCCATCCAAAAGCCCTATTATTTCCGGCAGTTCATAACCTGAGGTGTTGTATACCAGCGGTATTTTCAGGCCGTTTTCTATGGCCAGTATAAGGGCCTCTAAGATCTGCGGCATTACATGGGTGGGTGTCACGAAATTGATGTTGTGGCATCCTTCTTTTTGAAGTTCCAGCATGTAGCCTGCCAACTCGCCGGTTGATACTTCCTTGCCTTCGTCTCCCTGGCTAAAGTTGCAGTTCTGGCAGTAGGCGCATCTCATATTGCAACGGGAAAAGAATATTGTACCTGAACCTCGGCTGCCTGAAATGACGGGTTCTTCTCCTCCGTGAGCAAAATAGCTGCAGACAATAGGGTTCTTTCCTGTTTTACAGAACCCTTTTTCGTCTTTTAGCCGGTTAATAGCGCATTTTCTCGGGCAGATGCAACAACTTTCAAGCATAGAACGCGCTATATCAGCCTTTTTGCGCAGCGCGCCGGACTTAAACGCATCTATATAATTGGGACAGGCCGTAGGCCTTTTTGATGTGCTCATAGTAATTATTGCGTATCTCGTTAAATAAGGCTATGTGGGATGGCGATCTATAATCAGGATATGTCAATGGGCCCGGCGCGAACGTTTTGTCCTTGAATAAAAGTGTGGCCTCTTCAAATATGCCATTTTTGCAATATATGCGGTGCACAAAACTTTTTGTGGTTGCCAACACAAGCTTAGATAAAGATATGTATCCCGGGTCGATATTGATGGGCCTTTGATCTTTTCTGTTTTTAAGTTTGGCCTCTAACTTGTTAGTGAAGAGTTTGATGGCTACCAGTTGTTCTGGGTTTATCAGCTTTTCAAAAGTGATAAATACCCTTTTTAAGCCCTTACCCATCTCTTTTTCATAATAATCCGTCTGGTTAAAATCAAAAACAGGGCTTATAAGGTCGATCTTGCCGAATTTTGCCGAAAGCAGGGTTTTTGTTCTTTCTATAACGCAGAGTTCACCGGCTATAAGCCCGATGACCAATTTTACAGCAAGAGGTTTAAAAGGTTGTCCCATAGTGAGGGATCAGACAGGTGAGGCGGAATTCTTTTTGACGAAGGCGTCTACGAATTTCATATCGCTTCTTGAGATCTGGTTGAAATAAATAGCGATATTGTATTTATTGCTTTCAAGCGGGTCGGAGGACCTTTCAACGCGCACTACTGTCCCTTCGCAGGCGATATGTTTAGCGGATTTCAAGCCTTTCTGTTTCGGGAAAAGCAGCGTTATTTTTAGTTTAGTCAGGATGGGAAGATAACTCTCTACCTGGCAATACGCGCCGATACAACTGACATTTTTGGTCTCGGTTACAAAATCGATCTCCTTGTCTTCAAGTTTAATGGCAAGGTTTGAAGCTGACCGGGCAAAACGCCTTCTCTCCTGATCGTTTAGTTTTTTAGGCATCCTTGTTCTCTGCTTTTACTTTTGACGCGTTAAAACATTTTTTATTACAGTAGAACTTGGTATTCCTGTAATAACGTTTGATCCTCTTTATCGGTTTATTACATTTAGCGCAGTTGACCTTTTTGGATTCTTTATCTGCCACGTCAATTTCCTCCCTTACTTAGCTAAGCTCTCGTTTATCTGAATGTATTCTTCAAGCCACTTTTTACTCACAGGGCTCATTTCATGGAATTTCAGCCCTGTTTGATATTGATCTGAAAACGATATACGGTGCGACCAGACGGTCCTGGCTATACCCTCAACTATTTTTTGGACTTCCGGAAACCGCATACGGATGAGAAAAGCGCTGTTCGGCGGGAAGAAAGAGGCCATATTCATCCGAAGACCTGTTACGCTTAAGTCTTTGGATACCGTTTCACCGAAATCTTTCTGTCTTCCCAGATATTCGTAAGATATCGGGAGGTTTATTTTTAACCGTTTGGATTGTCTTTTCTCGGAAATTTCCATATTTATTTAATTCTAAGGAAGAATATCACATAACTTATTGCCTGTCAAACATTTTATACTTTACAAAACATTAACTCATGGTATAATTTCATCGTTGGATTGGAGATTTATGGAAATGCCTAAAGAAGGTTGGGAAATTGGTAAAGAGGCAACGCCTGAGCTTGCGCCGAAGGCTGTGCCTGGGCCTGCGTCGAAGGCTGTGCCTGGGCCTGCGCCTGAGCCCACTTTTACTGTTAATAAGGCCAACCATCCCCCCCTGCAGTTAATATTTTTTATAGCGTTAGGTTTTGGCCTAGCTGCTGCCGGTTTCGCGTTTTTTTCAAACTCTTTTACGAAAACTAACTCAGCGAAACAATCCCCAAAGGCAGTTGTTGTACCAGAGACTATTGTTGAAGTCGTCACTCCGGTAGTAAATGATGTAACGGAAAAAGCGCCTCCAGAACCTGAAAAGCCTATCCCTGCACTGTCTTTGTCAGGTATTCTATTCGGTGAAACAGGGAGTTTTGCTTTGATCAACGGCCGCGTGATACCCGAGGGCGGTAATGTAGAAGGCGCGGTAGTTGAGAAGATCTATGCTGAACGTGTTGAGTTGAGTTTTGAAGGCAAGAAGATTACTTTAAGGTCTCGTTAACGGCTTCGTTAATGAGGTTTTTGGGGACATTCTCTACGATCTTCGTTCTACCTATCCTTTCTAAAAGTACGAACCTGTTTGACTTTCCGATAAATTTTTTGTCATAGGCCAGCGCTTTGATCAAAGCCTGCGCTTTTACTTTTCTGATAACCGTAGGCATACCCATTTTTTTAATAAGGCCTATGGCATCAGAGCAAGCCTTGTGTCCTAACAAACCCAGTTTTTCAGAAAGCCTGCAGGCGCAGACCATGCCTAAACTTACTGCCTCGCCGTGAGATGTTTTAAAACGCGAGGCAGCCTCTATGGCGTGGCCGAAAGTATGGCCGAAATTCAACGCCATCCTTATGCCTGTTTTGTCAAATTCGTCCTGAGAAACAACCTTTGCTTTTATGGCTGCGCATCGCGTAATAAGGAAATATAAAGCGCGCGTATCTTTTTTCAGGACTTTCTGATGGTATTTTTTTAAGAAAGCGTAAAGCTCTGTGTCTTTTATCAGCGCGTATTTTACGGCTTCTGAGAGCCCTGCCAATATTTGGCTGCCGGGCAGGCTTTTTAAAAGAGTTGTATCTGATATGATGAAACGGGGTTGGTAGAAAGCGCCTACAAGGTTTTTGCCGCACGTTGTGTCAATGGCAGTTTTTCCTCCGATAGATGAATCTATCTGTGCAAGCAGAGTAGTCGGTATTTGTATATAAGGCACTCCCCTTTTATATATGGCGGCGATAAAACCTGTCAGGTCTCCTACGACACCGCCTCCGAAAGCGACAAGGAACAGTTTCTTTTTTTTATCAAATCTGGTTATCTTTTCTATAAGCTTAAGGGCAAGGACGGCATTTTTGCTTTTTTCAGTATCAGGCACGGTCAACACCAGAACGCTTTCGCACGCGCCCTCCAGCGTTGTTATTAATTTTTTGCCGTGGAGCGCTAGGATATTTGCGGTCGTGATAACGCAGGCATCTGACCCGATCAAGGTATCTTTGATCAGGCCGGGAAGGCCTGTCAGGGTATTCTCTCCAAGCAGGATCTTATAGGAACGGCGCTCAAGGCTGACTGTGATCGTCTTTTTCATATTTTTGTCAGATAGAAAAGTATGTAGTTGGCGACGGGCCAGACTATCTTATCAAAAAGTCCCATATATAATAGCGCAAATAATAATATAAATCCATAGGGTTCAACCGCGGCTAATTGTTGAGCTGATGGCCGCGGCAGCAGGCCCATAAGGACCCTTGAGCCGTCCAGCGGCGGTATCGGAATAAGATTAAAGACCGCAAGCACGACGTTGATGACCATAAAATATTGCAGGAGCGCGGTTAGTAACTGGGAATCCTTCAGGCCTAATTTAAAAAGTATTGCCGCCACAAGGGCGCACGCCAGGTTTGCCAGCGGGCCTGCTAAGCCTACCCATATCATATCTTTTTTTGGGTTTTTTAGGCCCGCGAAATTAACAGGTATTGGCTTGGCCCATCCGAAAAGGACGGGTGAATTCATCATAACCAGCATCACGGGCAAAAGAATGGTGCCGAACGGGTCAATATGGGACAAAGGGTTTAAGGTGAGCCGGCCTGCCCGTTGCGCGGTTGTGTCCCCTAGCTTAAGAGCGACAAAACCATGGGCAAACTCGTGGATGACAACTGCGAAGAAGAATATAGCAAGTGACAGGGCAATGCCCATCATTTTTTCGCGGCGGCTTTTGCTTTTTGGTCTGCCTGAGGCTTTGACGCCGGAGCCGCGGCTGCGGCCGTAGCGCCTTCTTCAGCGGGTTTCTCAGCAGCCTTTTCTTTCTTGATCTTGAGCCGGAACGCTTTTATTTTAGGCATTCCAAAGACCTTGCTGTCTTCTTTCCAGAGGCCCTTGTTCATCATGTGTTTGATGCGTTCGGCCCTCTTTAAGACAGACTTCTGCTGTTTTCCTTTTACTGCAGCTCCTAGAGACGGGTGTATAGACATAGTTTTATATCTTTCTTATGAAACAGTCCACGTATGTTTTTTTAAGTTCCTTTAGCCTGATCTGGGCGTCTTCTTTTTTGGCGTAATTCCCTGCCAAAACTATCGTGTATTTACCTGATTGTTTAGTAAAAGCGGCAATACCCTTTTTTACCAGTGAATCTGCCAATCCTTTAGCTGAGGACTCGCCTGTTACCGAAGCTACTTGGATAGTAAATCCACCTGTTGGTGTTTTTACCGGCTCCTGGGCAACGACTATAGGTTGAACCGGTGCTGCTTGGATCTTTTCAACCGGTACTGCCACTGCCACTGCTACTGCTTCCTTCGCAGGCGCTATCGCAACCGGCGCTGGTACTTTTTCAACAGCCGCGGTGTTCTTAGCTATCAATTTTCCTTTTTCAACTCCGAGCGTGAAACTGGCTATCAAAGACATGATAACGCAGATAAATATTACAATTACGCTTTGATGAGAAAATATGACGTTTATAGATGCTGGTTCAGGACGCGTATCATCTTTAAGATTAGAGAGATACGAATAATTTGATTTTGTGTCTTTTGCCGTGATATCAAACTCTATTTGTTGGCTCTTTGTGTTCATGATTTGCTATTATTATAATTTTTAGCGTGTCAAATGCAAGTACTTTTTTAACTTTTTGTTATGGAAAATCTTAACGAGGGCCTTAACGATCACCGGGTCAAACTGCGTGCCGCTGTGTTTTTTTATTTCTTCCAGGGCATCTTCAGCGGATATCCTCTCTCTGTATGGCCGGCCGTACACCATAGCGTCAAACGCATCGGCAACCGACATAATTCGCGCACCTATAGGTATTTTTCCAGCTTTCAGGCGCGACGGGTATCCTGTGCCGTCAAATTTTTCATGGTGGTGCAGGATGATAGGCACAACCGGCTTTAAGATCTGCACGTGTTTGATTATTTCAGCGCCCTTGATCGGGTGGCGCTTGATGATATCATACTCCTCGCCTGTCAGGTTTGAAGCCTTTGTGAGTATCTCGGTGGGTATATTTATCTTTCCAGCGTCATGGAGCATGCTGGCGTATTTAAGAGAGTCAATATCTTTTCTGTTTATATGGGTCTCTTCAGCCAATGTTTTGACTAATCTTGAGAAATAAGGCGTGTGGGTATACGCCGGAGGCATCTTTGAGTCTAATACCGTGACTAACGATTTTATCGTACCCATGACCATTTTTTCCTGCTCGGTATAGAGCTGGATATTTTTGATGGCCATGACTATCTGGCCTGCCAGAGTCATAAGAGTCTCAAGGTCAAAATAATCAAAAGCCCCTTCTTTCTTGCACATCTTTTTATTTCTTCTGATCATGATAAAACCGATCACGTCATCACTGATCAATGGCGTTGCCAACAGGCAGTCTTTTTTTATGGCAGAGCCGGTTGAGACTATTCTGTGTTCAAGGGTGTTCTTTATAGGTATCTTTTTATTAGTTACGAAGCGCTTGTTGTTTATGATACTGCATTTGATGGCGGTCTTCTTTTTGGAATTATCCAGAAGGGCGATCGTACAAGCGTTGGATTTAAATATTTGAGACAGCAACTTGGAGAGCCTTGAGGATAGGTCGTTAAGATCATAGGTAGTGTTTATAAGCCTATAGACCGAGTGAAGCGATGAAATAAGCGACTTATACTTTTTTGTAAGGATTAAATAGTTTTTCGTGCTCATTTAGGGCGAACCTGTCCGTCATGCTCGCGATATAATCGCAGACCACGACATATTTTGATTCTTCGTCTTTTATTTTGCTTTGATGATCCTGCGGTAAAATTGACGTGTTCTTTACGTATATGCGAAATAGGTCTTCAATGAATCTTTTGGCCTTATCCGACATACGGTTTACGCGGTAGTGCTGATAGAGCTCTTTCGCAAGGAATCCTCGCAGGGGCGCTCGCTCGTCTTTTAGTTTAGCGCTAAAATCAACGAGCCTTGTTCTGAAGTTGCGGACGTCCTCTAATGTCTTTATGTTATGCGTCTTCAATTTATTTGTCGTCTCGCGATACGCGTCATCTACCAGGATAGATATTAATTTACGTATTATTTGATATCTTTTTACGGGGTTACCTATGCCCGGATGCAAGCGCTCTATTTCGTTTTTTGTATTTTGCCATAAAGGGATGTTTTCAAGCATCCCTTCGTCTATGAGACCGCTTGCTAATCCGTCATCTATGTCATGATTATCATAAGCGATTTCATCGGCGATGTCAACTATCTGCGCTTCTAATGTAGGCATACGGTCTGGATCAAGGCCCTGAGGTATCTTTGCTTTGTCGTATTTGGTGGTGTGTTTTACTATACCCTCCCTCGTCTCCCACGTAAGATTAAGCCCCGGGAAATCAGGATAACGTTCTTCAAGAAGGTCGACTATTTTTAAGGTGTGTAGATTATGTTCAAATCCGCCATGGCCTTGCATCAGTTCATTTAATATGTCTTCGCCTGCGTGCCCGAATGGAGTGTGCCCTAAGTCGTGCGCGAGCGCGACAGCTTCTGTGAGCTCTTCGCAAAGTGAGAGCGCTTTTGCAAGGGTGCGGGCGATCTGCGCTACTTCAATGGAGTGCGTCAGGCGAGTGCGGTAATCATCGCCTTCGTGGTTTACGAATACTTGGGTTTTATACTCTAACCTGCGAAAAGATGTGCTATGTATTATGCGGTCCCTGTCTCTTTGATACGGGCTTCGGTATTCGTGTTCTTTTTCGTTCTTGTGGAGGCGGCCTTTTGAATTCCTGGATTTTGCGGCGTAGGGCGCTAACAGCAGGTCTTCTTTTTCGTTGATATTCATTTGCTGCCCTGGCGAGTCAATTTGTTGTATAACTCTTTAAGTGATTGGGAGATGATCTTGGTGTTTGAAAATAATGGCATAAAGTTGGTGTCACCGTTCCAACGCGGCACGATATGTATATGCAGGTGCCCTACTATGCCAGCCCCTCCCGCGCGCCCCAAGTTTATTCCGATATTATAGCCTTCGGGTTTTAATACGCGATCAAGCAGGACCTTGGATTTTTTAACGGTGTTAAAAAGGTCGCAGACCTCATCGTCATTCAATAGCTCAATTGATTTTACATGGCGGTTCGGCGAGGCCATCAGATGGCCGTTGTTGTAAGGATACAGGTTCAATACGACGAAAGAGTGTTTAGAACGCAACAACACGAGGTTTGTTTTGTCATTTTTAGACTTAAGGACGCGGCAGAAAAGGCACCCTTTAGATCTTTTCGCGTTCTTTATATAACTCATTCTCCAGGGTGCCCAGAGTTTTTCCATAGTTATAACTTTATGATCGTGGTTTCAATTGTCTCGTTGATGTCTATGATACCATAAGAGTTGCAGGTAGCGAAAATTTTATCAGTCGGGCTGCCGGGATTAAAAAAGATGGTCTTGCCTATCTTTTCATTAAAGCCATTGTGCGTGTGTCCGAATATGACCAGGTCAAAGGTATCATCAAAGGACCTGCGAATGTTTAAAAGGACGTTTTCCGCGTTGCCGAAGCCGTGCATGATGCCTATTCTAAAGTTTTGGATGGTGAAGACCTCTTTTTCTTTTAATAAGCTCTGTAAGTCAGGGGCGTCAAGGTTACCACGGCAAGCTTTGAGAGGTTTGATCGAACGCAGGTAATTAAAATATTCGACGGACGTGAAATCCCCGGCGTGCACGATCATGTCTGCTTTTTTTATTTCTTTTAAAACTGCAGCAGGGATCTCTTTGCACCTATCGGGAATGTGTGTGTCCGCAATGGCAACTAGTCGCATCTATACGAAGATCCTTGGTTTTCCGTAAAGGTCAAAAAGGTTGTTTAAGCACGAAATGTCCCACGCCAATACGCTTGATTCTTTTGCCAGTAACTTGGCGTTCCTGTCAATGCCGCCTAAGCCCACTATTATCCTGTTCGTGGCTTTGTGTTTGAATTTTCTTGTATTGAGGATAAATTCGTTAACGTCCTGTTCATTTATGCTGCCTTCTTTTATGGTGGCAAGCCAGAGGCTGTCCAATGCGCGGCCGAAGATGGCCATTTTTAAATGGGAGTTATCAAAATTTATTATTTTTAGCTCTTTAAAGGTTGAAAGGCGCAATTTCTTTCTGTCTATCTGGATATCGTCGTCTCTTTCGAACAGGTTGAAAATATCAAGCATCCTGTCCAATATCTTGGTATTTGAGGTATGGATAAAGCCCTCTATCTCGGATTTGACCTTGTTCTTAAAGTGCAGGGCCTGGTCCGTATAGTCAGGGTCAAGGCTGTATAATTTTTCGTAATGCACGAATTTAAACCAAAATGACATAAGCCTGTCTTTAATGTAATAAAAAGAACCATTCTTTGAAATTATCCCGAGTTCGGTGA
>Ga0209514_10002716_pt1 | contig 26758 bp, 27 predicted proteins | sample Subgrocontami58m_FD_187452 | JGI IMG/M metagenome (GOLD analysis project Ga0209514, IMG submission 187452) | Subsurface groundwater microbial communities from S. Glens Falls, New York, USA - GMW37 contaminated, 5.8 m (SPAdes) (version 3) | ecosystem: Environmental > Aquatic > Deep subsurface >...
CGGCACTGCTCGCCGTGGTGGCCCTTCTCGACGTGGGTGGCGACACCGCGGTGGGTCCGTTCGCATGGCTCGTGCTCGCGGTGCCCCTCGGGGCGCTGCTTCTGCACCCTCGCGTGTTCGGCCCGGCATCCACGTGGGCTCTGCGCCGTGCGGGACGCGCACCGCTCGCGGTGCTCCTGCCTCTGCGGCGGGTCGTGCTGATGCTCGGGTGGTACCTGATCACCTCGGCGCTCCTCGCACTTGGCGTGTGGGCCCTCGTGCGCGGCGCCGGTGGCCCCGCCATCGGCAATCCTGCGGGTGTGGCCAGCGGGTTCCTGCTCGCCTTCGTGGTGTCGATGCTGGTCTTCGTGGTGCCGTCCGGCCTTGGCGTGCGCGACGCCGTGTTCACGCTCGTGCTGTCGCGTCAGGTGCCCGTGGGCGTCGCGGCTGCGCTCAGCGTCGGTTCACGCCTGGCCCTCATCGCGATCGAGCTGGTGTTCGTGGGTCTGGCCGCTCTCGCCGGCAGGGGGGGTTCGCGCGCATGAGCACCTCGGGCGTGGTGGATCGCATGCGCGCACTTCCCATTGCCCGTGATCTTCCGCAGCTCGCCGTGATGGTGGCCGCGTCGGCGTGGGCGGCGCTCTTCTCGTGGTTGGCGATCAGGCGCCACGATGCCTGGTGGACCGGCCGCTTCGACCTGGGAAACATGGTGCAGGCGGTGTGGAGCACGGCGCATGGGGATCCCCTGGCCGCCACCGACTCCGCGGGTCGCCAGGTGTCGCGCCTGGCCTCGCACGTGGACCCCCTCATCCTCGTGCTGACACCCCTGCAGTGGTTCACGACCTCGCCGGTGCCCATGTTGATCGCCCAGGCCGTGGCCGTGGCGGCCGGTGCGATTCCCGCATTCTGGCTGGGGCGGATATGGCTCGGCGACGATCGCCTGGCCATGGCCGGTGCAGCGGCATACCTGCTGTACGCCCCTCTCCAGTGGGCGGTGCTCACCGACCTGCACGCCGTCACCCTGGCCGCGCCCCTGTTGATGCTGGCGATCTGGGCGGCCGAGACCCGACGCGACCTCGTGCTGGCCATCTCCGCTGGCCTGGCCCTGCTCGGCAAGGAGCAGGTGGGCCTCGCGCTGGCGATCATGGGTGTCTGGATCGTGGTGCGCCAGCGTCGCCGGGTGGCCGGCGCCGTGCTCGCCTGCGTATCGCTCGCCTGGACCGCCGTGGCCGTGCTGGTGATCATGCCGGCCGCGGGCAATGGGGTGCCGAGCCCGTTCGCCGAGCGCTACGGGCGCTTCGGCGACACACCCGGTCAGGCCCTCGTGGGCGCATTCACCCACCCCCTCGATGTGGTGACGACCCTTGGCGGGTACTCGCGTCTGTCGTATCTGGCGGTACTTCTGCTGCCCTTGCTGCTGCTTCCGCTCGCGGCCCCCCTTCTCGCCGCCTGCGCGCTGCCGGATCTGATGCTGAACATGCTTGCCGAGTGGTGGCCAAACCACTCGATCGAGTTCCATTACGCGGCGGTGCCGAGCCCCTTCCTGGTGGCCGCGGCCATGCTGGGACTGGCGGGGCTGAGGGCCCGGGGGCGGCCCACGTGGCTCGTGCGCGCCATGCGGCCGGCGGGGGTGGTGGCATTGGCCGTCATGCTGGCCGGCGTCCTCGGCACGATCATCACCGGCCCATTGCCCTGGTGGGGTCCGCTCTCGCGTGCGAGTGACTCCCGCCTCGCCCAGTACGAGGCGCAGCCACACGCCGCGGTCCTCGACGCCGCGGCCGCCATCATCCCTCCGGATGCCGCGGTCTCGGTGGGAAACAACCTGGGTGGTCATCTCTCGGCACGCGAACGCGTGATGGTGTTCCCGGTGCTGGGCGATGCCGAGTGGGTGATCGTGGACCGCACGCGTCCCACGGTGATCGATCGTCTGGCTCCGTCCGAGTTCCGTACGGCGCTCGACATGCTTCGCGCCCGGCCGGACTTCCGTCTGGTGCTGGATCAGGATGGGGTGATGGTGTTTCGCCGCGTCATCAGGAGGCCCGCATGAGCCCCCGAGTGCGTGTCCTGGGCCTCGCGTTGGTCGCCTGTGGGGTGCTCCTCGCCGTACTTCCCGCCTTCGACTGGTTCTCCGCTGACCTGCCATCCGGGCCCGATCGGCTCACCGGCTACGGCGCGACCGGCGAGACATGGATCCTGCCCGCGCTCGGTGGCCTGCTGGCTCTGCTGGGGGGACGCGTCGCATGGATGCGCCCTGCTGTCGGGGGGCGCGACGCCCGCCGCATCGGCGCGCTGGTGCTACTCGGCGCCGGGCTCGGGGTCGCGTGGGCTGCCCGAAGCGCCATCCTGCCCCCCGTTGACGTGGTCGCCGAACGCATCGGCGCACCGCCCGCCGTCCTGGCCGGTGACTGGCAGGTGTCGGTGCTGGCGCCCGCGTGGATCACGGTGGCGGCCGCGGCCCTCGCGGGCATGGTGGGGGTCCTGCTCATCGCCGGGCGGCCTGACCCCCCGCGAACGACTGCCTAGGTTGTCACCGGGATGGTCGTCGTGGTGGGTGGCGGCGTCGTCGGCTCGGGGGCGGGAGCGGGGGCCGGAGCGGGGGCCGGAGCGACGGTGCTCGGGGCGACGGTCGTGGGAGGAGGTTGCGAGACGGTCGTCGTGGGCCGCGTCCTGGTGCCGCGGGTCGTCGTGCCCGCGGTCTTCGGCTTCGTGGTGGTGGATCCGGTGCTCGCGCTCTTGGCCGAGCTGACCGCATAACTCGACGCCGACGCCGTGAAGTCCGACGAGAACGACGACCATTGGACCGGGTTCTTCGGCAGCGGCCAATCGACGTAGCCGTCCTTCTTCGTGGCGACGCGCATGAAGTCGGCCCAGATCTGGGCCGGAAACGTGCCGCCCGCAACGGTGATGCCGTGCACGCTGTACATGGACCGTCGCACCCCGTTGTCGTTGGGGTAGCCCACCCAAACGGCCGTGACATAGCGCGGGGTGTAGCCGACGAACCAGGCGTCGGTGTAGTCGTCGGTCGTACCCGTCTTGCCGGCGACCGGAATGCCGATGTTGGCCGCGGTACCGGTGCCTCCCTGCACGTTGTCGCGCAGGATGCGGGTCACCTCATAGGCCACGCCATCCGAGAACACGCGTGTGCGCTTCGGGGTGGCCAGGTCCGCGGCCGCGGCGCCTCCGGTCGGACCCAGGTCGGCGATGGCAATGGGCTTCACCCGGAACCCCCCGTTGGCCAGGGGGGCATAGGCGGTGGCCATGTCGAGGGGTGTCACCTCGCCTGAGCCCAGGCCGATGGACGGCACCACGGGCAGCGCTCCCGAGATGCCCATCCGCTTGGCCATCTGCACGACCCGCTCCGGGCCGACATCCAGGGTCATCTGTATGTAGACCGAGTTGTCGGACACCAGCGTGGCCTGGCTGATGGGAATCGGCCCGCGGTAGGTGTGCGAGTAGGTCTGGACGTTGATCGGCCCCCACTTGGGGTCGACGATGTTGATGGGTCGGCTCGCGTAGATGGTGCTGTAGGGGTTGATGCCATCGGCGATCGCACGCGTCAGAACGAAGGTCTTGAAGGTCGAACCCGCCTGCCGCTTGGCCTGCGTTGCGTAGTTGAACTGGCTGTTCGCGCCGTACACCTTGCTTGTGGCCATTGCCCGTATGTAGCCCGTGCGCGCGTCGATCATCACGATTGCCGCGGCGGGATCGTCGGCCCCGCCGAGGTTCCTCTGGATGGCTTGCTCGGCTGCTCGCTGCAGTGCGGGGTCGATCGTGGTGCGCACGGTGAACCCGCCGCGCTGCACCCGCTGCTCGCCGTACTTGGCGATCAGCTCATCGCGCACGTAGTCGAAGAAGTACCCCTCCTTCTTCACCGTGTACGCATTTCCGCGTTTGCGCCCCAGCCCCAGCCCGGCGGCCTTGGCGGTCGCGGCCTCCTCGGGCGTGATGTAGCCCTGCTCCGCCATCTGCTGCAGCACCACGTTGCGTCGTGCGCGCGCGGTGTCCGGGTTCACGAAGGGGTTGTACGACGAGGGCGCCTGCGGCAGGCCCGCCAGCAGCGCGGCCTGCGGCAGCGTGATCCCCCAGACGGGACGGTCGAAGTAGGTGAGCGATGCGGCCTGCACGCCCACGGAGTTCTGTCCGTAGAAGACCCCGTTCAGGTACTTCGCGAGGATCTGCCCCTTCGTGTAGCGCCTCTCCACCTGGCCGGCGAGGTAGGCCTCTTCGATCTTCTGCGAGATCGTGCGCGCGGCCTGGGGGTCGTAGAGGTTCTTGACCAGCTGCATGGTGATGGTGCTTCCGCCCTGGCGACCCCCGTTCGAGATCAGATCGCGGACCGCCGCGCCCAGCAGCCGTACGTAGTCGACCCCGTGGTGCTCGTAGAAGCGCTTGTCCTCGATCGCCACGGTGGCGTCGCGCAATGACTTCGGGATGCGGGAATATGGGATCTCGGTGCGATTCGTGACCCCGGCGATGTAGCCCAGGAGCTTGCCGTGACGGTCGAAGATGCGGGTGTTCTGCCCGAGCGTGACCGGCTTCAGGTTGTCGAGCGTGGGCAGGTTGTCGCGTATCGATTGATAGCTCACGGCGAATCCCACGCCCAGCGTGGTGCCCACCACCACGAGCGCCATCAGGAGAACCCGCCCCATCCCGATGCGCCCATGCGCCGCGCGCTTCCGTCTGCGCCTGCGAATGCGGTCGATGGGGATCATCCGGCCGCCACTCCGGGCAGCGGGCGGATGTCCCACGCCACGCGGCCCGTGCGATAGTCGAGCAGCCCGATCACCTGCGCGGGCCCACCGTCGACGTGCCCGCTCACGATCCACTGGAGGTCATCGGGCGGGTCTGCCACACGTCGGCGTGGCGCCGGCTCGGTACCGCCGGTGGGAACGGGCACCCGCCACGGCGTATCGATGAGCGCGAGGTGCACGTCGCTCGCCACGGCCGGGCGTCCGGCCCACACCTGTCCGGCCTCCTGCTCCGCCGCCGCCGCCGTGCCCAGGCGCGGGCCGCGTGAGGCGGTCACGGCCTCCCACAGGAACGCCCATCCCTTTGCGGGGTTGGCGAGGTAGGGCTGCACGGGCCCCTCCACGTACGCCGTGGCCACCAGGGACGGCGCCCACATGGCCAGCAGGGTCACGCCGGCAGCCAGCCCGATCACGACCGGGCCGCGGTGGCCCCGCGTTTCCGGGGCGCTGGTGCCGCCGGGCGGCGTGGCGATGGAGGCGGGCACGGCCGCCGAGTATAGGACCGCCCCGCAGGCTTTCCTCACGCGCGAGTCGCGCCCTACCCTTGCACCGGTGCGGTGTCCCAGGCGACATGTGGTGAGGGAGGTATGCATGGAATGGCCGCGCCTCGTCAGCGCGGGCACGCGACGGGTTCGCCGTGCCCCGCGCGGGTACCTGCCGGGCCCGCCCACGTGACCCGCCCACGTCTGGTGCTCCTCGATGCACTCGGCACGCTCATCGACATGGAGCCACCCGCTCCGATGCTGGCGCGCCTGCTTGCCGAGGCGGGTCACCCGGCACCCGAGGACCACGTGGCGCGCGCCCTGGCCACGGAGATGCACCACTACCGATCCCGTATGCACATCGCACGGGACGCCGTGGGACTCGCGGCGTTGCGGGCCGAGTGCGGAGCGGTGCTCGCAACCGCGCTGGGTCCGGGTGCGCCGCATGCGGAGCTCGCCACCGAACTGCTCGTCCAGGCGCTGCGCTTTCGTCTGCATGACGACGCCTTGCCCGCGCTTGACGCCCTCGAACATCGCGGCGTGATGCTGGGGGTGGTGAGCAACTGGGACTGCGCCCTTTCGGCCCATCTCGCCCGCCTGGGCGTGCTGGATCGCTTCGATGTGGTGTCGGTAAGCGCTGTCGTGGGGGCGGCGAAGCCCGACCCGGCCATCTTCCTGCACGCCCTGTGGGCCCTCGGGGTGGCGCCTCATGACGCCCTTCACTGCGGTGATCACGCCACCGAGGACTGCGTGGGCGCGCGATCCGCAGGGGTTGCCGCGGTGCTTCTGGATCGTGCTGGCCGCCGCGCCGTGAGCTCCTGTCCGGTCATTCACACGCTGGCGGAGTTGCCCGCCATCGTGGATGGCGAGGAGGGCACCGTCCGGCGAGTGGAGTGACCGCCACCGTTCACCGGGTTCCGGCGGCGGCGACCACCTCCCCGGGTGGTGTCCTGAGGTCGCGCCCATGTGTCCTGATAGGAGCGCTCCCCGCGTCCGGGCCCGGCTCTGTTCCCGCGGGCCGCAACGGCGTGTGGGGTTCGGCCGCGATCCCCGCAGGGCCGGCACACGTTGGTGGTCACTTCACCTAGCGCGCCAATCGGGTGTGGCGCATCAACGTGGCCACGCTTCGTTCCAGATCCTCTGCGCACAGCGCGCCGTCCGACTGGGCGCAGCCGCGCAGCCGCTCGCCGATGAGGTGCAGTCCCACCTGGTCCAGCGCGGCGGTCACGGCCGCCAGCTGCACCAGCACGTCGTCGCATGGCGCGTTCTCTCCCAGCATCCTCTGCACGCCCCTGATCTGGCCCTCGGCCCGTCGCAAACGCACCATGATCTGTTCGCGGGTGGGGGGTGACGAGGCGGTGGTGGCCATGGCGCTCCTAATGCCCGCAGCCGCAGCCGGCACCACCGCACCCGCCGCCACCGCCGCCGCTACCGGCGGCCACGCGCTGTGGGCGGGCGGTCACGAAGCCGGTGAGCAACTGCCTGGCGTCCGCGGCGCCGCACTCCGGGCACGTGCGGTCCTCGTCACGCAGGAACCCCTGCCGGAACACCTCGAACGCGTGATCGCACGACTCGCAGTGCAGGTCGTAACTCGGCATGCCCTCAGCCGCCGATTCCGAGCGTCTGCTCGATCTGTGCCTTGGGCATGGCGCCCACGGCGTTTCGCGTGAGCTGCCCGTTTTCGAACAGCCCGAGGAAGGGAATGCCCTGAATCCCGTAGCGCTGGGCGATATCCGGGGCGTCGTCCACGTTGATCTTGCCCACCACGAGGGTGTCGGCGTGCTCCTTGGCGATCTCCTCAACCGCCGGTGCGATCATGCGGCACGGGCCACACCACGGGGCCCAGAAGTCAACCAGCACGGGCTTCTCGCTTTCGAGCACGAGGCCCTGGAAGTTGTCGCTGGTGATCTCGATGACGTCTGACATGCGTGCTCCTCGTCAGTCGGCGGACGCGCCTGCGCCCGCGTGGTCTGCGGCTGTGGTTCCCTGCGTCTCCAGCCATCTCTCGGCGTCAATCGCCGCCATGCAGCCGCTTCCCGCGGCCGTGATCGCCTGGCGATACACGGTGTCCTGCACGTCGCCGCAGGCGAACACGCCCTCGACGCTGGTGCGCGTGCCGTCGTGCGTCCGCACGTAGCCCCCGTCGTCCAGCTCGACGAGGTCCCGGAAGAGCGAGGTGTTGGGGTCATGCCCGATGGCCACGAACATGGCCGCGGCGGGGATGACGTCCTCCGCGCCCGTCACGACATCGGCGATCCGCACGCCCTCCACGATGTCCGCACCCTCGGCGTCGACCACGCGGGAGTTCCAGCGCACGGTGATCTTCGGGTTCTCAAGCACACGTGCGGACATGATGGCCGAGGCACGGAACTCGTCGCGCCGATGCACGATGGTGACGCTCTCACACATGCGGGTGAGGAACATGGCCTCCTCCATCGCGGTGTCGCCACCACCCACCACCACCACCGGCTTGTCCTTGAAGAAGAAGCCGTCACATGTGGCGCACGCGGACACGCCACGGCCGCGCAGGCGGGTCTCGCCATCCAGTCCCAGCCAGCGCGCGGATGCGCCGGTCGACACCACGAGCGCCTCGGCCGCGTGCTCGTCGTCACCAACCCACACGCGGAAAGGTCGCTCGGACACGTCAACGCGGGTGACGTCGGCCGTGATGAACCGCGTGCCGAACCGCTCGGCCTGCTGCCGGAACAGCTGCATCATCTCGGGGCCCATGATGCCGTCGGGGAACCCGGGGTAGTTCTCGACATCCGTGGTGATCATCAGCTGGCCACCGGCGCCATAGCCCTCGATCACGAGCGGGTCCAGCCCGGCCCGCGCGGCGTAGATGGCGGCGGTGAGGCCGGCGGGGCCGCTGCCCACGATGAGAATCTCATTCACGCTCTTGTCCGTCACCCGGCCCTCCCGGCCCGTCGTCAGTAGGTGAAAGTATACCCCCACCCGGTATCCGAGGAGTACTGTAGCAGCGTGTCCAGCGCGTGCTCAGAGTGTGGCGGCAGAGTGGAACCCACGGTGGTGTCGGGGATCGTGTCCCTGAAGCGCCGTCGTTCCGGCATGGCCTCGGGCCGCGTCAGCGCCATCCGGGCCGAGACCTGCGTGCGCTGTGGCTACACGCGCCTCTTCGCCGAGCGACCCGGGCGACTGTTCTCGGATCTACTGCGCGACGAGGGCTGATCACCCGGGTCATCTTCCCCGGGTGGTGAACATCAGCCGGTTGCCCGCTCCGGTGGGTCGCCGCCCAACGGCCCAGTAGGACCGACCCTGCTCGTCTTCGGCGGCGGTGATCCGCCGTCCGTCCTCAAGCGTCACCAGGCCCCATGCGGCCAGCACGCCCACAACCACACCCTCGGCGGTTCCGCCACGCCCAAGCACGGCCACCAGGAACACCAGCATCGCGGCCGAGGCCACGAACAGCAGCACCATGGTGGTTCCGCCCCAGCGGCGCCAGTCGGACGGTGCGGCCTCGAGCCGACGGGGCCCGTCGGCGGGCACGGCATCGGGCAGGCGGATCGAGGGCAGCCCCCCGCGTCGCAGCCACACCCGCAGCAGCGGGAAGAAGATGAGGCCCGTGACGCCGGTGATGCCGGCCACCACGCCGAGCCACGACCACGTCCAGCCATCCTCGGACGTCGCCTCGAGAATGACGGACAGGATCAGCAGACCACCGGCCACGCCGACCAGGCCGAGGCCGTAGAGGCGTGCCAGCCGGGAGTAGTTCCAGAGGAGATCGCCAGGCCCAAGACGAGGGGCCGGGTGCTTCGCGCGTTGCTTCGCCACGCGCGAGACAGTAGCCCGACCGCAGGGCCGCGGGTCGCGGGGGTCCCGAGTGGAGCACCCCGGGGTATACGGTGGCGCGCGTGAGACCGTTCGCCGCCCCGCCGCGTCTTGCCGCCGCGCGCGCGCGCCTGCGCTCTCACCCGCGATGGCGCTGGATGGCCATGGCCGTCGTGGCGGGTGGGATGATGTTGTCGGTGCTGAACATCAGCATCGTCAACATCGCGCTCCCCGATATCTCGCGCGACTTCGGTATCGGGATCTCGGGCGCGGGATGGGTGGTGACGGGCTTTCTCGTCACGCAGGCCGTGCTCCTGCCCATATGCGGGCGCGCCGGTGACCTGTACGGCCGGCGGCGGATCTTCGTCGCCGGGGTCCTCCTGATGTGTGTGGCGTCCGTCCTCTGCGCCCTGGCGTGGGATCCCGGGTCACTCGTGGCCTTTCGCATCCTGCAGGGCGTGGGCGCGTCGGCCATGGCTCCGACCGCCTTCGCCTATGCGGCCATCCTGTTCGCGCCGCAGGAGCGCGGCCTGGCCCTCGGAATCCTCTCGGGGGTCATGGCGATCGCGCCCGTCATCGCCCTGAACATCGCGGGCCTTCTCGTGGGCGTTTGGGGGTGGCGCAGCGTCTTCTGGTTCACCCCCGTGGTGGGCGTGGCGGTCCTCGCGGCCGCGGCCTTCGTGATGCACGAGCGCCCTCGCGGGCCACGCCGATCGTTCGATCTGCTGGGCGCCGCCCTGGCTGCCCTCGGTCTCTTCCCCCTCCTCACGGCGCTTTCGCGCGCGGCGGACTGGGGATGGACCTCGCCACGCACCCTGCTCGTGGGCCTGTGGGGTATCGTGGCACTGGTGCTCTTCGTGTGGCGCGAATCGCGGGCCTCCGACCCCATGCTCGATCTGGGCCTGCTGCGTCTGCGCACGCTGAGGAACGCCAACCTCACCGGCCTCGCCGTGGGCGCGGCCCTCTTCGGCACGCTCCTGCTGCTGCCGTTCTTCTTCACGACGGTGCTCGGGTACCGGGCCGTGTCCCTGTCGCTTGCGATCAGCCCGGTCGCGCTCTGCTTCATGATCGTCGCCCCGCTCTCCGGGCGACTCATGTCGCGTTTCGGGAGCGACGTGGTGGTGCGGGTGGCGGTGGGCATGGCCCTTGGCGGGGTGCTGCTACTGGCGCTGGGGACCATGTCCGAGACGTATGCGGCCATGGTTCCCGGGCTTCTCCTGGCCGGCGCGGGCCTTGCGGCGGCGACGGCTCCCGTCACCACCACGGCCATTCATGAGGTACCCCACGGCCGTCTGGGCGTGGCCTCGGCCCTGCCCAACGTGGCGCGCTACTCGGGTGGTGCCCTCGGTGGCGCCCTGCTGGGTACCGTGCTGGCGATGGCGATCCCCGTGAGTGTGACCGCGCAGAACGGCCGAGTGGCGGAGCCCATGCGCGACATGGTGGCCACGGGCATGCGCGAGGCCATGTTCGTGGCCGCGGGCATCCTCCTGCTCGGTCTGATCGCGGCCTTCCGCATGCCGCGCGTGGTGGGCCCAGGTGCCAGCATCGTCGCGATGGTTCCCGGCCCCGCCGCCCCCGAGCGCACCGAGTGACCCGCGGCTCATATCTGGCCCTCCTGGCCCTGATGGTGTTCACCATGGGCACGAGCATCATCACTCCCCTGCTGCCGCTCTACCAGCAGGATTTCGGTCTCTCGAATGGCACGCTCACGCTGCTGTTCGGCACGTACACGGCAACCGTCGTGCCGACCATGCTCTTCGCGGGAAGCCTGTCGGATCGGCTGGGCCGGAAGCGCCTCATGATTCCCGCAATGCTGGTACTCACCAGCGCATCGCTGGTCTTCGCCTTCACCGAGTCGGTCCCCATGCTCTTCGCGGGCCGCGTGCTGCAGGGGTTTGCCGTCGGGATGTTCCTGGGTGTGGGTACGGCGTTCGTGGTGGACCACGCGCGTCCCGAATCACGCGCCATCGCCGCCATGACCGCGGGCGCCTTCTTCCGGCTGGGGTTCGGTCTCGGCCCGGGTGTCGCGGGCCTCGTCGCCCAGTACTGGGGCAACCCTCTGCACCGCCCCTTCCAGGTGCACCTGGTGCTGATGGTCGTGGGCCTGGCATGCGTGCTGATCGCGCGCGAGACCGTGCCTCGTCGTTCCTTCCGGATCGAGATGCGCGTGGGCGTGCCCGCGGGCCAGATGCGGGGGTTCACCGGCTTCCTGGCGCCCGCGGCATTCGTGATGAGCTTCATGGAGGGCACCGTGCTGTCGGTGGTGCCGCTGTATCTGTACCGCACGCTGGGCGAGACCAACGTGGCCATCGCGGGGCTCGCCGGCTTCCTGGTGCTGGGCCTCGGTGGCATGACGCCCATCGTCACGAGGAACATCGAGCCCCGGCGCGCCGTGATGCTGGGCGTGGGCATCTCGACCATGGTCACCTGGCTCATCGCCGGTGCCGCATGGGCCGGCAGCGCCATCCTGGTGGTGGTGGCCGCGGCGCTCATCGGTTTCGTCAACGGCATGATCCTGCAGGGCGCCACGGTCATCTGCGGAACGGTCGTGCCTCTTGCGGAGCGCGGGAAGCTGCTGTCCTCCCTCTATATGTGCGCCTATGCCGGAACGATTCCCACGGTCGGCCTCGGGTACCTGTCCCAGGCCGTCGGGCTCACGACCACGTTGGTCGTGTTCAGCATCACCGCCATGCTGTTCGCCGCGTGGATCATCCTGATCGGGCGGCGCCTGTTCCCCCGGGTCATTCCGTACGTCGAGCCGGTGGCGATAGGGTCCGCCTCCTCTTGAGGATCTCCGCCTTCTTCGCGCCGGTACGCGACACGCCCGATCACATTCGCCTTGCCGAGGACCTCGGCTTCGACGCCGCGTGGGTGTACGACTCCCCGCTTCTCTACTCGGACCCCTTCACCACGCTGGCCCGTGCGGCTGAGCGCACCTCGCGTATTCGCCTGGGTGTGGGGGTGCTGGTTCCGGGTTTCCGCGCTCCCGTGGCGACGGTCGCCGCCATCCGCAGCATCTCGCAACTGGCACCGGGGCGCGTTCGAATCGCCGTGGGTGCGGGGTTCACCGGCCGGTTCGCACTGGGGCTGGGTCCGGTGTCGATCGCGCGTCTCGAGGACGAGATCCACTCGCTGCGGGCTCTGCTGGCCGGCGAGGAGGTTCGCCATGCCGAGGGCGGGCGGATGGTGCGTGACATCCCCGTGCCCGGAGCCGAGGGCTGCGGTGAGGTCGAGATCCTGGTGTCGTGCCGCGCCCCGCGTGCCCAGGCCGTGGCACGTGCCGAGGACGGTGGGGCCATGAGCGGAATCTTCTATCCCGGCGGCATCGCGACGCTGGTGCAGGCCCTTGGGCCGGACACCCCACTCACCGTGCATGCGGTTGCCGCCGTCGCGGCCGACGACGAGGCCATCGATTCGCCGCGCATGCGTGCCGCCGCCGGCCCGGTCGTGGCCGTCGCCTTTCATGCATTCGCCGAGCAGCCGTGGCGCCTCGACGGCGTCGACCCCGCGCTGCGTGCCCGGGGCGAGGAGTACATCGCGGCCATCGGCCGCTCCATTCCAAGGGACCGACGTCATCAGGAACTTCACCGCGGCCATCTGGTCGAACTCGTGCGCGACGAGGACCGAGCGGTGGTGACCCCGGACACCATTCGCCGGTTCGCCTTCGCCGGTACGGCCGCCGACCTGGCCGATCGCGCCCGGGGCCTCGCCACGGATGGCGTTGCCGAACTCGCACTGCAGCCCGGTGATGATGTGGAGAACGGCTTGCGCCGCCTGGCGTCGGCGCTCATACGGGACAGCGCATGACCGACCCCGCACGTCTCCTCTTGGCGTGGGGTGAGCCCGCCTACCGCGCGCGGCAGGTGGACGAGGCCCGCCGCACCGGGGCCCGGAACTGGGACGAGGTCACCACGCTGCCCCGGGCGCTGCGCGAGCGTCTTGCCGCCGAGACGCCACTGTGGAGCGTGACGGCCGACGAGGTGGCCGAGAGCCGTGATGGCACGGTGAAGTGGCGTCTCAGGACCGCCGATGGGCTGGCCATCGAGAGCGTGCTCATCAGCCACGCCCATGGCAGGCGCACGCTCTGCGTGTCAAGCCAGGCCGGTTGCGCGCTTGCCTGCCGCTTCTGCGCCACCGGTGCGATGGGCGCTGGCCGCGACCTGACGGTGCGCGAGATCGCCGACCAGGCGTTCCTGGCGGCCGATGCCGCTCGCCGTGCGGATGCCCGGCTGTCGAACGTGGTCTTCATGGGCATGGGTGAGCCGCTTCAGAACACCGAGGCCGTGTTCGCCGCCGTGCGCGAGATCCACGCCCCCGACGGGCTGGGTGTCTCGGCCCGTCAGATCGCCATCTCCACCGCCGGTTGGGTCCCCGGCATCGAGGAGATGGTGGCCTTCGACATCCCGGTACGTCTGGCCATCTCGCTGCACGCCGCGGATGACGACACGCGCTCGGAGCTGATGCCCATCAACAACCGCTGGCCCATCGCCAACCTGCTCTCCGCGTGCCGGCGCTATGCCGACCGCACGGGGCGTCGTGTGTTCATCGAGTACCTGCTGCTCGAGGGCGTGAACGACGGCCTCGCCGATGCCCGCCGTCTGGCCACGCATCTTCGCGACGGCCGGTTTCATGTGAACCTGATCGAGTACAACCCGACCGAGGGGCCATATCGTGGCAGTTCGGCCGAGCGTCGCCGACGGTTCGCCGAGGAGCTGGAGAGTGCTGGCCTGCGACCGTCGGTACGGCGCTCCCGCGGCGCGGACATCGCTGCCGCCTGCGGCCAGCTCGCGACCCGCGAGCCCACGCCGCGAACCGGAGCGCGCGAGTGAAGTGACCACCGACGTTCACCGGGTTCCGGCGGCGGCGAACACGTCGCCGGGCGGTGTCCCCGGTCGTGTCCATATGTCCGATATGGGCGCTCCCCGATTCCACGCCCGGCTCGGTTCCCGCGGGTCGCGACGGCGTGCTGAGATTCGGTCGGGATCCCCACACGACCGGCACACGTCGGCGGTTACTCCACTAGGCCGTCAGGGCCTCGGCTCCCGGGGCCGCCAGCACCATGTCGTACTCGCGGATGTCGTATTCGGCAACCCCGTGCACGATGAAGGGGTCGTCCTGGATCCACAGGTCCAGATCGGCGCGCGTGACGGCGGTGGCCACGATGATGCCGCCCCCGAGGGGAACCTCGCGGCCCGCCGCGATGAATCGGCCGGCCTCGGCGTGAGCACGCACCCACTCACGGTGCCCGTCGAGGTGTCGCTCCACCTCGTCGATGGGCACCGTGTAGCGGCCGATCAGCAGGAACATCGCGCTCAGACGCTGCAGGCCGACAGCGAGGCGATGAGGCGGTCGGCGTCCGGGGTCTCGAGCGGTGCAACCTGCTGGACGTCCTGGATGATGCCCTCGGCGTCGATCACGTAGCTGGCGCGCCCTGCGATGCCGGCCTGGTCGAGCCACACGTCATACAGACGCGCAACGCCACCCTTGGGGTGGAAGTCGGCCAGGAAGGTCACGTCGTCGGCCTGCATCTGCTTCTTGAACTCGGCAAGCGACCACTTGCTGTCCACGCTCACACCGACGACCTTCGCGCCCGCGTAGGGCCCGGAGTCCTTCGCGATCGCGGTGAACCAGTCGGTGCACACGGGCGAGAACGCCACGGGATAGAAGTTGAGGTACACGGGCGTGCCACGCAACTCGGAGAGCGTGACCGTCTCGCCATCGGAGTCAGTCAGCGTGAAGTCGGGCGCCGGGGTTCCTGTCTCTAGGGCCATGCTCGCTCCTGCGGGTTCGGGGAAACGTCGTCCCGAGGCTACTGGAGTGACCACCGACGTTCACCGGGTGGTGTCCCCGGTCGCCCCCATATGCCCGATATGGGGGCTCCCCGATTCCACGCCCGGCTCGGTTCCCGCGGGTCGCGACGGCGTGCTGAGATTCGGTCGGGATCCCCACACGACCGGCACACGTCGGCGGTCACTCCACTAGGCGGTCGCGCCGCCCTCTGGTGCGCCGAAATCGTCGAATGCAATCGGTAGGACGTCCGCGAGGGTCTCCACCAGCACAACGGTGACGGACCCGCGTGCGGCATCGGGCACCTCCTCCAGCTGGTCCACGTTCTGGGAGGGGAGGATCACGGTGTGTACCCCGGCGCGGAGTGCAGCCAGGACCTTGTCGCGCACGCCACCGATGGGGAGCACCTGGCCGGTGAGCGTGATCTCGCCGGTCATGGCGACATCGGGGCTCACGTGGCGCCCCGACAGGGCCGAGATGATGGCCGTCGCAATGGTGATGCCCGCCGAGGGGCCGTCCTTCGGGATCGAGCCCGCGGGAACGTGCACGTGGATGTCGTGCGTCATGAAGAAGTCCGTCGGCAGATCGAGCCCCAGCGCCGGGCCCGACGCCCGCACATGGGTGAGGGCGGCCTGCACCGATTCGCGCATCACGTCGCCCAGCTGGCCGGTGACCACCAGGGCGCCCTTGCCCGGCATGACGCGGGCCTCGACGAACAGGATGTCTCCGCCGGCGCCCGTGACGGCCAGGCCGGTGGCGACCCCGGGCTCCGACGTGCGTCGTCGCACCTCGGGGTGGATGCGCTCCGGGCCCAGGAGATCCCGTGCCTCATCCGGGCCCACGACCAGCCGGTCGGGCCCGGTGTCCTCGGCGATGCCAAGGGCCACGCGCCGAAGCAGCGCGCCGATGCGACGCTCCAGCCCGCGTACCCCTGCCTCGCGGGTGTATTCCGAGATGACCGTGCGCAGGCCGTCGTCGGTGATGTCCACCCGATCGCCCGGAACCCCCGTGGCCTCCATCTGCCGGGGGATCAGGTGCCCGCGCGCGATCTCCACCTTGTCCTCATCGGTGTAGCCGGAGAGGCTGATCACCTCCATGCGGTCCAGGAGCGGTCGGGGGATGGTGTCGAGCACGTTGGCCGTGCACACGAACAGCACCTTCGCCAGGTCGAGGGGCAGGTCCAGGTAGTGATCGCGGAAGGCGTGGTTCTGTGCGGAGTCGAGCACCTCGAGCATGGCCGACGATGGGTCACCATGCACGTCGGCGCCCATCTTGTCGATCTCGTCGATCATCACCACGGGGTTCATCGACCCCGCGTCGCGCAATGCCCGAACCAGCGTGCCGGGCATGGCGCCGACGTATGTACGGCGGTGTCCGCGAATCTCCGACTCGTCGCGCACACCACCCACGCTGATGCGCGCGAACTCTCGACCCAGGGTGCGGGCGATGCTTCTGCCCAGCGATGTCTTGCCCACGCCCGGGGGGCCCACGAAGCAGATGACGGTGCCCGAGGCGTCGCCCTTCAGGCGCGCCACCGCGAGCTCCTCGAGGATGCGCCGCTTCACGCGCTCGATGCCGTAGTGGTCCTCGTCGAGCACCCTGCGTGCGCGCTCCAGATCGAGATCGTCCTCGGTGGTGGTGCCCCAGGGGATATCGAGGATCCAGTCCAGATATGTGCGGATGACCTGGTGCTCGGCGGACTGGTCGGGAATGCGCCCGAGCCGTGCGAGCTCGCGCTCGGCGGCCGTTCGCACCTCGTCGGGCAGGGGCGCCTTCTCGACGCGACGACGCAACTCCTGAAGCTCGGCGTCGTCGCCCTCACCCAGCTCACCCTGAATCGCCTTGAGCTGTTGGCGCAGCACGAACTCGCGCTGCCCCTGCTCCATGTCCGACTCCACCTCGGCCTGGATCCTCGCGCCGATCTCGAGCACCTGCAATTCGCGGGCCGTGATCGTTCCGAGCCGCCGCAGCCGCGAGGCCACGTCGACGTCCTCGAGCAGCTCCTGCTTCTCGGCCACGGGCAGGCGGAGCGAGGATATGACGAGGTACGAGAGGGTGCTGGGATCCTCGACGTTGGCCGCTGCGATGTGGAGTTCGTCGGGGAGATAGGGCACCAGGTCAACGATGCGCGAGAAGGCCACCTGCAGGTTGCCGACGAGGGCGCGGAGCTCGTCTCCCTCCTCCACCACGTCCGGCATGGGCTCGACCGTCGCCACCAGGAATGGCGTCTCGGCCGGGTAGCCGGTGAGGCGCACGCGCTCCGTGCCCTGCACCAGCACACGCATCGAGCCATCGGGAACGCGCAGCATCTTCTGCACGGTCGCGACAGTGCCCACGTCGTAGAGGCCATCCGGCCCCGGCTCCGTGGCCTCGGCATCGCGCTGCGTCACCAGCACGAGGCGCCTCTCGGGCCGGTCCATGATGTCGTCGATCAGCCGCACACTGCGGTCCTCGCCGATCGCAAGGGGTGCCATGGCATCGGGGAACACCACGGTGCCCTTGAGCGGTAGCACCGGCAGGTCGGCTGGCCAGGCGGATGACGCATCACCGGCCTCGCCCACTGGGGCAGCCTCCTGCACTGCCTGTGCAGGGGCCACCACCACGGGCGCGCGGTCGGGGGTCAGCGGAGGAGGGGTCTCCGGCGTGTCGCGATCGCTCATCCGTCACCTCTCAGGATCACGCGCACGGTCTCCGGAGCGGCGCGCGGCGCCAGCGGCAACTCGATCGTCAGCATGCCTCGCTGGTAGTCGGCACGCGCGGCGGCCACATCGACCGGGGCACCTACGCGCAACCGTCGTTCGAAGCGCCCCCACTCGATCTCGGCGTGGTGGTACACGCGTCGGTCGCCCACGGGGCGGTCGCGCTCCCCACGTACCACCAGGAGGTCCCCGTCGATCTCCACCGACACGGCGTCGGAGTCCACTCCCGCGATATCCAGCTGCACGATGACGCGCGGCGGGTCATCGGCCAGCCACACGTCGGCCATCGCCCGCACTCCCGTGACGCGCGCTGCGGACCGACCCCCCGCGAGTTCGGCGAACATGCGATCGAGCTCGTTCTCAAGGCGGCGGTACTGGCCGAACAGATCGTCCTCACCCGGGCTCATGGGACGATGGTACCGCCGACCAGCGAGCCCGTGGGTATGGTTCCGGCGTGTCCGATGAAGATCGCCCACGACGACGTCTGCCGTCCGGCCCGCCCGTGGGAGGGTGGGGTTTCGGTGCGGCCGGCCTGCCCCGCGGCTTCTGGGGAGGCCTGGCCACGATCCTGGGAATCGTGGCGATCCTGCTCCTGGTGTCGGGCTACATGGGCTACGGGGTGATGCTGGCGATCCTCGCCGTCGCCGCCGCGGCCAACCTGATTCCCTGATCACGGACGCCGAGGATCTGGCCGAGCGCCTGCGCGAGGCCCGCCCCGATGCCGAGCCGTCGGAGGTGCACCCGGAGGATCTCGCCGATCTGGTGGCATCGCTCGGTGCGGACCCCACGGACCATGCGCTGATGGGAGCGGCCCTCATCCTGTGGGAGCGGATGCTGCCGTAGAGGCCGCGTGGAAGCGGACGGCCTTCACGGCAGCCTCGGTCAGTCGGTGGGCACCCGACCGAGTACCGCATCGCCGCCGACGTCCTCCAGCACGAGGCCCAGCCTCTTTGCAAGTGCCGCCGCCAGGGCATCCTCCACCCGCGAGCGCGTGGGGTCGCCACCCTCCGCGGCGATCGAGGTGGCCGGTATGCCCGGTGCGCCGCAGGCGGTCATGCGCTGGAACCAGGCCAGGTCGGGGTCGCGGTTGAGGCCCACGCCGTGCATGGTCACGCCGTCGGCCACGCGTATCCCGACGCTGCCCAGCTTGCGGCCCTCCCGGTAGGCACCCATCGAGTCGTTGTCGGCCACGACGCCGGGAAGGTCGGCGGCATCCGCCATGGCGCCCACGAGTCCCTCGACGAAGCGCCGAACGCCGCGGCCGGGGCGCAGGTCGCCGATCACGTAGCCGGTCACCTGGCCGGGACCGTGCCAGGTCATCTGACCCCCGCGGTCGGTGGCCACGCACGTCGCGCCGAGCGCGGCGAGCGAGTCGTCATCGACGAAGAGGTCGGCACGCGTGCCATGCCGCCCGAAGGTGTAGACGGGGTCATGCTCGAGCAGCCACACCACCGTGGGGATCTCGCCGGCCCGCACCCGATCGGCCGTGCGCCGCTGGATCTCCCAGGCCTCGAGATACCCGATGCGAGGAGTGCGCACCACCCACGCGCGGCGCATCAGACGAGCAGCGCGGCAGGGTGCTCGAGCAGCTCCGCCACGCGTCCCAGGAATGTGGCCGCCTCGGCCCCGTAGATCACACGGTGGTCCGCGGAGAGGGAGAGCGTCATGACCTCGCGCACGACCACGTGACCGTCCACCACCACCGGGCGCGGGACGGCGCGGCCCACCGCCAGGATCGCGGCCTCGGGTGCATTGATGACCGCGTGGAAGCGATCGATGCCGAACATGCCGAGGTTGGTCACCGAGATGACCGACCCCTCGAGCTCCGCGGGCCTCAGGTCGCCGGCACGTCCGCGGCGCGCGAGATCGCGCACCTCCTCCGCGATGTCCGGTACGGACTTGCGGTCGGCGTCGCGCACCACCGGCACGATGAGCCCACCCGGCACCGATACCGCCACACCCACGTGCACGCCATCCGGCACCACGAGGTCATCCCCCTCGAGCCGGGATGCCAGGTCGGGTCGCTCGCGTACGGCCATGGCCACCGCGCGCACGACGAGGTCGTTCACGCTCGGGCGCCTGTCCTCGGGCAGCGCCACGCGAAGATCGGCGCGAGCGGCCGCGAGCGCGGTGGTATCCACGTCACGCTCGACCGTGAAGTCCGGAATCGCGTGGGCCTCGGTCATACGTCGCGCGATGGTCTGCTGAAGGCGCGTGAGCGGCGTGCGCCGCCCCGCGGGCCAGGATGCCGTCGGCACGGGCGGCGGCGGGATGGGTGGTGCCGGCGGTGTGGGTGTCTGGTCGACCACCACCTCGGGGTGCGCAAGGGCGGTTTCCACATCGGCCTTCACGATGCGGCCGCCGGGGCCCGTGCCGTGCACGGCGGCCAGGTCCAGATCCGCGCGCGCGGCGATGTTCCGGGCGAGGGGGGAGGTCGGGATGCGACTCCCCTCGGGTGCGGGCTGTGGGGCGGGGGCCGGGGGCGCGACCGGTGCGGGGGGCTGCGGCGGCACGCTCACCTGCGGCAGCTCCATGGTCACGGCGTCGCCGATGACCGGGGACGTGCCGTCGTCTGCCACGGGAATGCCGGTGGCCACCGGCTCATCGGCACCGCCATCGGGTATGGACGCCGACGGCACGGCGGCCGGTACCGGCGTGGGCGGCGCCCCGGGGCTCTCCTCGATCTGCGCGATGGGCGCCCCCACGTCGAGGGTGTCGCCCTCCGCCGCGATCAGGTGCAGCACGCCGTCGGCGGGAGAGTCCACCACCATGTTGGCCTTGTCGGTCTCCACCTCGACCAGCGCCTCGCCCTTGGTGACGTGGTCCCCCTCGGCCTTCATCCACTGGAGGATGGTCCCCTCCTCCATGGTGTCCGACAGCTTCGGCATGAGCATCTGGGTCATCGGGGCACCTCGCGTCCCAGCGTGGAGAGCACGGCTCGAACGATGTCGTCGGGCTGGGGGAGCGCCGCCTGCTCGAGATTGCGCGCGTATGGCATGGGTACATCGGCCGAGTTGATCCGTCCGATCGGGGCGTCGAGCCAGTCGAAGCAGGCGTCGTAGAGGTGCGCGCTCACCCCTGCGGCGATCCCACACTCCGGCCAGCCCTCATCCACCACCACCGCGTGGCTCGTGCGACGAACGCTCGTCGCAAGGGTGTCCAGGTCAAGTGGGCGGAACGTGCGTGGGTCGATCACCTCGATCTCCACGCCCTGTGCCGCCAGCAGGTCGGCGGCCGCGAGGGCGACCCACACCATGCGTGAGTGGGCGATCACCGTGCAATGCGTGCCCGTGCGCCGCACGGCGGCATGTCCGAATGGCACCAGGTCATCGGGGCCGCCCACCGGACCCTTCTTCGCGTACAGGCCCTCGTTCTCCAGGAAGATGACCGGGTCGTCGTCCCGGATGGCGGTCTTCAGCAGTCCCTTGGCGTCGTGGGGCGTGGAGGGGCAGGCCACCTTGAGCCCGGGGATGTGCGTGAACCAGGCATCCAGCGAGTGCGAGTGCTGGGCACCCAGCTGGTGCCCGGCCCCACCCGGCATGCGCAGCACGATCGGCACAGGTGCCTGACCGCCGAACATGTAGTGGATCTTCGCCGCGTTGTTCACGATCTGGTCCATCGCCAGGATCGCGAAGTTGACCGTCATGATCTCCACGACCGGACGCAGGCCCGCCATCGCCGCACCCACGCCGAGCCCCGTGAAACCGGCCTCGCTGATGGGCGTGTCCACCACGCGGCGCTCGCCGAACTCGTCCAGCAGACCGCGGGTCACCTTGAAGGCACCGTCGAACCTGCCGATGTCCTCGCCCATGACAAACACATCGGGGTCGCGCTGCATCTCCTCGCGCAGCGCCTGGGTAAGCGCCTCGCGATAGGTGACGGGCCGGGGGCCGTCGCCGGTCGTCATCGGCCCATCAGTGCGCTGCCGCGCGGGTCGTCGGACCACGGATGCTCGTACACGCCCCTCGCCAGGTCCGCAGGCGGCACCTCGGGGCTCTCCTCGGCGAACCGCGCGGCGTCCTCCACGACCTCCTCCACCTCGGCGCGTATGCGCGTGAGGTCGTCGGACGTGACGATGCCCTCGCCCAGGAGCACCCGCTCGAAGGTCACCAGCGGATCACGCGCCTGCCAGCGCGCCTTCTCCTCTGCGGCACGCACGGTGTCGGGGTCGCTCATCGAGTGGCCCCGATACCGGTACGCGAGAAGTTCCACGCAGGCGGGAGTTCCGTCCTCGCGCGCGATCCGCGCGGCCTCGGTGACCGCCCCTCGCACCGCCAGCACGTCCATGGCGTCGACCTTCCACGCGGGGATGCCATATGCCTCGGCCCGGCGGTAGAGGTCATCCTCGGCGGATGCACGATCCACCGCCGTGCCCATGCCGTACTGGTTATTCAGGATGAGGAACACGATGGGCAGGTCCCACAGGCCCGCCATGTTGAACGACTCGGCGAGCACGCCCTGATTCGCGGCACCGTCCCCGAACATGGTCACCGCCACGTGGTCCTCATCCCGGTAGCGGATGGCGAACGCCATTCCCAGCGCGAGGGGCACTGAGCCGCCCACGATTCCATATCCGCCGTAGAAGGACCGCGTCACGTCCATCAGGTGCATCGACCCCCCGCGTCCACCGCAGAGGCCGGTGGACCTGCCGAACAGCTCCGCCATCACCGCCCGCGGGTCGCTGCCACGAGCGAGCGCCTGGCCGTGTTCGCGGTAGGTGGATGTCACGGGGTCGTCCGCGCGCAGTGCGCTGATCGACCCCACCACCGCCGCCTCCTCTCCGATGGCCAGGTGCAGGAAGCCGCCGATGCGCCCCCGCATGTACTCCTCGGATGCCCGCTCCTCGAAGCGACGGATGAGGCACATGGTGCGGAATATCGTGCGCATCTCGTCGGCGTCGGGCAGCGCACCCGGTGTGACGATCGGGCCGGGTGTCGCTTCGGGCTCGGTGCTCACGACTCGTCACCTCCGGGGCGATCCTGGCCACCCATGATGGCACCGTTCCCCGGCGAGGACAGGTGGCGTTCCACGACCGTGACATCACGCCACTCGCCCCTCACCGTGCCGTGGGCCAGATGCGTCCCCACCTCACGAAACCCTCGGCCACGGGCAAGCGCCAGGCCCGCATCGTTGTCCGCGAGGATCATGCCCACCAGCTTCCAGTAGCCGAACGCGGGCGCCTGGGCGACCAGGTGGTCGAGCATTTCGCCGCCGAGTCCCCGGCCGCGCGACGAGGTGGCCATGTACACGGTGTACTCGGCCACGCCCTCGTACCATGGGCGATGGGAGAACGGAGCGAGGGCCGACCATCCCCGCACGCCATTGTCCTCGTCCAGAACCCACACGGGGGCACGCGACCCGCGGGCATCCAGCCACGCGACGCGCTCGTCGGGTGGGTGCGGGCGCGAGGCGAACGTGGCGACCCCCGACGCGATTGCCGCGTCGTAGATCGCACCAATGGCCCCGGCGTCGCTGGGGACTGCCCTGCGGATGACGCTGGCGCTCGGCGGCACGTGGTTCACGATAGACCAGCGCGCCGCCGAGGCGCCGCGGGGCGTCAGTGCACTCCGACGTCCGCCGGGCGGTCCTTCAGCGTGAGCCGCAGGGTGATGCTCTGGCCATCGCGCAGCACGGTGACGGTCACCTCATCGCCCGCTCGTCGGCTGGCGACCGCCTCGCTCACGTCCGCCATATCGGTCGCCGGCCGGCCGTTCACCGCGACGATCAGGTCGGCTCCCGTGGGCACCTTCGCCGTGGCGTTGTCCGCGCTCTTCATGCCGGCGTCGCGGGCCGGCCCACGGGGGTCCGTCTCGGTCACCAGCACGCCGTGCCGGTCGCCCAGGCCCATCTTCGCCGCGAGGGCCGGGGTGAGCTCGCGGCCGGTGATGCCGATCCACGCGTGCTCGGCCCTGCCGGTTCGGGCGATGGAGTCGGCGATCGGCAGGATGGTGTCGATGGGGATCGCGAAGCCGATCCCCACATTGCCGCCGTTCTGGCTCGCGATCTGCGAGTTCATCCCGATGACCCGCCCCTCGCGGTCGAGCAGTGGCCCGCCCGAGTTCCCCTGATTGATCGCGGCGTCGGTCTGGATGACGTTCTGGATGGTGAAGCCGTTCGGCGAGGTGATCACACGCTTCAGCGCCGACACGATCCCCGTCGTCGCCGTGTGCTCGAACCCGTAGGGGTTACCGATCGCCACCACGTCCTGTCCCACGAGCAGTCCGTTGCTGCGGCCCAGGGGCACGGGCGTGACGCCCGTCGGGGTGCGAGCGACGTCGAGCACCGCGATGTCGCTCGACTCATCCACTCCCAGGATGTGCGCGGTCTCCACGGTTCCATCCGAAAAGGTGACCGTCGTCTTCTCGGCGCCCTTCACCACGTGCGCGTTGGTGATGATGCGCCCGCCCGTATTGACGAGAAAGCCCGATCCCAGAGCGCCGCCCTCGGCGGTCGTGGAACTGATCAACACGACGGCCGGCGACGTCCTGCGCACGACTTCCTGCACCGAGAGCTCGGACGCGCTCCGGCCCTCCGACACGGCCTGCGGCCCGGTCGTCTTCCCGGTGGTGTCCACTGCCGGCGCCATCGTGACCGGGCTCTCGCGGATGACCGTGGTCGTTCCGCCATCGAAGCCGACCGCTGCCGCCATCACCCCGAGCGCGGCTCCGGCACCGATGACGGCGGGGATCGCGATGGCGCCGATGCGGCGCAGCGACGCCCGGTGGCGGTGCCCGGGCTCCTCGTTCGGGTTCTGGTCGTCCATGAGGTGATCTCCGTGGTCCTGTCCGTGCCGATTGCAGAGCTCTTGTACCGGCTCCGCGTTAGCGCCCGGTTAGCATCGGCGTGGTGGGGGTGCGTCGGACCCGCCGCCCGGTACGATCGCACCCGGAGCCGGAACACACCCCGAGACGGAGGCACGGACCGTGGCCGAGCGGGTACTCGTGGTGGACGACGAGAAGTCCATCCGCACCATCGTGGAGTACGCGCTCAAGGAGGGCGGCTTCGACGTGGTGTCGGCGACCCGTGGCGACGAGGCGCTGCAGATCGTGGAGAAGGGGCCCGTCGACCTGGTGGTGCTCGACCTCATGCTGCCGGGTCTGGACGGCATGGAGGTGTGCCGTCGCATCCGTGCCACCCGCAACGTGCCGATCATCATGCTCTCGGCACGCGACGACGAGGTGGACAAGGTCCTGGGCCTGGAGATGGGCGCCGACGACTACGTGACCAAGCCCTTCTCACCACGCGAGCTGGTGTCGAGGGTGAAGGCAAACCTGCGGCGGGCCCGTGCGGTCCCCGTGCAGGAGGAGACCCTTCGTGTGGGCGACCTCGAGGTCGATCCCGCCGCACGCACGGTGGTGCGTGGGGGAACCGACGTGCAACTCACCTACTCCGAGTTCGAGATCCTGCTCAAGCTCCTCAAGTCCCCTCGCCGCGTGTTCACGCGTGAGGAGTTGATGGACCACCTCTGGAAGGGCTCGTTCTACGGGGACCTGCGCAGCGTCGACGTGCACGTGCGCCATCTGCGCCAGAAGATCGAGCGCGACGCATCGAGCCCGATCCTCATCCGCACGGTCCGAGGCGTGGGATACGCATTCGGCCGGGAGGACGGTCCGGCGGAATGACCCCCGAGGCCGGGCGGGCACCCCAGCGCGGGCGCGGCCGAACGGGCCTCCAGACATGGCTCGTCGGGTCGTTCGTGGCGGTGGGTGCTGCCGCCAGCCTCGTGGTGTTGCTGGTGCTGCTGCCCACGCTGGAGTCGAGTGTGGTGAGCGGTTCCACGGATCGGGTGTCGGTGGAGGTCGCACGCGTGCTCAAGAGGCTGTCCGAGATCCCGGCGCCCGGTGTCACGCTGTCCGATGGGCAGGCCCGCGAATATGTGGCACGGGTGGCGGGAGAGGCGCGTGGAGGTGTCCTGTTCCGGACCACGGGCGGCAGGACCTACGCGGCGGGACTGGATGCCCTGCCCAACGCACTTGACCCGGCCACGATCGGGCCGGAGGGTGAGGCCGCGCTCAGCTCGCCCACGGGTGATCCCGTGCGCGCGCGCGTTGCCGAGCAGCCGGATGGGTCGCAGATGGTCTACTCCGGGGTGAAGGTGACCCAGGCGGGCTTCCCCGTCGGCCTGCTCGAGGTCGTGGTGCCGGTACCCCTTCCGACGGCTGAGATCGGTGAGCTGCAGCGGAGGGTGCTCCTGGCCGTGCTCGGGGTGCTGCTGCTGGCGTCGCTCATCGGCTTCGCGCTCTCCCGGGTGCTCGGGCGCCGCATCGGCCGGGTGGCCGCCACGGCGGCCAGCCTCTCGGCGGGCGACCTGTCGGCTCGCGCCCCCGAGGCGGCCCCGCGCGAGGTGGCCACCCTGGCGAATGGACTGAATGGCATGGCCGATCGCGTGCAGGGCCTTGTGGCCACGGTCACCGGCGAGCGTGACCGCGCTCGCTCGCTTGTGGGTGGCCTCGCCGAGGGCGTCGTGATGATCGCCCCCGAGGACCATGTCCTGATCGCAAACGCCGCCGCCACGCGCATGCTGGGTCTGCTCACGCCAGGCGATGCCACACGGGCCGACCTGCCGACGGCTCTCGCCGACCTCGTGGGTCGTGCGCGCAATGGCGCCGAGCCGCGGGGCGCGGCCGAGGTTGAGACCCCCGACGGCCGTGCCCTCGCCGCCACCGCCGTGGCGCTTGCCGAACCTCCCGGGACCGTCGTGCTCACCCTGCGCGATGTCACGCACGAGCGTGTGCTCGAGCGCACGCGCCGCGAACTGGTGGCAAACGTCTCCCACGAGCTCAAGACTCCCGTGGCCGCGTTGAAGGGATTTCTGGAGTTGCTTGAGGACGAACGCATGGACCCTGCGGCGCGTCGCGAGTTCCTGGGGCTCATGACGGCCGAGACCGAGCGCCTGGAGCGGCTGGTGGAGGAGCAGATGGAGCTGGCGCGCCTGGACTCCGGGGGCCTTCCGCTTGATCTGGAGGACATGGACCTTGCGGCCCTCGTCGAGGAGGCCTCGCGGCCGCGCGCGGTGCTGGCGGCGCGCGATGGCGTGGACCTGGTGGTCGAGGTACGGGGTCCGGTGCCCATGCGTGGGGACGGCCCGCGGCTGGAGCAGGTGCTCCTCATCCTGCTCGACAACGCCGAGCGGCACACCCCTGCGGGCGGACGCATCAGCGTGCGCGCCGATGTGGACGGCCCCGACGCCGTGCTGGTGGTGAGCGACACGGGCGAGGGCATTCCCCGGGCGTCTCTCGACAGCGTGTTCGACCGCTTCTATCGCGCCGACCCG
>Ga0209514_10002718_pt1 | contig 26738 bp, 21 predicted proteins | sample Subgrocontami58m_FD_187452 | JGI IMG/M metagenome (GOLD analysis project Ga0209514, IMG submission 187452) | Subsurface groundwater microbial communities from S. Glens Falls, New York, USA - GMW37 contaminated, 5.8 m (SPAdes) (version 3) | ecosystem: Environmental > Aquatic > Deep subsurface >...
AAATTTAACTATATTTATTTTGCTGGCCTGGATACTATATCTTCCATAGCTACTGTTATTGCAATAACCCACTGGGGTAAAGGCGCCGACCGGGTGGGAAACCGCAGGATGATTCTCCTGGCCTCTTTACTAATCCCTTTAGTACCCCTTTTATGGCTCATGTCTACAAATCTCGTTTATCTGGGATTCATCCAGGTATTTTCCGGATTTGCCTGGGCCGGCTTCAATTTATGCACCGTAAACTATTTATATGATGCTACGACACCAGAGAATCGCACCAGATACCTGGCTTTTTTCAATGCCGGCAATGGGATAGCCGCCGGATTAGGGGCGCTTCTGGGTGGCTATCTGGTATCCATTATGCCCATGGTAATGGGTTATCAAATATTAGGTTTATTTCTGGTATCAGGAGTTCTGAGGGGAATTGTAGCTCTGGTTTTCTTACATGGCCTGAAAGAGGTGCGGAAAGTAAGCCAGTTACCCGGAGCGGAGCTATTCCATATTATGATGGGGGGGCGCCCTGTAAATAGAGCTATAAGCCATCGACGGACTTCTCACTTCCATTTCCATGAGTCGCCGCCGGAGAAAACGGATACCCCGGCCAAAACCCGGTGATGGGTTTCTGTCTTAGCCCTATTCGTTTAAGAAAACGCATAGGGCAGGCTCATCTTTAATCAGCTTATCCATGCACTCATTACAATAGGTGCACCTTTTGATTTCCTTTTCTCTCCCCGACTTTGCCTTAAGTACCCAGTCAGGGTCCCGCAGCAGAGGGCGGGATAAACCAATTATATCTGCCTGCTCGTCCCGCAGAATATCCTCTGCCAGTTCCGGGTAAGGAATACGCCCTGCAGCAATAACGGGAGTGGAATAGCCGGCCTGCCGGATTGTCCTGCGGATGTCGGCGGCAAGGTAAACATTGGCAGCCTCCGGCATGTAAGCAGTCGGTACCGACCTGTAGCCGCTATATCCGCTTATGGGTGGATACGGCCACGGTGAGCCACCTTTCGGATGGACCCCCGGCGAGTCTTCGTGCTTGCCTCCGGCAGAAACGCTGATATAGTCAAAACCTATGGCTGCCAGCTTACCGGCAATGATTCGTGATTGGGCGAGTGTGTTTCCCCCGATAATAAATTCATCGCCGTTTATTCTTATCCCCAGTGGATAGCCTGGCCCCAGCGCCGAGCGGATTTTTTCATAGATGTCCCTGACGATTCTTATTCGACCGTCGCCGGTTTTTCCATATCCGTCATCCCGTTTATTTATCAGGGAGAGGTATGCTGCCAGAAGGTATCCGTGGGCGGCATGTAATTCAATAACGTCGAAGCCCGCTTTTTGGGCGCGTATAGCGCCATTCACAAAATAGCTAATCGTCTTTGTTATGTCTTCTGAGGATATGTCATTAATATTCTGCATCCAGTTTTGCGACATCCTGGGTGGTTCCATAAGCTGCGCGCAAATTACAACCCCGGTCTCGGAATGAATTCGGGTGGTAAACTGTGTCAAACCGGGGATATATTTATCGTCGCTTATACGCAATAAAAAAGGCGCCTTTCGGGGGTTTACCGCTATGGCCCCTATAATAATCATGCTAACTCCGCCCTTTGCGCGCTTCAAATAAAAATCTATGGTTCGAGGCTCTACAATGCCATCAATTGTGGTCAGGCCATCGTGGGTAGGGGCCATAACTACCCTGTTTTTCAGTTCCAGGTTGTTAATTCTTATCGGAGTAAACAGCCGTTCGTAAGGCATAGGAGCACCCCCCATTTTCGAATCTACAAATTTCCACGTGAAGATGACAGATTTTAACCTTAAGTGAGATTGGGTGTCAAATATTATGCAAGCATTGAGAGAGAGCCGTGAAAATTGATGAATAGCGTCCAAATCCCTCTTAATCTCCCCTTCGACAAGCTCTCCGTTCCGAGAGCCGGCAGGGCAGGCTCTTTTTCTAAGGGAGATCCCACCTCTCCCCCCTTTCGCAAAACTAACCCTTACCCATAATCGGGGTTGCTGGACACAGAGGGTTTCTGACAATGTGGGACATTGGTAGCTGTTACCGCTCAGAAAATAAACCCCATCGTCATTGCGAGGAGAGTAGCGACGAAGCAATCTCCGCTCCTTAATATATAGTCGCACCTGAAAGTCATGAGATTGCTTCGTTTCGCTCGCAATGACGGGGTAGGTTTTCAATTTCGATATGGCTTACCCTATAGAAGGGTGGCATCCAGTTATCGCAATAGTGTGTCCCCCCTACAAAACCCCTGTGTCCGGCCAAGATGTGGGACATGTTCAGTTCGCAAAAGGGGGTGTAGGGGGATTTTCCTCCGTGAAGGGGACTTGTTGCTGAACTGACTTGACTAAAATAATTGATAAGTATAGACTGCATTTCATAGTAATAGATACTCGAATCTAAAATATCAATTTTGGGTTAACACGTGATTGGAGGCGAACTGTGTCTATAAATAAAACCGACCCTGGCCAGGAAAAGATAGTAATGACCACCTGTTCCAGCCATTGCGGCGGCACCTGTGTTCTGAAAGCCCACGTCAAAAACGGAGTCATTACTCGTATAGAAACCGACGGAGGCGAAGAGCCTCAATTCCGGGCTTGCATGAGGGGCCGGTCTTACCGTCAGAGGGTCTATGCTCCAGACCGCTTGCAATATCCTATGAAACGGGTCGGAAAACGGGGGGAAGGGAAATTCGAAAGAATATCCTGGGATGAAGCGCTGGACACCTTTGCCAGAGAGCTAATCCGGGTTAGGCAGACCTACGGCAACGGAGCTATATTTTTAAAAGGGTCCGGAGGAGACCAGTCCACTATTCATAGCCAGGGCGCTATGGACAGGCTGCTCTGCATGTTCGGCGGCTTCTCCACCAACTGGGGATATTATTCCCACGAGGGCGGCGTTTACGCCGAGTTAGCCACCTACGGCACGTTAATGACGAGGAATACCAGGGATAACTTTCTGCACTCCAAGCTTATTATCATATGGGGCTGGAACCCCGTAGATTCCATTTCGGATACCAATACTATGTGGTACCTGAAACAGGCTAAAGAGAGAGGGGCAAGGTTCATATCCATCGACCCCAGGTATTCCCGCACCACTGCTGCTTTAGCCGATAAATGGGTGCCTATCCGCCCCGGTACCGATGCGGCGATGTTAATAGCTATGGCCCATGTAATTATTACCGAGAACCTGTATGACCAGCGCTTTCTGGATACCTATACTGTAGGTTTTGATAAGTTCAAGGATTATGTCCTGGGTAAAGAGGACGAGGTGCCCAAGACGCCTGAGTGGGCGCAGGATATCTGTAACGTTCCAGCCCAGACCATTGCTGAGATTGCCCGGGAGTATGCAAAAACAAAACCGGCAGCCCTCGTTTGTGGAATCGCTCCCGGCCGTACTGCTTACGGTGAGCAATACCACCGGGCAGCTATTACGCTAACGGCCATGACGGGGAACACGGCCAGCAGAGGCGGCGATCCTGCCTCGCGCTCCTGGGTGGGTACAGCAAGTGATGCCTTTCCATTTATCAAGTATGGGCCGGCCCTCAGAGGTAGCCCCAATCCGATGGAGAGTAAATGGCCGATTCCTAAAAACGGCCTGGTTGCCCGACAAAGATATTACAGGGGGAAAGGGGTAGCAGCGCAGTCCAAGATAGCCGACGCTATTCTAACCGGTAAAGCCGGTGGTTATCCTGATAACTATAAAATCCTTATAATAATAAATACAAACTACCCCAACCAGTACCTTAATATAAACCGTGTTGTGAAGAGCTTGATGTCGCTGGAGTGCGTCGTTGTCCAGGAGCAGTTCATGACCCCGGCAGCAAAATATGCTGATATCTTGCTACCTACCAGTACCTATATGGAGAGGAATGACCTGGTAATGGGAGGAGCTACCCCATACTACGGCTGCATGAACCAGGTCGTTGAACCTTTGTTTGAATCCAAATCGCATTTGCAAATAGCCAGGGAACTGGCTCCCCGGCTCGGCGTTCATAACTACCTGGATAAGAGCGAAGAAGACCTGATGCGGGATGTGGTCAAGGGAAGCACCATTCCCGACTACGAGGCTTTCAGGCGTACAGGAAGCTACAAGATAAAGCTATCACAGCCGCATCTGGCCTTTCAAAAACAGATAGAGGACCCGAAGAACAATCCCTTCCCCACTCCTTCAGGCAAAATTGAAATATATTCCAAACAGTTGGCTGATCTGGGCAATCCCAAAATACCCCCTATCCCTAAATATGTCGAAACCTGGGAGAGTCTCAACAGCCCGCTGGCCCGGAGATTCCCTCTCCAGCTTGTCACCTCGCACTCGCCAGCCCGTGCTCACTCCCAGTTCCATAATATCCCCTGGATAAGAGAAATTGTGCCTCAAAATATGACTATCAGCGCCAAAGACGCTAAGGAGAGAGGAATAAAGGAAGGGGATATGGTCCGCGTATTCAACGACCGGGGGGAGATGGTGATACCGGCTATAGTTACGGAACGTATTATGCCAGGCGTGGTGGATGTGCCGCAGGGCGCATGGTATGACCCCGATAAAAATGGTGTGGATAGGGGAGGCTGTGCTAATATCCTCACTCTGGATGAAATCTCTCCGGGTGGGGCGTTCTGTAGCAATACAGCCCTGGTCCAGGTGGAAAAAGCCCAAATGTAAAACTCTAAGCACTAATTTCTAAATCCTAAACAAATACAAAATGTTTAAATCCAAATCTCAAAACAAAGCCTCGTTCAGGTAAGGGCTTTTCTCGCATATAAAGGAACAATGGTGGGATCTCTGGTGGTTAAGGTTTTGGAATTTTAGTTTTTGGAAATTGTTTCGGATTTAGTGTTTAGAATTTAGGATTTTTTCCTCGTCAAAACGAAGGACATGCTAGATTTAAAAAGGAGATGATATGCACCTCGAGGTGATGGAGAAACTACGTGAACATTTAGCCATGCACCCGCTGGGCTTCCCGCGATCGACCAGCAAAGCCCAAATTCACATGCTGGAGCATTTATTTGACGACGATGAAGCGCAGCTTGCAGTCCATTTATCACCTAATCCCGAGACAGCACAGGGGCTGGCCTCCAAACTGGGCCAGGACACCGAAAAGCTCCAGAAGCTACTGGACGCCATGGCGAAAAAAGGACTTATTCTCAAGAGCAAGAACCGCAACAACTTCCGCATGATGCCGTTTATGCCGGGGATGTATGAGTTTCAAATTAATTCAATGGATAAAGAGTTGGCTCTCCTGTTCGAGGACCTTTATCCGGAGCTGGCCCAGGACCTGTTCGCTTCGCCAACGGCGTTTACAAAGGTGCTGGCTGTAGAGAAACACCTGCCGGTAGATATGGAGATTTTACCCTATGAGAGGGCCTCACAGATAGTAAAGGCTGCGGGCAGGATTGCGGTGTCCGAATGTATTTGCCGTAAAGAACAGAAGCTTCTGGGCAAAGGTTGCAGCCGGCCGCTGGAAACGTGCATCGTATTCGCCCCTATGGACGAGCAGTACATTGATCTGGGCTTGGCGCAGCCGATGAGCGTTGATGAAGCGCTGAAATGCCTGGAGAAAGGGGAAAAGGCAGGGTTGGTGCGTACCACCCTGAATGTGCAAAGCCGGCCTACCTTTATCTGTCAGTGCTGCTCCTGCTGCTGCGCCCTGATTAAGGGTGTAACCACCCTGGATATACCTACTGCCCTGGTCAAATCCGGCTTTCACCCTGTTATCGAGTGGGAGTCATGCAACGGCTGTGAAGCCTGCACTAGCATTTGCCCTATGAAGGCCCTCTCCATGGATGACGAGAAAGCTACATTAAACGAGACCAAGTGCATCGGCTGCGGGTTGTGCGTGTCGGAGTGCCCCCTGAACGCTATCACACTGGAAGCACGACCTAAACAGGAAGTGCTTGCGCCGCCCAGTAACTTTGTAGAGCTAATGACAACTATAGCTCGGGAAAAAGGGAAGACGTATTTCTACAAATAACAGAGTATAACGGGTGTAGCGAAGCATAACCCACCATTTTGAAGTTCCCTACAACCTAAAAATCATTAACTATTTATTGTGGCAAAAGCGGTGGTCCTTTGTCATTCTGAACGGAGTGAAGAATCTCTAATTTCATTTATTCGTTAATACGTTTTTTAGGTAACAGGCTTGAAGATGAACGAATATTACGTATATATCATGTCCAACGTTTCACGGACCCTCTATATTGGTGTGACTAACTACCTTGAGAGACGCGTGTATGAGCATAAACAAAAATTAACGGAAGGATTCGTCAAAAAATACAACGTCACCATACTGGTGTACTACGAGGAAACAAATGCTGTGGACGCTGCTATTGAACGTGAAAAGCAGTTGAAGGGTTGGAAGAGGAAAAAGAAGATAGATCTAATAGAATCAGTTAATCCAGAATGGAAGGACCTGAGTAAAGATTGGTTAGATATTGCCTGAACCTTTGCTCTACGGTATCGTACCGTTTGAATGGTACCTACGCAATGAAGAAAACAGGAGATTCTTCACTACGTTCAGAATGACAGGAGTGCGTGGGTGGGTGAAGCGAAGCGTAACCCACCATTTTGATTGAATAGCGGGTGGTGTGTTTCGTCGGGAATCCCCCAACCCCCTTTAGTAAAGGGGGACAAAGGAGGATTCGGGACCCACATCTACCCTATAATTTCTTTTCCCGTATTTCCCTTATCCTCTCCATCATAGAAATCGGCAGCGGCCCCTTTTCCACCCAAGACACAGACTGTTCAATGTGTTCTAGCTCGGCAAATCCGTTGAGCAGACAGGAAAGCTGTTTATTGGACAGCGCGTACCGGAAAGCCAATTCCTGTAGGGAGTCAACATCGCCGCCTACCAATGACTCTAATCTTTTGCCTCTCGATATGTCGGAGTCGTACTCCGAACCCGGTGACATGGTGTTCTCTGAGGTCCTTGCTGGTGGCTCATTGGAAAGCGCTCCTGCAGCCATGATGCGTATACCCAGTATGCCTATACCTGATGATGCCGCCAAATTCATTAGCCCTTTGTAATCCTGTGCGGAAAAACCGGGCTTAACATCCTCCGCTGCGCTGGGGTTCAGGATATTGTAATAGCATTGAAATACATCGAAGCGGCTTGTTTTAACCAGGGCATGTAAAGCATCGGTATCCCCCAGGCCGGTAAAGCCCAGAAAACGGGCCTTACCTTGAGCCTTAATATTTCCCATGGCTTGCAGGATGCCTCCCGTCCCCAGGACATCCTCAACTGTAACGGAGTCCCGTCGGTTGCCCCGCCGAGCGCAGACCGGGTTATGCAGGAGCAACACATCCACATAGTCCCGTTGTAAATGCTTGAGGCTGTTATTCATCGAGTCATTTATAACCTTATTGATGTTGCCCAAATCCTCATTTTTAAGGCGTACCTTGGTAGCTACAAAGGGGTTGGCATGTAGCTCTTTCAGCAATTGGCCCAGATTAAGCTCGGATTGGCCCTGGCCGTATTGGGGCGCAGTATCGAAGTAGTTTATGCCCGACTCAAGCGCCCTACGGACTGCCTGGAGTCGTACCTGATTCGGTTGGCGAATTATTATCCCGCCGACATTGCCGCAGCCAAAACCTACCTCGGATATGGAAATCCCTGTTTTGCCCAGCTTCCTGTATTTCATGTAGACCCTCTTTTCCTACCGTAGTTTGTGAGTTTAGACGTTCTCATGTCATCCTGGAGGCGTCACGAGTTATCGGGACGACGAAGGATCTCAGGGAGGGGAAGATGAGCATAAACGATCTTTATGTCCGGGGTAACATGTGAAAACAATAAGTTGGCACATCCCCCACCCTGAGATTCTTCGCTTTGCTCCAGAATGACAGTGCCAGACTATTTTCATACTTCGTGACGTTACGGTTTATCGTGAATCATGTCTCCTCTCAAAATGGAACGCGGTAATTGTCACCGTGGTCAACAGGGAAAAGAATGCCATGCTCCAGAAGCTGGTCTGATATGAGCCGGTAAGATCGCGGCTTAGCCCTGCAATGTAAGGCCCCACTACCACACCCAGGTTAAGCATAGTGGAAACAATCCCATAACCCAGTCCGAGATTCTGAGGCTTAACCACATCCGGTATTAACGCAAATACGGGCGCCGGTATAAGGGCGTTAGCAACGCCAATCCCTATCATCAAAGGCACTATTCCCGACGTGGCTCCGGGCACCAGGAGCAGCAAACCCCCCATAAATAGACCTCCAATACCAATGAATATATCTTTTCTCCCGACCCGGTCCAGGAGAAATCCGATCCCCGGGCTTAGCAATAAAGGGCCGCCCATGACCAGGCTGGTGAGGAAACCAGCGTATCCCAGGCCTATACCGGTCCTGATCAGGAAATCCGGCGTAAAAGTGAACAGGGAAATAACTGAAGCGTTAAACCAGCCCCAGCTTAATCCGACCAACCAGATGGGTAATCCTGCGCCTTTGATTCCGGCTATTATACCGTTGCCCCTGGACTCTATAGGAGGAACTGTCCGGGGTGGCGATTGATAAATCACAGAGAAGGCAACCAGAGCCAGGCCGCTGACGGCTGCTCCTGTCCAGGTGCTGGCTCTCCAACCCATGTTTTCTGCCAGCACAGCCAGTGCATTAAGAGAAATGATAGTGCCTAAAGGCATAGCAGTATTGAAAATACCCATAGCCACCCCCATCCCTCTTTGTCTGAACCACTGGGCGACTGCCTGAGGGGAGACAATGGCCAGAGTCATCGCGCCGATGCCGGAGACGGCCCGGCCTATTATCAAGAGGGTGAAATTATTGGCTGTAGCCAGGATAACAGTGCCAACAATCATGAACGAGAGCGCAAGAATACCTATACGCTTTACGCCGAAACTATCAGCCATAATGCCGGCAGGTATGGAAAGAATAAGACCGGGTAAAGCGAACATACTCATGAGGAGACCGGCGCTGGCATGGGAAACGCCGAACTCCTTGATAATAAGATTCAATACGGGGGGTATGGCCTGAAATACCAGGGCGAAAGCCAGCATACACAGGTAAATCAGGCCCAGCATTACCCAGCGCAGGGATGGGTAGCCGGGAGAGGTCACCTTATAGGATGGGGGATGCGACAATAGCTGCCTCCCTGCATGGACCCAAGCAATCCGGATTTAGGAACAATTAAAAGCGTTATAAATCTACCCCTCGGCGGACTACCTGTCAATATATTTCCTCGAAAACAGCCGTTTTTTATTCTTTATTAAAATCCCCTGCCTTCGGCACCCCCTTTTCCAAAGGGGGAGGGGTAAAACCTCTCCCTTTCTTAAAGGGAGATTGAGAGGGATTTTCTGCGAAAGGAAACTTCCTTATTTCATCCTTCGTGGCGCCCAGTGCAACTGGCATGGGTGATTTTCCCCAGAAAATAGCCTATCATTCGTCTTTACGAATTACGGGCCTTGTTGTCGTTCTCGCGTAGACGGGAATCCACACAAGGCAATTCAACCGGATTCCCGTGAAAACGGGAATGACAGATTGTAAAATTATTTTCATCCTTTACCGGTGCCCCCCTTGCAAGGAGAATGATGGAACCCCTGGAAAATAGAATCCCCCTATATTCCCCCTACTAAGGGGGACTCAGGGGGATCTAACTTTGCTCTACTTGAGAATGGCTACCAGTATTCCTGGCGGAGTTCCGATGTGATGGCGCTAAAGCTCACCTATTCTCAACCCGCATGGGGTATTGGGGATACAACCCTCATAGATTTGCCTTTATAGTCCTGGTTAACGGTAAGTTGCACCCTCTCATTGCCCACGGCATCTAACATGGGCATATAAATAAATGCCAGCCATTCAGCCGGTTGTGATGGGTCCAGGTTAAAATGCTCGTGGTCGACGCCGCCTGGAACAATAGGCAGGACGATAAGGTCGTCCTTTTCCCAATCGAACCTGACTCCATCAACTGTCGTGTATCCCTTACCCTGGATAACGTAGATGCCTATACCGCCTTGATGACGGTGCTTACCCGAGTGTTTTTTTATATAATGCCTGAATACCATCCACCCCGGGACGCCTGTTTTATCCCAGTTGGCGGGATGAAGGTAAGGTTTTATCAAGGACATGGGGTTTTGCTCCCAGGAGATACCCTCGCCCTTAACAATCACCATGCCATCCCGCATCTGTTTTGTGCGGTCATCCATGTAGTTGTTCATTATGTCAGAAAAGGTTTCTAAAGGTTCGGGTTCCCGGCGGCGCTCAGTCATTCGCTCCATTAAGGCAACCTCCTTGCAAATCAGTTTAAATAAACCAACGATTTTCCACGTTCTGGTATATACATATACCATGAAGTAGAAAATAGACCTCACCCCTGAACCCCTCTCCGTTGACGGAGAGGGGCCGGAGGAGACGTTATCCACGTGAATGTGCTAATTAAAGTATTATTGTCCCCACAATTTTGCCACAATTTTCTCGTTGAAGCTCTTGGCCTCGTCATCCAGTAACTCCGGTGGCGATGTAACGAGCCGGGATGCTTTGACATCGGCAGCCGGAGGCAAGAAGCTGGGAGCCCCTTTGAGAAGGGAAGAAGTGCCACGAGGTTGGTTGTGGGCCATTTGTCCCTCAGCAGTGAACAGCCAGTTCATAAGAACTTTGGCGGCGTTAGGGTGGGGGCCGCCTTTTATTGCTGCCAGGGATATATCGCTCGCTGTCATTGCCGGCTCCATCGATATGGCTCTGATAGGTGCTCCGTTCAAAATAGGCAATGCTGCATCCACTGGAGTGCCAAAGATAGACAGGGCCCGCTCGCCCCGGGCGAGTCTCTGCATGTCCTCCACGGATCCCGTTGTCCACATTATGTCCTGGTTGCCCAGGGCCTTGAGGTAGTCCATGTCCACCACGCCTGCCGCCTTCAACGGCCAGAACTGCATATAAACTACCATGCTTATCGAGGCATTGCCGAATATCATCTTGCCTTTCCATTTGGGGTCCAGCAGGTCTTTCCAGGTTTTAGGTTCTTCGCCGGGCTTGACCAGGTTGGTGTTGACGTACGGGCTGTAAACGAAGATGTTATACGCCAGCACATGCCCATCTGGATCCGGGGTAAAAGGAGAAGCCACAAAGGCGTTGACGTCTTTAATCGCCGGCAGGCCTGCCGAGGTTACAGTTAGTCCTGCTTTCTTAATATTCACGCCGTGGGGGGTGCCCCCTTCGAACATGTCGGCCACCATTCGGTTGTTACGTTGCTCTACCTTGAGCCTTTCTATGAACTCTGAACCGCGTCCTGTTATAACTTCAACTTTTATACCGTACTTCTGTTCAAAGGCTTTTGCGATGTTTGTCCCGATGTCACCTCTCCAACCATAGCTATAAACGGTGACAGTCCCTTCTTTTTTAGCTGCGGCCACGACATCTTCCCATGCTTTTTGCTCGGCGGTTAGTGCCGGCGCAGAGACAGGTTGGGGCGCTGAAGTTACTCGTGGTTCGGGAGCAGGTGCAGGAACAGGCGCCGGCGTGGTCGAACAGGCAACCGGGAAGAACGAGAGGATTGCTACTAACAACAGTCCGAGAAACGAGAACCTTTTCATTGACTCCTCCTAATTTTTCTAAAAGCCATCTGCTTAAACCCTATTTAGATAACGAATCCATACATAAGTCTTATGCTAGAGTATTACACTATTCTCTTTTAAAATCGTGATATCATCCCAGGAGTATCCCAGGTCAAGCAGGATTTCCTCGGTGTGTTGCCCTAGCTCCGGGGCGCTATGCTGTACCCGGCCGGGGGTTCGGCTAAAGTTAACCGGCATGCCTATTAAAGGAATGCTGCCTTTGGCAGGATGTTCTACCTGAACTATATAATCGTTTTCTCTTAGCTGGGGGTTGCGGGCTACTTCGGAGTAAGGAACAATAGGAGCATAGATAAGGTTTTTGCCTTGAAATATAGCTAACCACTCGGCCCGGGTCTTGCCAGCCATTACGCCATCTATTATCTCGATAAGCTCACGGCGGTTGGCCTCACGGGAGTGATGGTTGCTGAAACGTGTGTCGTTTTCATATCGCTCCATACCCACTGCAACACAGAAATCGTGCCAGTGACGGTCGGGTTGAACCATGGCGAACTGGATCCACTGATGGTCTTTTGTCTGATAGAAGTTCCATAGAGCGTTGGCCATATCTTTACGGGATACCGGGCCAACCTCTTCACCGGTCGATAGATGGGCTTGAAGTGACAATGCCCCCGACTCGATCAGACTGCCCAGGATGCTGGTATGAAGTAGCTGGCCCTCTCCGGTCCTCTCCCGGTGATAAAGAGCAGCCATTATGCCGTAGGCCAGGGTGACTGCTGTAATATGGTCGCCGAATCCGGGACGGCATTGTACCGGCAGCCCGCCGGGTTCACCGAAAGAATGCGCTAGACCGCTTTCGGCAAAGACAGCGTAATCGAAGCCAGGGCGGTCCTTATCCGGGCCTTTCATACCCCATCCTGTGCATAACGCATATACCAGCCGTGGATTTATGTCAGATAGCGTCTCGTAGTCCATTTTTAACCGCCTAAGGACAGGCATCTGAAAATTAGAGATAAATACATCGGCCTGCTTTATCAGCCGGTGAGCTATTTCCTGTCCTTTCTCTTTGCCCACATCCACGGTAATGCTTTTCTTCCCCCGGTTCTCCAATTCGAACATGAAGTTGATGTCTTTCATAGGGGGGAGGGCGCCACGATTAGTGGTGGTGGTGCGCATAGGGTCGCCGCCCTGGGGGTGCTCTATCTTGATTACGTCTGCACCCAGGTCTGCCAGGTGAGAGGCGGCGCGCGGCCCTACGAGAAAGAGTGTCAATTCAACTACCCGGATGCCGTCAAGCAGCATTTAGGATCTCCTTTTCCCATACCATTTGAAGGGTATTGCGCCTATTTTATTCGCAGGCGGAGTAATTGTCAAATAGATATAAACAGGTAGTTTTACAACAAAACCGGGAAAATCTCCCTGTATCCCCCTTTCGCAAAGGGGGGGGAAACAAAGTTCTCCCTTTAAAAAAGGGAGACTGAGAGGGATTTAAACGTTTCGTGCTTCGAATATCCAAGTTACATAACAATGAAGAAAACCCCCGTTCAGATTCGCCAAAAGAATCTGAACCGCCCCCTTTACGTAAAGGGGGTCAGGGGGTTTCGACTATCAGTAAAATAGGGCCTGTAATACGGGTAAACGCTGTTGATTCCGGCTTGTATTCTTAGTTTTTCCCTTCCTTCTTTAACTTGTCGGCTATTTGCTGTCGGAGTAATTTCTTATCCACCTTGTCATGCGCTGTTACCGGCATAACATCCACCAACTCCAGGCGCTCCGGCAGTTTGTATGTCGCCAGTCCCTGTGCAGCGAGGAAGGAAGTCACCTCTTCCAGGGTTATGGTCTGGCCGGCTTTTGGCTTGATATAGGCACAGGTCCTTTCACCCAGACGCTGGTCAGGCATACCTACGATGGCAACATTTTCCACCTTGGGATGCTTGAGTAGAGGTTCTTCCAACTCAACGGGGACGATTGTCATCCCACCCCGTCTAATCCATTCCTTGATGCGGCCGGTTATCATATAACCGTCATACCTGTCACGGATAGCTATATCGCCAGTACGGAAAAATCCATCTGTAGTATAGGAGATGGCGTTTTCCTGGGGGTTCTTATAATATCCCCGGAAAACGTGGGGTCCACGGGTGACCAGTTCGCCCTCCTGCCCGTAGGGGACCTCTTTGCCGTTGGTATCTATTATTTTATATTCATCGTCCGGGCAGCATGGACGACCAAGTGTATAGAAACCCTTTTCAAAAGGCTCATTGTGTTCCATAAGGATGATTGGCCCCTCTGCCATGCCATAACCCCGGGTTATGCTGCACGTAGCCGGGATTTTCTGCCGGAAAGACTTTAAAAGCTCAGGCGCCAGATAACCTACACCGCACATGATATGGCGCAAAGAGCTGAGGTCGTATTTGTTCAGGTCTGGAAAATTCAGGATGTCCACTACATTTGTGGGCGCCATCAGAATATGGGTTACCCTGTCCCTTTGAGCGGCCTTAGCCAAAGCCTCGGCGCTGGTGGTGGTATTCATCACAATTGTAGCTCCGACTGCCAGGAAACCAACCGCTCTCATAAGGGATGCGTTGAGAGCTACCGGCAGCGAGATGAGGGCAACAGCGTCGGGCGTATAGTTAAGATGTTTGCCAAAAACCGAGGAGGCTAGAATATAGTCGTTGTGGGTCCGGGGCACACCTTTCGGCAGGCCAGTAGTGCCGCCTGTATGTAATATCTGGGCCACATCGGTTCCCTTTTGTTTAAACTGGTTTAGATAGTCTGCCGGGTATTTCTTTTCTAACGGTGTTTCCATTACCTGACTCAGAGATGTCGTGCCGTCGGGCACAGGGTCTCCCGCTACAAGTACATGCTTAAGCTTTGGCACATCCGGCATAATGTCTTTAACCATCTGGGGATAGGCGAACTTGCCGAACTCTTTAGGGACAATAATCGCTACAGCATCCGTTAAATTCGCCAGGTGTCGCACCTCGATAGTCCGGAATTGGGGAACAGTCAGGGTAGCTATCAGTCCAGCACGCAAAATACCATAGTAGGCGATGATAAATTCCGGCGTGTTGGGAAGCTGGATGAGAACAGCATCATTCTGCTTAAGCCCCATCTCCTTGAGCTTCAGGGCTACCCGGTCAGCTTTGAGTTTTAGCTCGGCAAAGGTTACCTTACGGCCATCCTCGGCGATGATGGCTGCTTTATTGGGGGTAGCCTTTACCGGCGCGTCCATGGAGTCTCCGAGACTACCACCGGTCCAGCATCCTTTAGCTACGTACTTTTTTGCAAATTCTTTATCCCAGGGAACAAAACCTGCCAGTGTCATTACCTACCTCCATTTAATATTGATATAAACCAATAAAATTTCCACTATTTTTAAGCAATTTGAAATACGACGTTATTTTACGGTCCCGTTCTTATCTCAGGGTTTAGGTTATTCTGTTATGCGGTGAAGTTGGCTTATTATAGGAAGCCGAAGGAGGCTTGTCAATACTTCGATTTGGGAGATTCTTCACAAACCTACCGGATTAACCTGACATCGTGATTCATACTGCCGGTGTTAAATGAGCGAGGCGACAGTAAATATAAACTGTTACCGCTAACGATATTCGCGCCATTGTTAAACCCATATACACAATCAAAATGCCTAAGGGTTTTCATGTAATGGAAAACCCTTAGGTCTTATACATGTTTTTACCGTGGATTTGGATGTTGTCCTGCTATGAAACACAAGTACAATAGTGTTAAAAATGGGAAGGAAGAAAGCTTTTTGGACAGCCGACACACCGTCATTTACACAATTGACACTGGGTCTCATGGATAGTAGAATGAATCGGTAACCCATCGGGGTTAGTAAGGACGGTGATGACACGTGGCTGATGTAATAGCTAGCGAAGGCGAGAGCTTTGAGAGCTTGCTTCGCCGTTTCAATAAACGAGTCCAGCAAGAGGGCATCCTTTCTGAAGTGCGGAGGCGGGAGCATTTTGAAAAACCCAGCATAAAGCGAAAGAAAAAAGAAGCTGTAAAAAGGCGGAAAAGTACCCGCAGCTCATAAAGCTGGAGTATAAAAACCGATGTCGCTTAAAGATAAACTTCAGGACGAATTAAAGCAGTGCCTCCGGTCGGGAGATAAAATACGGTTATCTACTGTGCGCATGGTTGTATCGGCTATAAAATATGCCGAGATAGAAAAAGGCAACCCTCTGGATGAATCCGAGATACTGGGTATTATCTCGAAAGAGGCTCGCAAGCGGCTGGAGAGCATAGATGCGTTTAAGAAAGGGAACAGGGATGACCTGGTGGCCCAGGAGTCGGCGGAGTTGGCTATTCTGCGCCAGTATTTACCCCAGCAAATGAGCCGTGAAGAGGTGATAGCTGCTGCCCGGAAGGTTATCGCTGAGGTAGGTGCAGTAGGGCCTCAGGATAAAAATAAAGTTATGCCCAGGATTATCGCTCAACTTAAAGGGAAGGCAGAGGGGAAAGAGATAAACGCCGTAGTTACTGAGCTATTGGCGGATCCTACAAGATAGATATTTACACGATCCATATAAGGAAATTAGCTCAGTTTCTGTAGCAACTTAAGGCCGCCCCGAAACTTTCGGGGCGGCCTTATTAAAATGGAGGTAGGTAACTACGAGAACACTGGGATTGGATGTAGGTAGAAGGCGGATAGGCGTAGCCATGACCGATGAGTTGGGAATCATGGCTAGCCCGTTAGTTATTATCTATAGCCGTGGTAGCCGTGTGGACATTGATGAAGTAGTAAATCTGGTAAAGAAACACGGAGTGGAGCGCATCGTGGTGGGTATGCCTCGTTCAATGGACGGCAGCCTGGGAAAGGAAGCGCTCCGGGTGCAAAAATTCATAGAGATCTTATCTAAAAGTTCTCCCGTTCCTGTGGTGTACTGGGATGAACGTCTCTCTACAGTGGCTGCTGAGCGTGAAATGAATTTTGGGGGGGCTACACCATCCCAGAAAAGGCAATGGTTGGATGCTGTAGCTGCCAGCATAGTGCTTCAGTCTTATATGGACAGCTTGAGGGATTCTCAACATGACTAAATATATAGGTATCATCGGCCATCCGTTAACGCATTCCATATCACCTGTTTTTCAGCAGGCAGCTTTAGACCATTATGGCCTTGATATCCGTTATCAGGTATGGGAAGTAGAGAAGGTTGAACTCGGGATGGAGTACTTAAACCAGGCCCAGAGTTTGGGGGCAAATGTCACAGTGCCTTATAAGGAGACTATCACTCCTTTTTTGGATAGCCTGGAATCTCAAGCATGGAGAATTGGCGCCGTTAATACCATCGTGAAAGAGGATAAGCAGGGGCCTTCAGGGACGCCTTCCCGCGAAGTTTCTATGTGGAACCCCACTGAACGGCAATTCGGGCGGCTTAAAGGCTATAATACCGATGCCCACGGTTTTTTCCGGGCTCTTATGGATGATGCCGATTTTGATCCCGAAAATAAAGTGGCTGTATTGCTTGGGGCCGGTGGGGTGGCCAGAGCAGCGGGATTTGTGCTGGTAGATGCCGGTGTAAGATCGCTTATTATTTTAAACAGAAATTTGGAACGGGCTAACACCCTGGCAGAGTTATTAAATCAGCAGGCCAAAGCTCCGCAAAATGTAGCAGCCAGAGCCTGGAATGAAGAGGTAATGCAGCGGATGTTGCCCCTGGCCGATTTAATAGTAAATTGTACTACTCTGGGTATGAAGCACAGCCAGGGAGAGGGCCAGTCTCCTATCACGGCCGACCTGTTAACAACAAATACATTAGTTTTTGATTTAGTCTATAATCCAATCGAAACGCCATTACTAAAGGAAGCTAAAAAGGCAGGGGCTCGCACTCTTAGCGGGCTATCTATGTTGGTGTACCAGGGTGCGGCTTCCTTTGAATTGTGGACAGGGAAAGAGGCGCCACTCGACATAATGTTTAAATCAGCCAGGAGGGCGCTATCATAAGGTGGACAGGTTGTTCCGTTTTTTAACCGCAGGTGAGTCCCACGGCCAGGCGCTGGTAACCATTATAGAGGGAATGGTGGCTGGCCTGGCTTTATCTGAACAATATATCTCCAATCACCTTGCCCGCCGGCAAAAGGGGTATGGCCGTGGCCCTCGTATGCAGATAGAATCAGACGAGGCTAACATTATCTCCGGCGTGCGCCACGGACTTACGCTTGGTAGCCCTATCTCTCTTTTAATCCATAACAGAGAATGGGAGAATTCCTCTCCAACTTCCGGGGAGCCCTGGAATCAAACCATGAGCGTTTCTCCGGTAGAGGTTAATATAGAACCGGTTACCCGTCTGAGGCCCGGCCATGCCGATTTACCTGGTGTCATTAAATATAATCAGCAGGATGTTCGCAATATACTGGAGAGGGCTAGCGCACGAGAGACTGCAGCGCGGGTTGCCGTTGGCGCTGTAGCCCGGCGTTTCTTAGAAGAACTTGGTATAGAGATTCATAGCCACACAATAGCTATCGGCGAGCAAAAGAGTGAATTTAGCGATGCTATAGACTGGGCAAAAGTTGAAGCTTCTGAAGTCCGGTGTACCGATATTAAAGCCGGTAAAGCTATGATTGATGCTATCAAACAGTCAAAAGAAAAAGGGGATACTCTGGGCGGCATATTCGAGGTTATCGCCAGCGGCGTACCTGTCGGTCTGGGCAGCCACGTTCACTGGGAACGGCGGTTGAATGCCCAAATAGCTCAGGCTGTTATGAGTATCCATGCAGTCAAGGGCGTGGAAATAGGCGCAGGTTTTGCGGGCGCTGCTTTTTCCGGATCGGAATTCCACGATGTTATTCTGCCCGGTCGCAGTAAGAGGTCATGGCAGAGGACCACTAACCGTGCCGGAGGGATCGAGGGTGGAATGAGTAATGGGGAACCAATCGTAATACGGGCGGCTGTCAAACCTATTGCGACTCTGGCCAACCCATTGCCGTCAATAGATATGAATACCGGCAACGCAGTTCAAGCCCACTATGAACGCAGCGATGTCTGTATTGTCCCGGCCGCCGGGGTTGTGGGTGAAGCGATGTTGGCAATTGTACTGACTAATGCTATGCTGGAAAAGTTCGGTGGCGACTCTCTGGAAGAGACAAAACGCAATTATTCAGCCTATATACAAACCATGCCGCTGAAACATGGAGTCCAAAATGGTGGATAATATTATTCTTATCGGTTTTGCTACAACAGGAAAGACCCAGGTGGGCCGGCTGGTTGCAGACCGATTAGGATGGGGCTTTTTAGATACCGATGATGAGATTGTCAGGAAAGAAGGGAAACCTATCCCTGACATTTTCAATCAAGAGGGTGAAGCCTATTTCCGAAGATTGGAACGTAGTATTCTTGTAACTGCTTGCCAGCAGGAAAAGAATGTTATAGCTACCGGTGGCGGCGCCGTGCTTGACCCCCAGAACCGGCAATTGATTCTGCGTAGAGGGATGGTTATTTGCCTTGATGCAGCGCCTACGACCATCTATGAGCGCCTTTTACAGGATACTCAGAATGCTACCAGCCCCAATATCAGGCCCTTACTGGCGGTGGCCGACCCCCTTAAACGTATAAAGGAACTGAAAACCCAGAGGCAACCATATTATGCGATAGCCCACTTAACTGTAAATACCGACGACCTGCCGGTGAATTCTGTTGCCGACGAGGTTCTAAAGGGATGGCGGCAGTGGAGCCAGCACGGGGATGTAAGCCTGACCCCCGCTGCGGAAGTGAAGACGGAAAGCAGAAATTGCCCGATTTTTGTAGGCTGGGGCTGTCTGGAACAGTTAGGAAGTATGATGCGACGGGCCGGCCTGGCCCACCGGGCTATGTTAGTCAGTGACGAAACGGTTTTATCCCGCTATGGGGAAAGAGCTATGGCGTCATTGAACGCTGAGGGATTTGATCCCTGCGCTCTGGGGGTGCCTCCCGGAGAAACCACCAAAAGCATAGAGAACGCTGTAAAAATATACGATTTTCTGGTGGAGCACAGGGTGGAGCGGGAAGATGCCATTGTAGCATTGGGTGGTGGCGTGGTGGGCGACCTTACGGGATTTGTTGCTGCTACCTTTTTAAGAGGCCTGCCCTGGGTTGCAGTGCCAACCAGTCTGGTAGCCATGGTGGATGCCAGTATAGGCGGGAAGGTGGCGGTAAACCATCCCCAGGGGAAGAATCTAATCGGAGCTTTTCACCAACCCGGTATGATTCTGGCCGACGTCCAGACCTTGACGACCCTTGCTCCACGGGAACTTATTTCAGGTTGGGCCGAGGTGATAAAGCACGGGATTATTCAGGACGCAGGATTATTTTCTTTTCTGGAGGAGAATGCCCCACAATTAATGGCTTTGCAACCTGAAGCTACTACAGAGGCTGTGGCCCGCAGCGCCAGAGTAAAGGCCAGGGTGGTAAGTGAAGATGAGAAAGAAACCAGCGGTAAAAGGATGCTCCTGAATTACGGGCACACTATTGGGCACGCCCTGGAGGCAGCAACAGGCTACGGATATTTTCTACATGGGGAGGCAGTTGCTATAGGTATGATAGGTGTGGCCCACCTTAGCCAGCGTTTGGGTTTGGTGGGCATGGATATAGTCGAAAGGCAGCGGCAGCTATTGCAACGTTTCGGACTTCCACTATCTGCTCCCGGTGTCAATATGGAATTGGTTCTTAAAGCCATGGAGCTTGATAAAAAGACTCGCGAGGGTGCCATACACTGGGTTATGTTAAGGGACATTGGCGAGGTTATAACCCTGCATCGAGTGCCGCAGACTGAGGTAATCGCCGTTTTGGAGGAATTATTAAAATCATGAGTGATTCTGCCATATCGCTTTCGTCCTTATCAATATCAGGACGGGATGTTTCCACCGACTGGTTGAAGGATGTTAAGCCGCTCGACCTGGATTTATTATTTAACCCAAGGACCGTAGCCCTGATAGGCGCTTCTAAAGATATAAAAAAGTCTGGCGGCGATTTCCTTAAACGGATGTTGGAAAGGGGTTACAAAGGCACTATTTATCCAATAAATCTAAGGGAAACTGAGATCCTGGGCGTCAAGACATATCCCAATGTGCAATCTGTTCCCGGGCAAATTGATTTAGCGATTTTTTGCATCCCTGTGGCGCTCGTAATAAAAACTATGGAGGAGTGCATTGCCAAGGGGATAAAATATGTAGTTGTTCATACCTCCGGTTTCAACGAGGTCGGCAACCCTGTGCTGGAGGCTGAACTTGTGCATCTGGCCAGAACGGGTGGGGTGAGGTTCGTAGGGCCTAACTGTATGGGTGTATTCAGCAATGAAGCCAGATTAAGTTGCATGGATGCGGTGCCGGAGTCAAATGTTGAAAACGAGGATGTAGCCTTTATCGGGCAGAGCGGCACTCTGTGCGATAGCTATATCTCTCATGGTCAGGAACGGGGTCTCAAGATAAACAAGGCGGTGAGCCTGGGCAACGAGGCTGACCTGAAATTTACCGATTACCTGGCTTATTTCGCAGCCGACCCCCGGATTAAAATTATTTCCGCTTATATTGAAGGAGTCAGGGAGGGGAAAAAATTCTTAGACCTGGTGCAAAAGATAAACCGGCGAAAGCCGGTGCTGGTATGGAAGGCAGGCAGGACATCCGCAGGCACCAGAGCGACCCTGTCTCATACCGGTTCTATAGCTGGCAGCCATCAAATAAACGAAGCCGCTTTCCGTCAGGCGGGGATCATTACTGCCAATAGCTTGGAATCGCTCGTAGACCTAACTGCCGGACTGTACGCACCCGTTTTACCAAAAGGCCCTAAAGTTGGTATCCTGGTGGATACGGGTGGAGGGGCAGTCGCCGCTGCTGATGCCTGCGAAAGCGCTGGTTTAGAGGTAGCACGCTTATCCACAAAAGTCCAGGAGGAGTTGCGTAAAGGATTCCAGGGTAAATTACCGCCATTTGCCGGTATTACTAACCCGGTAGACCTGGTTTCGCCAAAAGACGAGGACAGGATAAATCTCTATGACTTTTCGCTGGAGCTAATGGCTCCGGAAGTGGACTACTTTATGATTCTGAGTTTCCACGAGCTATCCGACCCGAATTTTATGGCGCTTCTGAAGAAAGCCAGAGACCGGCTGAAGAAACCCATCTTTATGGTCCCGCCGATACCCATTCGCAAGATAGAGCAAATTAAAAATTATACCCGTAGAGGTATTCCCAGTTTTTATAACGTTGACCGGGCCGCCCTTACGATTCATAGATTGATAGATTATGCCAGATGGCTTGAATCCAGATAAATCTTTTAAATGGTGTTTTGAAATCCTGATTAAAATTTTAGTCCCTTAAGAATGAAATTGTGTAAAAAGATGGCAAAATATTATTTATACTGAATCTATCTCAAAGCTAAAAAATAATGCTCCAACTTTTCGGTTCCGGCTTTTTTAGTTGTTTTGATATGGTTATTTGAATTTGTTTAGTAGAGACACGGCATGCCGTGTCTCTACTATCTCAAAATGATGTTGGTAGTCCAGACGGGGTGCGTCAGGGTCCAACCTCACTCACGGCCCACTAGCGGACAACCCCCTCTCCGTTAACGGAGAGGGGGAAAGGGGGGAGAGGTCGAAGCAAGCGCAACGACCTTAGTAGCACTCCGCTCACATTTTGAGATAATCTCTTAGAGTTTCCAGTTTATCTGGGTTAGGGGTTTGAAAGTAATAATGAGAGAGCATAAAGGGGAATGGGAGGCGGTTAAGGTCCGACATACCACGATACTTGGCGTCAAAAGGGGCAAAGAGGTAGCTATTGCCGGTGACGGCCAGGTTACAGTCGGTGACATGGTAATAAAGCAGACCGCTAAAAAGGTCCGCACCCTCTATCACGATGAGGTTATCGCAGGTTTTGCCGGCGCAGTAGCCGATGCGATTACCCTGTTTGAAAGATTTGAAGGCCAGTTAGAAAGGCATGGCGGCCAGTTACGACGGGCCTCAGTGGAACTGGCTAAGGAATGGCGCACCGACAGGATGCTTCGCCGTTTGGAAGCATGGTTGGTGGTAGCCAATAAAGAGGAGATACTGGTAATATCCGGGGAGGGTGATGTGGTGGAACCTGATGAGAACGTGATAGGAATAGGCTCCGGCGGTGGCTTTGCCCAGGCTGCTGCTCTGGCGTTAATGCAACATACGGAACTTTCAGCTCAGGAAATCGCCCGCATAAGCATGGAGATAGCCGCTGGCCTGTGTATTTTTACCAACCGGAATATCACGATTTTGAGTCAGGGCGAAAAGGGACTCATCACACAGGACATCCCTCCGGTTTAACAATGAATGGTTAATTATGATTGATATTACCTGGCTTACGATTGTTGAGCTTCTCGGCGTAGGAGTTGGAGCCGGGTTTTACGGGACCCTGGTGGGATTGGGTGGGGGATTCATCGTAATACCTGTATTACTTCTTGTATACCACTTCACCCCGCAGCAAACGGTTGGCACATCCCTTACAGTTGTTTTCTTTAATGCAGTGTCAGGTACTCTAGCCTATGTGCGCCAAAGGCGTATTGACTATCGCTCCGGGGTCCGGTTTGCCATAGCTACCCTGCCTGGCTCCGTATTGGGTGCATATATTGCCAACTATTTATCCGTTAAGGTATTCAGCGCGGTCTTTGGAGCTTTGTTATTTGGAATAGCGGTATTTATCTTACTGCGTCCTAAACGAGATGACAGCAATTGTCCCGGACTTTCATGTGCTCCTCTTCTGTCTCGTGTATATGCCGTACGAACTGTGACCGATAACAAAGGCAGGGTTTTCCGTTATGCATTTAAAGAGTGGATAGGGATTTTAGTTAGTTTTTTCGTAGGATTTTTATCCAGCATAATGGGGATTGCCGGTGGAGTTGTACAGGTTCCGACGATGGTTTATCTGTTCAATTTCCCAACCCATATTGCCACTGCCACTTCAACTTTCATCCTGTCACTTAGCTCCGTTGCCGGGGCGGCATCTCACCAGATTCTTGGCCACGTGGTATACGCTCCGGCAATAATTATTGGTGTTGGCGCGATAATCGGCGCTCAGGGGGGTGCAAGAGTAGCTCAGAGGTTGCAGAGTAAATGGATAGTCCGCAGTCTGGCCGTAGCCCTGCTCTTTGTAGGTGGCAGGTTGCTCTGGGCTTTGACGAGTTAGTGTTAATCAGGAGAAAAGATGTTTTCTTTTAAAACTCTGTCCCTGTGTTCAACCACCAGGGCGCGGACCGGTGAAATATTAACCTCTCATGGTACCGTACCCACTCCTGCCTTTATCCCTGTTGGCAGCCAGGCAACTGTCAAAACACTCGTTCCCCAGGAAATTGCAGCTTTGGGCGCCAGTATTGTCCTGTGTAATACGTACCATCTTTATTTACGTCCCGGCGTGGATGTTGTACGCCGGCTGGGGGGCCTGAACCGCTTTATGGGTTGGGAGAAACCGATACTTACCGATAGCGGCGGTTATCAAATATTCAGCCTGGCCTCGCTTCGCCAGGTAAAGGAAGAAGGGGTGCTTTTTCGTTCCCACATAGATGGTAGCGAGCATTTCCTTACCCCTGAAAAGGCGGTAGGGATACAACAGGACTTAGGTGCAGATATTATTATGGCCTTCGATGAACCGCCAGCTTATGGACAAAAGAAAGAAAAGGTGGAGGAAGCTACCGAAAGAACTCACCGTTGGGCAAAACGTTGTCTGAACAGCTTCAGTAACAAAGAACAGGCCTCTTCGGCAGACACTCCGATAAACCGTGAGCAGGCAGGGCAAGCACTATTTGGCATAGCCCAGGGCGGAGTATATCCCGAATTACGTCAGCATTCAGCCCGGCACATTGCATCTTTAGATTTTTCAGGTTTTGCTATAGGTGGACTTTGTCTTGGGGAACCTAAGGAAGTAATGTGGGAGATGGTTGAGCACACCGTATCCAGTTTACCCCCGGAAAAGGTCCATTATTTAATGGGTGTCGGTTCACCGGAAGATTTAGTAGAGGGGGTGGCTCGAGGGATAGACATTTTTGACAGCGCTTTACCCTCCCGTGTGGCCAGAAACGGCGCTTTATTTACTCGTAAAGGGCGGCGTAACATCAGAAATGCTGAGTTCAAAGAAAAGGATGAACCCTTCGACCCTGATTGTGATTGCTACACCTGCCGCACTTTTTCAACGGCATATATTCACCATTTGTTCAAAGCCGAGGAGCTACTGGGACTGCGGCTGGCAACCATTCATAACCTGCGTTTTATGATTAAATTGATGGAAGACATTCGACAGGCTATTCAGGTAGGAGATTATCCCGGATTCAAGGAGCGGTTTTTAGAGCGCTACCAGCCTACTAACGAGGAGGCTCGTTTAATTCAAAAAAGGGGATGGTTGAAAGAGCGGCAGGGTGTTAATGGGGGTTAGCATCCTCCGGCGATTGCTGGAACAATACTTACCTCATCTCCCGATTTGAGCGGTGTATTCAAATCCTGAAGAAACCGTACATCTTCACCATTGACATAGATATTAACAAAGTGTTGTATCTGCCCCTTGGAATCACATAGCCGCTCTTTAATACCCGGGAATTGCTTTTCAAGGTCTTCCAGGCAGGCAGATACCGTAGTGGCATTGACCTCTGCCGTGGATTTTCCTCCAGTAACCCGGCGCAGAGGGCTGGGGATTCTTACAAGAACACTCATCCTTGACTCCTTAGGTAAAAAATATTCAAAAAAACATAAAAACCTATACTACAGGTTATCCGAAAGACATTTTAACCAACCGGGGTGGATACCATTTTCAAGTTTGGTTAACCGGTGATTTTAGTGGACAGGATGGATTAACCTTCGACGATATCCTTCCCAATGGGGTCAACTCGAACACCCTTAGTGATTACCCATGTAATACCCCGCTCTATATCCTCATCCCTACCCTCCATCTCTAGTACAACCCAGCCACGGTCCTCGGTGACATCAGCCCGGCGGATATTAGTTACTACCTTGAACTGTTTGCCGAGGTTAAAGATAACGGGCTCAGTGATTAGCTCTGGCGGGAAAGTGAACATCACTCGCCGTCTTGCCATTATTCTATTGTCCTCCTTATAAAAATTAAGGGTTTGTTAATGTCACGCTTAGTCTACCTGTCGCTTGTTCCGTTCAACAGTAGCTGCAATCTTAAGCCCCAGCGCTGCTTCAAAGGAATTGATATCAGGTTTTATAAGAATAGGTTTTACTACACTATCCTGAATAGCCTCCAGAGTCTTGAGACCATTCCCGGTAATATAAGCGACTGTTAACTCGTTTTCCTTGATGGCCCCTGACGTAACCAGCCTTTTCAAACCGGCGATCACAACGCCGCCGGCTGTTTCGGCAAATATCCCCTCTGTTTCCGCCAGCAGCTTCATGCCGTCCACAATCTCCGGGTCGGTAGACATGGCGGCGCCACCCCCCGACTCACGAATCGTTTTGAGGGCGTAATAGCCATCGGCTGGATTTCCAATCGCTAATGACTTGGCGATTGTCTGTGGTTTCACGGGTCGGATGATATTGCTGCCGCTTTCATGCGCAGTGGCGACCGGTGAACAGCCTGTGGCCTGAGTTACAAACATCCTGGTCTTAACGGGGCCTATAAGCCCCAGGTCGTGGAACTCGTTAAGCCCTTTCCATATCTTATTGAATAATGAACCTGAAGCTACAGGGACTACAGCGTTGTCCGGGGCCCGCCAGCCCAGTTGTTCAGCTACCTCGTAAGCCAGGGTTTTGCTTCCCTCAGCATAGAAAGGGCGTATGTTTATGTTCACGAAAGCCCAGGGGTATTTCTCGGCCAGTTCACTGCACAGGCGGTTGACCTGGTCATAATTGCCTTCTACGGCAACAAGTGTAGGACCATATATTGCCGCACCCAGGATTTTACCCTGCTCCAGGTCCGATGGGATGAATACATAGGACTTCATTCCAGCGCGGGCGGCGTGGGCGGCTACGCTACAAGCCAGATTACCGGTTGAGGCGCAAGCTATGGCCTCGAATTTAAATTCCTTGGCCTTAGTAGAGGCAACTGCTACAACCCTGTCTTTAAACGAATAAGAGGGGTTAACGCAATCGTTTTTAAGATATAGCTGTTTTAAACCTAGCGCCCGTCCCAGATTTTCGGCTTTTACCAGGGGGGTAAACCCGGCGTTGATATCCACAATATCATCGCCTACAGGTAATAACTCTTTATAACGCCACATCGAATTCGGGCCGGCTGCGATTTTCTCACGGCTGATGTGC
>Ga0209514_10002722_pt1 | contig 26711 bp, 31 predicted proteins | sample Subgrocontami58m_FD_187452 | JGI IMG/M metagenome (GOLD analysis project Ga0209514, IMG submission 187452) | Subsurface groundwater microbial communities from S. Glens Falls, New York, USA - GMW37 contaminated, 5.8 m (SPAdes) (version 3) | ecosystem: Environmental > Aquatic > Deep subsurface >...
AGGCGAAGAGATCGGTTGGTCACTCATGATTTTATGAGCGAAGTAGACGTTGAACCTCCAGAAATCAATCAACTCGCAAGCACCATCGATCTCCGCCTGGTAACAAGTCTTCGATTGCCCAAGCATCGTGGCCGCCAACATCCTGTTGCGCCAGGGACCAGCAAGTAAATCCGCTGCCTTGAGGAAGACTGCCGCTCGTTCATCAAACGGGAGATCACGCCACGCCGGTGCTGCAGCCTTTGCGGCCGCTATCGCATCTACTACATCTGTTTCAGATGCACCCTGTGAAACTGCAAGCACGTGCTTGTGATTATGTGGCTCAACGATGTTGAACGGCTTTCCATGGCCTTTCCTCTTTATTCCATTGATTACTAAAGGGATTTCGCGCTTGCTAGCGCGCATCGCATGAAACTCATTGACCAGAGCCACTGTCTCGTGGGCGCCGGGTTCATAGAGGCGAACTGGTTCGTTAATCGGCGTTGGCACTTGAGTGTTTGCATTCATGACTGTCTCGATTCGCTATTCGAAAATTCTGCTGCCCGCGCCGATGGTGATCGTGCGAGTTACTGAGTAAAAGCGAAGCGCATCTTTTCCTTGCTCTCGCGCCCCATATGAAGAATCCTTGGTCCCGCCAAATGGCGCATGAAAGTCGACGCCAGCAGTTGGGGTATTGATCTTTACCATTCCGGTCTTCAATTCACGGGCGATGCGAAGTAGCGCTTCAAGATCACGGCCGTGCACACTTGCAGTCAGGCCAAATCGGACCGAATTTCCTAATTCGATTGCGGTAGCAACATCCTTGGCGCCAACAATCGAGGCAAATGGTGCGAAGGTCTCTTCCATCATCAAGTTATGATCTGGCGCAAGCCCCGTAATGAGTGCTGGCTTGGCATACCATCCATCACGGTCCAACGATTGGCCACCAGTAAGCAATTTTCCACCGGCATCTATCGCCTGCTTCGCCGCGGAAAGAAAAGTCTCGCGGGCTACGGAATGAATCAGTGGTCCAACCAGGACACCTTCCTGGCTTGGATCTTCAGGGACTAGATTCTCAACCGCTGCGACGAGCGCACCGCTAACTTCGTCAACCCGAGCCTGACCACCTACCACGATGATCCGCCTGGTTGCTGTGCACTTCTGTCCGGCAAAACCCATTGCGGCCTGGGCCAGATGGGTAGATGCGAGTTGAAGATCAGCGTCGGGAAGAACGATCCCTGGGTTCTGTCCGCCCATCTCAGCCTGCACCGGAATTCCTCGTCCAGCAGCAGCGGCAACGACGCTGCCCCCGACCAGAACCGAACCAGTGAAAGAGACGACGTCTGAATTTGCGATAACGGCTTGCCCGGTCTCGGCTAGTCCTGGCAGCACGGTAAATATGTGGGCGGGAAGGGTTGTCGCAAGAATCTCTTCAAGAAAACGCGCGCAACCAATCGCATATTCACTCGGCTTGATAACTACCGTATTGCCCATCGCGAGCGCGGGGGCTGCCTTCCAGATCGGGATTGCAATCGGAAAATTCCATGGGGTGATCAATCCGGCAACCCCGTGTGCCTGACGCGAAGCAAGCAACAGACCGGGCACTGATGGCGGGATCACTTCGCCAATCGGGTCGAGTGCAGCCTGTGCGTAGTAATCGAGAATCGCGATCGCTCGAGCGACTTCGCCTCTCGCCTCAACGATCGGTTTGCCAACCTCGCGCACGATAAGTGCTGCTGCCTCGACGCTCTTGGTTCTTAGTGCATTTGCACTCTCACGTAGTGCGTTGGCTCTGAAGAAGGCACTGCTGGCCCACTCCTTCTGCGCACTACGAGCCGCTACTACCGCCGCGACCACTTGCGCAGGAGTAGAAATGTCTGCGTCAAGAATCACATCACTTGGATCTTGTGGACTAGTACTGATGATTCGTGTGGTCACGTCATGCCTCTCTAAGCCAGAAATCCTGCTGGGAATGGATCGGTTGGATCAAGGCGCCACTGTGCGGTCCCCATGATCCAAGCGCGTCCAGTGATCGCCGGAATAATCGCATCGAAGTCGCCAACCTTGGCACGGCCGACAATGCGTCCAGAAAAACGTGAGCCGATCCAAGACTCGTTTTCTAGCACATCGCCATCATCGAATTGACCGCGGGCAGCCATCTGGGCAAGACGCGCACTGGTGCCGGTACCACAGGGTGACCGATCGAACCAACCGGGGTGAATCGCCATCGCATTGCGCCAATGGAGCGGACCCTTACTTCCTTGCTCAATGAAATCGACATGATGGCAGATTGCAATCTCAGGATTTTCGGGATGAACAGGGCGGTTCTGTTCATTGATTGCGTTTGAAATCGCAAGTCCCGCAGCAAGTAATTTCGCACCATTCTCTGGTGCAATAGCTAGACCAACTCTCTCGACTGGCACAATCGCATAGAAATTCCCGCCATACGCGATGTCGTATTCGATCTTTCCGTAGCCCGGCACGTCGACAAATTGGTCTAGTGCATAGGAGAAAGATGGCACATTCGTAAGCGTGACGTTCAGCGCTTTTCCATTAGCGACCGCAACATCGACGACGACTAGACCAGCGGGCGTATCAAGGCGGACCCTCGTTACTGGTTCAACAACTTCTACCATTCCGGTCTCTACCAAGACTGTGGCAACTCCGATCGTGCCATGACCACACATTGGCAGGCAGCCAGAGACTTCGATAAAGAGAACCCCCCAATCAGCGTCGGGTCGAGTGGGCGGTTGCAGGATGGCACCGCTCATCGCTGAGTGCCCACGTGGTTCATACATAAGAAGTGTGCGCAGATCATCCATGTGTTCCATGAAGTAGGCGCGTCGCTCAAACATCGTCTGGCCGGGAATCACACCTACGCCGCCGACAACTACCCGGGTCGGCATGCCCTCGGTGTGCGATTCGACCGTATGAATCACGCGAGTGACGCTAGACACTTTTACCGTCCATAAAAGGCGAGTGCGCGGGCGATATCAATCCGGCACTGCTTCTCGTCGGCGATTGGGAGTGGAAGGCGAGGCAGACGTGTTGGGCCGCCGTAACGTCCAACCAGATCCATCGTGAGTTTGATTGCTTGGATAAATTCCTTACGTGCGTCCCAACTGAAGAGATCATGAACCGCAGCGTACGCCTCACGTGCTTCGACGAATTCCCCGGCAATGGCGAGGTTGTATAAGTCAACTGATTCGCGTGGCAGCGCGTTAGGAAAACCGGCAACCCAACCAGAGATGCCACCGGTTGCAAGTTCTAGAAGAACATCATCAGCACCGACGAGCACATCCAGTCTCGGTGCACTTTGGTGAATCTGCCAGACCCGGCGCACATCACCAGTGAACTCTTTGACTGCCACTACGTTTGGCACTTCGTCGGCGATACGAGCGAGGAGCGGAGCAGTCAGATCGACTCTCGTATCAAATGGATTGTTATATGCGATTATCGGAATGCCAACCCTGCCTACCTCCTTGAAGTGGGCTAGGACCTCGTCGTCATTTGCCCGATAGGCATTCGGTGGCAGGCACATCACTGTTTTGGCACCCAGGCTCGCCGCATGCTCGGCCCAACGCCTTGACTCGGTCGCGCCATAGGCACCGACGCCGGAAACGACGTTGAAACCGACGGGCGCCGCCTCGATCGCGGCCTTGACCAGTTGACCCCTTTCAGCTTCCGTTAGCACCTGATATTCGCCCAGCGAGCCATTGACTACGACACCGTGGGTGCCATTTGCCGCCAACCAGGAGATGTGCTCTTGGTACCGATCGAAATCGACGGCCAACTCAGCGGTGAACGGGGTGGCGGTTGCGGTGAGGACTCCCTGCCAAGGTTTCATTCTCAAAGAGTAATATATTACTGCCAGGGTAAGTCAAATGGGTGGGGTGGCCTCTGGATTGCTAGGAATGGCTTGGGGTAACCAGAGTGCCAGTGCCAGAGCCAGAGCCGGATGGACCGTCAGGATTTTCTTCTGCTCGACAGATTCCGCAAGAGACTGCACGCTTAACGATTGCGCTAAAGCCATTTCGGGCAATCCATACGCCACTCTGCAAAGCGGCGTAAATTGAACTCCTCAGAAGAGTAACTCCGGGAGAGTAATGACTAGAAAACTTAATATCGGTTCCCACGATCTGCCCGTGAGCGCCCGTCTTTCGGAGTTTATGAAAGGCGGTTGGGCGGAGACCGAGCACAGAGGTCTCATGCCGCACGCTGTTGTGCCTTGGGCTGCAGCTCGTCGGGCGAGTATTTCCGCGCAGTACGACGGGATTCGATTGATCGTCCCGGCCGGTGCCTTAAAGGTCCGAGCCAATGATTCTGACTACCGGTTCAGGCCGCACTCAGCTTTTGCTTGGCTCACCGGCATCCCCGGCAGCGAGGCGGTATCGGAGACTGTCTTGGTTTTAGAGCCAACCAAAGATGGTCATGAAGCACGGCTCTACTTACACCCGCGTTCGCCTAGAGATACCGACGAGTTCTTCCGCGATCGCAGGTTCGGTGAATTCTGGGTTGGTCGCAGCCCCACGGTAGCTGAAGCACATGCCCGTTATGGGCTCGAGATTCACCACATCGACGACCTGGCTGCCCTGCTCGGTGATGGCACGGCCTCGTTAGTCGTACGGGGCCAAGATCCAAAGATCGATGCCTTAGTGCCCGTGTCTGACGGCGAGAATGACTTTCTCTCCGTACTTAGCGCGGCACGCCTGATCAAAGACGAATACGAACTCGCCGAGCTGCAGGCAGCCGTCGATGCAACGATTCTCGGCTTTGAAGATGCCGTAAAATCTTTCCCTGCTGCTATCAAAGAAGCGCGTGGTGAGCGAGTCGTCGAAGGTGCTTTCTATGCACGGGCCAGGCTTGCCGGAAACGATCTGGGCTACGACACGATCGCAGCCTCTGGTGCACATGCCTGCGTTCTCCACTGGATTCGCAACGATGGCGAAGTCAACGATGGCGACCTTCTACTCCTTGATGCCGGCGTAGAGATGGAATCGCTCTACACATCTGACGTAACGCGCACCCTGCCGGTCGGCGGAAAATTCACTGAGGCACAGCGCAAAATTTATCTGCTGGTATACCAGGCTCAACAAGCAGCAATCGCAATGATCAGACCTGGCGCCAAATTCCGTGATTTCCACAGAGCGGCACAAGAGGTAATCGCTAAAGGCTTAGAGGAGTGGGGAGTTCTTCCGATTAGTGCCGAAGAATCAATGGATCCTGAATCTGGGTTACATCGCAGATGGACGCTCTGTTCAACCGGCCACATGCTTGGACTCGATGTCCACGATTGCGCCCAAGCGCGCGCTGACCAATATCTTGATGGTGTCCTAGAAGCTGGGCAGGTGCTGACCGTTGAACCCGGTCTTTATTTGCAACCTGATGACTTACTGCTTCCCGAGGAACTTCGCGGGATCGGCATTCGAATCGAGGACGACGTCGTCGTCACCGAAGATGGATGCCGGTTGCTCACCGAGAAATTACCACGTCATCCAGATGAGATAGAACGCTGGATGGCAAACCTGCTCGGATTCTAGCCGTCTATCCCATCAGCTCCGTTGGTTCCACTAGCCAAAAGTCCAAGTGGAATCGGCGTAATTACTGGGCGTTTGGCTCCACTCTGCAGGTCTTTCAGGCTGACCTTGCGGTTGCATTCTTTGGCAACGAATTCCGCGACGGCCTGACTGCACACTCTGCCTTGGCACATGCCCATCCCAACACGTGTCAGTGATTTGGCGCTCTTGCTATCGGTAACGCCGAGTTCTGTGATGGCTTCTCGCAGATCGCCAACACTGACTTCCTCGCAGCGACAGAGAATCGTCGATTCCTCTTGCCAAGTCATCCAGCCATCTGCGACTCGGTAAATCTCTAGGAGAGCATTCGCAAAGACCTGTTGCTTCCTCCGTTTCTCTACCAACTCGGTTAACGACGATGCGAAATTGGTTGAGTCGACCAAGCCGAGCGAATGGGCCAAGCTCGATGCTGCAATTCGTCCCGTGGTAAGCGCCAACGCGGAGCCACCGATACCGGCGGCCTCTCCCGCCGCATAAACACCTGGCAGCGAAGTTGCCTGGCGCTCGTCGACGTCAACAACGAGTGAGCCATCCCGCGGCTCGAGCCGAGTATTGCAACCAAGTGCAGAAGCAACCGATAGATCTGGCGTGAAACCCCAACCGACAGTCAGCACATCGCAAGCGATTTTGGTTTCCGAGCCAGGCTTCACCTTAAATTTGCGATCGATCTTTGCCAGGGTTACCCGCTCGACCCCATTGGTGCCGTGCGCCGCAATGATCGCGCTGCCGTAGTGCACTTTGACCTTGGCTTTCCTGATGATCTTTTGAAACTTAACAAAGTCGTTTAATTTTCCACCATTCTGTTTCAGCGCGTTCAACTTTGTGGCCCAAGCGGTGGGGCGACTTGCTTCGACGATCGCCTTGACCTCGACACCAGCCATGATCAGACCGATCGCTACGGGTAAGAGAAATGGACCAGTACCGGCGACCACAAACTCCTTACCGGCAAGCCTTTTTTGACCCTTCAGGAGTGCTTGGACTCCGCCGGTCGTCATCACGCCAGGCAGGTCCCAACCAGGGAACGGAAGTGATCGATCATAGGCACCGGTAGCCAGAATGAGTGCACGCGTATTTACTTCGCGTTCCTCTTTCCGGTCGAGGAGTAAATGAAGGGTTGAGACACCTTCGCGATAAGTGGCAGCCCACACATTGGTCCTTGCCAGATATTCAACATTGGGGTGTGCGATTATTCGTAGTTCTTCGTGTTTGGCCGCGAGCGCCGATCCCGCGCTATGACGCCAGTACTGTCCACCAGGTCGCTCGCCCGCATCAACAAGCAGTACCCGGGCACCTGCTTTGATCAGAGCAGTGGCGGCGGCAAGCCCGGCGGGACCTGCTCCAATCACAACTACTTGCTCGGTGATGGCACGGCTCATTGAAGCGTCCCTGCGCCGTGCTGAGTTTGGATCGACATACCATTTTCGACGCTGGTAAGACACGCCCGCTGGTTTGTGGCTCCATTGATCGTGATCAAGCAATCGAAACAGATTCCAATTCCACAGAACATGCCGCGCGGCTTCTCATCGAAGCGAGTGGTGCGTGTTATCCGTTCATCCTGTTCGAGTAGAAATGCACCAACGCTCTGGCCTTCAGTCGCATCAATGATTCTACCGTTTAGAATCACTCGAATCTTGGTCATGAATCACCATCGAATCGCGCAGGCGAAAAAGGTGTCGGATCCATGAATGGAGTTTGCTGAGTTACCGCTGCGCAAATCAATTCACCGGTACCTTGCGCTAAACCAATTCCTGCGCCTTCATGCCCAGCCGCATGATAAAGCCCTGGCACTTGGCCATCCTCGCCGATGACTGGCAAATGGTCGGGAGCGTATGGGCGGAAACCCAAATAAGTGCGAAGTAGATCAACTTTGGCGAGAAGTGGAAAGAGAGAGATCGCTTGTCTGGCTAGTCGTCGCAAGATTTCGACATCAAGGCTTCCATCAAAGCCGATTAGCTCGCGGCTCGCGCCAATCAAGATAGTTCCACTCTTAGTGCTCTCGATAACGGCACTCGATTGGAGGCCTCCATCGTCACTTGCCACATCGGCTAGGTAATCAGAGTCGTAGACCTTCCGTTGCACTAATTCTGGCGCTGGCGCGGTGACTAAGACGAAACCGCGTCGTGGCGCGATCGGAAGATCTGAGCCAGCTAAGCGGGCGATCTCGCCAGCCCAAGTTCCGGTCGCATTTATGACAACGGGTGCAGTGTAGAGACCAGTACTAGTACGCACCGTCAACTCGTTTCCAATGCGCGAGATTGCAACCACCATTTCTCGCTCGCGCACTGTTCCACCGGCTTGTCGCATAACTCTTAGCATCTGGGCTGCGGCCAGCATCGGCTGGCACTGGGCATCTTGCGGGTAGTGAATTCCAAAGGAGATGCCGGCTGCTAGATGAGGTTCGAGTTCATGTAATTCAAGTGCCCCAAGTTCGAATGCCTTGACACCGCTGCTTCTTTGATCGTCGGCAAAGCGGCGAAGTTTTGCCACACCTGCGTCACTTCGTGAGATGACGAGACCGCCTTTAGCCTCGAGTTCAAACCCACCGCCGATTCGATCCGAAAGTTCAAACCAGGCATCACGTGAGCGCTGTGCGAGAACCATTTCGGGTCCTGGTTCCTTGTCTGAAATGAGAATGTTTCCTTCGCCAGCGCCAGTCGTGCCAGAACTAATCGTCGAGCGATCGATCACAAGCACTTTCAAACCGGCATCGCTCAGTGCTAGCGCGCAGGCGGCACCTACTACTCCAGCACCGATAACGATGGCATCCATCACGAAACCAGTAGGCGTCCGAGGGCCGCGGCCGGTATTCCAAGGAGCACGGTAAAGACGATACTCAGCCAAGCCACGTGGTGTCGTCGATCCTCGATGAGGGCGATCGATTCAACAGCGAAGGTTGACCAGGTGGTGAAGGCACCAGCAAATCCAGTGCCAACTAGTAGTGCGGTCGTGGCAGTCGATCCGACCGTCAACCCGAGAATGAAGGCACCGATGATATTGACAGCCAGAGTGCCTAGCGGCCAATCAGAACCATGAATCTTCTGCACAACTCGATCGACAACATACCGTGCGGGTGCCCCGATGCCGGCTCCGAGCGCGACTAAGAGCCCCCTCATTGCGCAGTCCAGATGAGGTAACGACGACGAAAGAGAATCAGTGCCGCAGCGGTAATTGCAAAGCCACCTAGTAGGGAGGCGACCACATAGAAAAGTGCGGTCGTGGTCCGACCGTCGCTAAGCAGTTGCTCAACTTGAAGGGCAAACGCCGAGTACGTCGTGAAACCCCCGCAGAATCCAGTCCCGAATAACGGACGCCACCACCAGCGCGGCGATTCGTGATGAGTGACAATCACGATCACCACCGCAAGTAAAATTGATCCTACGTAATTGGTGATCAGCGTCGCCCAAGGAAAACCGTCGTTAAGGGTAGGAATTGCCAAGGCAAGGAGCCAGCGCGCAAGCGATCCGGCGATGCCACCGGCGGCAACCATCGCGAGGATGCCACGGTGCTTCTTCAGAGTTTGGCTTTCTTAATCAAGCGACCTAGCAGTTGACCGATTATTGAGATCAAGAGGGCGCCAAAGAAAGCAGACCAGAATCCGTCGATCGTCAAACTTGCTGTCCATTTGGCAGTGAGAGCGAGCATCGCTGCATTGATAACCAATAAGAAGAGCCCGAACGTAAGTAACGAGAGTGGGAAAGTGAGAACTTTGATCACATTTCCAAGAATTGCATTGATGAGCCCGAAGACCAGCGCTATCCAAAGATAGGTTCTGACGCCGCCAGAGATATGGATCCCCGGGACTATCGCATCGACCGCCCAGAATGAGATCGTCAAGACGATCCAGCGGAGGACGAGCTTCATCTGATTACTAATCCCTCTCTTCGCGACGGCTAATCTTGCTTCCAAGCCACCGAGCAGGATCATACTTGACGTCGGCAACACGCTCTTTCATTGGGATAATCGCATTATCTGTGATTCGAATGTGTTCTGGGCAGACTTCGGTGCAGCATTTGGTGATGTTGCAGAAACCCAGACCATGCTCTTCCTGAGCCTCCCGGCGCCTGTCGAGGGTGTCTAGTGGGTGCATGTCGAGTTCGGCCAAGCGGATGAAGAAGCGAGGTCCAGCAAAAGATTCCTTGTTCTCCTCGTGATCGCGGATGACGTGACAGACGTCTTGGCAGAGGAAGCACTCGATGCACTTACGGAATTCCTGGCTTCGCTCTACATCAACCTGCGACATCCGGTACTCGCCGAGCTTGAGACCTTTTGGACCTTCGAAGGCCGGAATCTCACGAGCTTTCTTATAGTTAAATGAAACGTCCGTGACTAGGTCGCGGATCACGGGAAAGGTGCGTAGTGGCGTAACGGTGATCGTCTCGTCGGGACCGAAAGTGTTCATGCGGGTCAAGCACATGAGACGTGGGCGGCCGTTCACCTCTGCACTGCACGAACCACATTTTCCTGCTTTACAGTTCCAACGAACCGCAAGATCTGGTGCTTGAGTCGCTTGAATCCGATGGATTATGTCTAGTACGACTTCGCCCTCATTCACCTCAACGTCGAAATCCTTGAGGCCGCCCTCGTTCTTATCGCCACGCCAAACGCGGACCTTGACCTGGCGACTCATGAGTGAGATCCCTTCAGTTCGGTTAGCTCTTCTTCGGTGAGGTACTTCTTGAGCTCATCGATTTCGAAAAGTGAAATGAGTTCAGGTGGCATCTTGGGTAGCGGTCGCTTCTCAACAGATACCCCGCTATCGGTGGCTTTCGAGACCAGATTGACCTTTCGCCATTCGCTACTCATCTTCGGGAAATCATCGCGAGTATGACCCCCGCGTGACTCTTCCCGCATCAGTGCCGATTTTGCAATGCATTCAGAGACCAGAAGCATGTTTCCGAGGTCAAGGGCCAAGTGCCAGCCTGGATTAAATTGGATGTTCCCTTCGACGGTCACCTTCGACAGTCTCGACCTAAGTTCGGCAAGACGGCCAATGGATGCTTGGAGCTCATCCGCAGTACGAATGATGCCGACTAGATCATTGGTGGTCTGCTGTAATTCTTGATGCAACGTGTACGGATTCTCGCCACCATCATTCTTGAACGGTGCGAGCGCCTCCTTGACAGCGCGCTCGACCTCAGCATCAGGTGCGGCCGTCCGTGCGTCACCGAGAGCATTGACGTAAGCGACGGCCCCGGCGCCTGCGCGGCGACCGAACACGAGTAAGTCTGAGAGCGAGTTTCCACCGAGACGATTGGATCCATGCAATCCCCCGGCAACTTCGCCCGCTGCGAAAAGCCCATTGACGTTATCTGCAGCCCCAGTATCTGGATCAACGAGAATGCCACCCATCACATAGTGTGCGGTGGGTCCAACTTCCATCGCTGTCTTGGTGATGTCAACGTCGGCGAGTTCCATGAACTGATGCCACATGGATGGAAGCTTCTTCTTGATTACATCAGCCGGCAGACGTTTTGAGACATCGAGGAAGACTCCACCGTGAGGTGAGCCGCGACCAGCTTTGACCTCTGAGTTTATGGCACGTGCAACCTCGTCTCGTGGCAGAAGTTCAGGTGGGCGGCGATTGTTCTCTTGGTCCTTGTACCAACGGTCGCCTTCTTCTTCATTATCTGCGTACATCTCCTTGAAGACCGCGGGGATGTAGTCGAACATGAATCGACGGCCTTCAGAGTTGGTCAATACCCCGCCATCTCCACGAACTGACTCGGTGACGAGTAGTCCCCGCACACTCGGTGGCCAGATCATGCCGGTGGGATGGAATTGCATGAACTCCATATCAACTAAGCGGCTACCGGCCTTAAGGGCGAGCGCTTGGCCATCGCCGGTGCCCTCCCATGAATTACTAGTGATCTTGAAGGACTTGCCGATACCGCCAGTCGCAATGATTACTGCAGGTGCTTCGAAGAGTATGAAGCGACCTGATTCGCGGGTATAGCCAAGAGCGCCGGCAACAACACCGTCATTGACAATAATCTCGGTGATCGTGGTCTCTGCGAAAACTTTGATCCTCGCTTCTGCATCACCGAATTCTTTTGCATCTTTCTGCTGCAAAGAAACGATCGCCTGCTGCATTGTGCGAATCAATTCAAGACCGGTGCGATCGCCTACGTGAGCAAGACGTGGGTATTCGTGACCGCCGAAATTCCGTTGGCTTATCTTGCCTTCAGGGGTGCGGTCGAAAAGTGCACCCCATGTCTCTAGTTCCCAAACGCGGTCAGGAGATTCTTTGGCGTGTAGTTCAGCCATCCGATAGTTATTTAGAAATTTCCCACCGCGAAGGGTGTCACGGAAGTGAACCTGCCAATTGTCCTTGCTGTTGACGTTACCCATCGATGCGGCAATGCCACCCTCGGCCATGACGGTGTGCGCCTTGCCAAATAGTGACTTACAGATGATCGCGGTACGTAGCCCACTGGCACGTGCTTCGACCGCCGCCCGAAGACCTGCACCGCCAGCGCCGATGACAACCACGTCGTAGGGGTGGCGCTCGATCTCAGTCATATCTCTCTCCGTTGCTTGCGTGCTCTGAACTTTGATTTAGAAGAATTTGAAGTCGGTGATCAGACCGGTCGAGACCGAACGGACGTAGAAATCAGCGAAGGCGACAAAAAGAAGGGAGAACCAGGCGAAAGTCGAATGGAAGTGGTTCAACCGTGAAACCTGGGTCCAGAGCTTGTATCGAATTGGGTGCTTGGAGAAGTGCTTTAGCCGACCACCGATTACATGCCGACAGCTATGGCACGAAAGAGAGTAGAACCAGAGAAGGGCCGCGTTGATCAAGAGCACCAGAGTGCCGACCTGCATATGTCCCCATTGGCCCTGACTATTTCTAAAGGCAATGATGGCGTCGTACGTCAAGATGGTGTTCAAGACCAAGCCGGCGTAGAAGAACCAGCGGTGAGCGTTCTGGCCGATCAGAGGCTTGCGAGTCTCGCCTGTGTACTTTGCCTTTGGTTCAGCAACGGCGCACGCGGGCGGTGACTGCCAGAAGGAGCGGTAGTAGGCCTTCCGGTAGTAGTAGCAGGTAAACCTGAAGCCAAGTGGGAAGACCAGGATGATCAGGGAAGGCGGCAGTGTCCACCAGAGACCAATCGGCTGTCCGAAGGAGCCCGACCCAGGTACGCAATTCGCAGTTAGACAGGGTGAGTAGAAGGGCGAGATATATGGCTCCACGAAATAGTGCGCATTTTCAAAAGCGCGCCACGTGGAGTAAATAATGAACAGGGTAAGAACCGCGACGGTAATAGTGGGCTGTAGCCACCATTTATCAGTGCGGAAAGTTCGTTCTTTGATCTTCGCCCGACCCGGCGTAGTTAACGTGCTACTCATCGATGCTCCCTGACACTGAGAATGCGGCCCAGTGGACAGACCGACGTCCAAGTCTGCGCCTTTTTGCAGGGAAAGCGCTACCAAAAACAGAGTGGCATAACCCACACTTGCTCATGCCGAGCGGTGGCTTCGCTCATGCCGAGCGGTGGCTTCGCTCAGAGAAATTGGCGGAGGACGTGGGATTCGAACCCACGATTGGTCTCCCAATATCGGTTTTCAAGACCGACGCCATCGGCCACTAGGCGAGTCCTCCGTGGAGGAACTTACCCGATACTCGCTTATCGGCTCTAATACGAGTGCACGCGGTTACCTTTATCAGCAACGCGCGAGTAATAATCACGACTCCTGGTGAGCGAAGCCACCGCTCGGCATGAGCGAAGCCACCGCTCGGCGGCCTTAATAGTTCTAGTAGGCGCGGCTCCGGCTACCTCTGCCGGCACCGGTGTCGCGCGAATTCGCCCGAGGGGTACCAGGACCGGTGCGTCCGGAGCCACTTCGACCAGAGCCACCACGGCTTGATCCGGCTGAATCACCGGCGCCCCGCGGGCGGAATTTCTTCTCGTCGCTGTGCCGAGCATGATGGTGATTCGTACGCCTGATCGGCTTGCTCTCAACGCGCGGGACGTGAACGACCGCGGTGCCTGATGGTTCTTTGGCGCCGGTGATCGCGATGAGTTCCTTACTCCGAGGAGCAACGCTGGTGCGTATCGGCTTAACGCCGGCATCCTTCATCAGCCCGAAGAGTGCCTTGCGTTGATGAGATAGCTGCAGCGTTACAACGACACCAGATTCACCGGCGCGAGCAGTGCGACCAGCACGGTGCAAGTAATCCTTTGGATCTGCGGGCGGATCGACGTGAAGCACTAATGAAATATCATCAACGTGAATTCCACGTGCTGCTACGTCTGTCGCAACCAGGACTTTGGCATGGCCATCGCGGAAATCGGCAAGCGCTTTAGTGCGCTGATTCTGATTCTTTCCACCGTGAAGCGCAACGGCATAAACCCCAACATCGCCAAGTTGTTTCGTTAGGCGATCGGCACCGTGCTTCGTCCGCACGAAGAGGAGCGTGCGTCCATCACGAGCTGCAATCGACTGAGTTATACGAAGCTTTTCGTGTGGGTCAATTTCAAAAACATGGTGTTCGGTGGCAGCCAAAGTTGCGTCGGTCGTGGTGATGGAATGTAAGACACTGTTCGGCACAAACTTCTTTACGAGCTTGTCCACATCGCCATCGAGAGTGGCCGAAAACATCACTCGTTGTGCGCTGGCCGGAATCATCTCCAAGATGCGTTGCATTGATGGAAGGAACCCCATGTCACACATTTGGTCTGCCTCATCAAGGACTACAATCTTGATTTCATCCAGTGAGAGAACATTTCGCGCAATCAAATCTTCAAGGCGACCTGGCGTTGCAACGACCATTTCAACGCCACGCTTGAGCGCATCGATTTGCTTGCCCATGCTGGCGCCACCCACGACAACCTTGGCGCGAATATCTAGACCACGGCCAATGGGTTCAATCGCCTCTTGAACCTGCGACGCCAATTCACGCGTGGGAACCAAGATCAGAGCCAATGGACGCTTTGCCCGAGCCGGCGTCCCGGCGATACGGATGAGCGCTGGCAGCCCAAAGGCCAGGGTCTTGCCCGAACCGGTTGAGGCCCGGCCCAAGACGTTCTTTCCGGCGATTAGATCTGGGATTGCCACGCTCTGGATGGCAAATGGCGCATCAATTCCGCGTTTTTGAAGTGCTTTCACCAATGCTGGCGGAATGCCGAGATCGGCAAAACTCTTCTCCTGGGTATTCACTGGGCCTACTCTCATCAATGCGATGAAAAAAGGCACCGCAGGCCCCTAGGATACCGCGACCCTGACCATCGCCTTCGCCAATAGGCTTTGCTCGTGCGTGCAATCACTATTCCTGAGTATGGCCAGGCCAACGTCTTGACCTTCGCCGAAATCGATAAACCGACCCCTGGCGCGGGTGAAGTGTTGGTTCGGGTTGTGGCAACTGCGATAAACCGAGCTGATCTGCTCCAACGACAAGGTTTCTACCCCCCGCCGGAGGGTGCCAGCCCCATCCCGGGACTTGAACTCTCTGGTCGAATCGTGGAACTCGGTAACGGCGTCGAGAACTGGAAGGTTGGCGATTTCATCTGCGCAATCGTCACTGGTGGCGGATACGCGGACTTCGCCGTAGTCCCGGTCGGAGCACTGATGCCCATCCCGGCCGGGATTGACGTGATTAGTGCGGCGGCGCTGCCAGAAGCAACTTGCACTGCTTGGTCGAATCTATTCATGCTGGGTGGTCTTCGCGAAGGAGAACGAGTCCTAATTCACGGCGGTGCGAGTGGGATTGGAACTATGGCAATTCAATTGGCGAAGTGGATAGGCGCAGAAGTCATCACGACGGCCAGCGCCAGCAAACATGAGGTTTGCACATTTCTCGGGGCTAATAAATGTATCGACTATCGGACAGAAGATTTCGCTGAAGAAATCAGTGGGGTCAACGTTATCCTCGACGTAATCGGCGCATCATATTTAGCGAAGAACATGAAAGTGCTCGCGCCTAACGGCCGGCTGATTGTGATCGGTCTGCAGGGCGGACGGAAGAGTGAAATTGATTTAGGGCAATTATTAACTAAACGGATCTCGTTGATCGGCACCACGATTAGAGGTAGATCTCTGATCGAGCGGAACGCAATCAGTGCATCCACTGTGGCGCATGTATGGCCATTAATTGGTAAGGGCGAGATTAAGCCAGTCATTGATCAGTACTTGCCGTGGGAGGACGTGGCCAAAGCTCATGATGTGCTTGAGGAGCACCGCAACATCGGCAAAGTCGTTCTGATCATCGATTCATCATTCACCGAGTGATTTGACGGCCGGCGAGAGGTACCACCGGAATCTAAGTGATAGCACTCGCAGGAGTAGCGTCATCGCCGCCGCGATGATCGCACAGGTATTCAAGGCTAGAGATGTCTGACGAAAGAGAAGCAGAAAAGTTATCGATCCAACGACGGCTGCCGTCGCATACAGCGGACCACCTTTGAAAACTGCGGGCGTCACTCGACAGACAAGATCGCGCAGAATCCCACCACCAATGGCAGTGACCAGACCCAAAGTCACGGCAACCGCGCTCGAAGTCCCAAGCATGAGAGCTTTGTAGGTGCCGGCAACCGCAAAAAGTCCGAGCGCAATAGAGTCAAGTACCAAGACTGGCTTCCGCCCGTGCTGGTGCCATCGCCCAAGAGCGACCGCCGCAATAATCGCGACGGCAACTGTTGCTAAGTATTTGTCCTGCATGGTCGCTGGACGTCCATTTGCCAGTAGAAGATCTCGCACGGTACCGCCACCGAGTCCGGTGACCAGTGCGACGATCGAGACACCGACTAGATCAAAGCGCTGATTGACGATTGCGTACAGCGCACCTTGGAATGCTCCGACGCCAACGCACGCGAGATCAAGCCAGAGTGGGACAAGTGCTGCGGAAGAGTTCATCGCCGTGCCAAAATGGCGTCCATGAGCCAAGAGAGTACGACCCCAAACCAAGAAAGTCAGGCTGTCGCAGTACCTGAGATAGAGGAGATTCCCACTGACCTGATCGAACAACCAGCCAAGGTTCTGCGAATCGGTTCAATGGTGAAGCAGCTCCTCGATGAAGTGCGGTCGGCTCCACTGGATGATGCCTCTCGTCGGCGATTGCGCGATATTCACAGCCGTTCCGTAAAAGAACTCGAGAGCGGGCTCGCTCCTGAATTAGTTGCCGAACTCGAAAGGTTATCGATTCCATTCCTTGACTCGGAAATTCCAAGTGATAGTGAATTGCGAATCGCCCAAGCACAGTTGGTCGGGTGGCTTGAAGGACTCTTCCACGGCATACAGACTGCGCTCTTCGCCCAACAGATGGCAGCCCGCGCACAATTCGAGGAGATGCAACGTCGAGCACTGACGACTGGTCAAGTTGAGGAATCGACTCCTCGCAGCGGCAGCCCCTACCTCTAATTCAATTTCGCGATTTCGTAGTAGACGCCGAGGTCTGCCTTATAAGGTTCGCTCTTCCTAGGACGATGCAGCACGATGTCGGTGAAGCCAAGCTCTTCGTACTTCTCGGAAAGTCGAAGGAAGTCCGAGACGCTGGTCAGCCACGGCTCCCTGGTCGAACCAGCAAGGTAGATCTTCGAAAGCGAATGAAAATCACGCCCTTGGCGCTCACACTCGTCACGTACCTTTGTGATTTGTGCTTTTGCCGCTAGCAACGCTGAGAGTTCACCGCTCTCTGCGGCATCTTTTGTGTCTCCGTACGTGACCCAGGCCTGACCGAATTGAACCGCCACGGTGATACCTCTCACACCACTTGCTGCAATCGCGAATGGGAGACGCGGTTTTTGCACACAACCTGGGATAGCCCGCGCATCCCTGGCCGAATAGAACTCTCCAGAGAGTGAGTCGATCACCGGCTCAGTAAGCAGTCGGTCCAACTGTTGGACGAATTCAGCAAAACGTGCCGCTCGTTCGTTGGGCGCCCAGGGTTCTTGGCCTAGTGCATTAGCATCCCAACCTGCGCCCCCAGCGCCAATGCCCAATGTGATCCGGCCAGAACTGATGTCGTCAAGGGACATGAGTTCTTTGGCGAATGTCACCGGGTGACGGAAATTCGGACTTGCGACCAATGTTCCAAGCCGGATTGTCGAAGTCGAGAGAGCGGCTGCGGCCAGGGTCGGCACCGCGCCAAACCAGGGGCCGTCTCGCAAATCGCGCCACGTCAGGTGGTCGTACGTCCAGGCATGGGCAAAGCCCAATTCTTCGGACTCACGCCAATGGTCTCTGGCTTCGGGCCATCTTTGATCAGGAAGAATTACGACCCCGACCTTCATGCCCGAGTCTCTCTACGGTCAAGCCCAAATAGTTCCTCTAGTACTTGGGCGACGCCATCGTCATCACATTTTGCTGCAATAAAGTTTGCCGAGGCTTTTGCGTCACGATGACCACTCGCCACAGCCCAGGAACGGCCAGCCCACTTCAACATTGGAGCATCGTTCGGATTGTCACCGAACGCAATGCAATCTGCAGCGGTAAGTCCATGAGTGGCCGCCATTCGCGCTAAGGCAGTGCCCTTATTAACTCCCAAAGCTGAGATCTCAAGGAGTGAATCTTCAGGATTGGAATGGGTCACCTCGACGAAGTCAGCAACTCGTTCTCTGGCGATCTGAAGCATCTCATCGGATGAAAGCGTCTCTGAAGAACAACGGACGAGCAACTTGAGAAGTGGCCGATCAATCACTTCTTCAATTGCATTGACGCCACTCGGATCCATCCCAACATCCCACCTGGCATGATAATTCCTCTCCCGGCGAAAATCATCACTCAGGTCGCAGGCGAAAGCGGCATCGACAATGTGAGCACGAAGTTCCTTTATTGCTTCGAGGGCGAAGACTGGTTGAAGGAGATCTTCATGCAGAATCGAATTGGTCGCCACATCAAAAATGAGAGCACCGTTGCCACAAATCGTCGTCGGCACATTCTTCATTCCGAAAGCTTCGGTGACATCTCCCAACCAGCGTGGCGGGCGACCTGTGACAAAATAGAGAATTGCGCCTTTGGCTCGTGCGCCATTGATGGCATTAATAGTGCGCCTTGAAATGGTGCCGTCGAAGCGGACTATCGTGCCATCAAGATCTGTCGCGATTAGTCTGGGCTCTGCATGCCTCACGCGTTCACCGGGAGGAGTTTCTCGCGGCCGCCTAAAAACTGTCGTAGTGCCACAGGAATATTGACCGACCCGTCCGGCATCTGATGATTTTCTAGAATGGCGACGATGATGCGCGGAATTGCGCAGAGGGTCCCATTCAAAGTTGCTAGGGGTTTCGTGCCATCGCTATCACGCATGCGGATATTGAGTCGTCGAGCTTGAAATTCTGTGCAGTTTGAAGTACTAGTTACTTCGCGGTATGCGTTCTGGGTTGGTATCCAGGCCTCACAATCAAATTTTCGAACCGCGCTTGAACCAAGATCGCCAGCAGCTACATCGATTACTCGGTAAGGAACTTCGATGGCGTTAAGAAAATCTTTCTCCCAGCCAAGCAATCTTCGGTGCTCTGCTTGCGCTTCTTCGGGTGGGCAGAATGAGAACATTTCTACTTTATCGAATTGGTGAACCCGAATGATGCCGCGTGTGTCTTTTCCGTAAGTTCCAGCCTCGCGACGAAAACAAGAAGAAAAGCCTGCATACCTAAGAGGCAACCTTGTTCCATCAAGGATTTCATCCATGTGGTAGGCGGCCAGAGGCACTTCGCTAGTGCCGACTAAGTAGAAATCATCTTCTTCAAGATGAAAGACATTCTCCGCGGCCTGACCAAGAAATCCGGTGCCTTCCATCGCTTGAGGCTTAACCAGGACCGGTGGGATAACCGGGATGAAACCATGTTCGACCGCCTGGGCCATCGCCAGATTTATCAAGGCGAGTTCTAGGAGTGCACCATTGCCCGTGAGGTAGTAGAAGCGAGCTCCAGAAACTTTTGCTCCGCGTTCGGTATCGATGGCGCCAAGAACTTTCCCCAACTCGACATGATCTTGTGGGACGAATCCTTCAGCCGCAAAATCACGTGGCGTGCCAATGTGTTCGAGAATGACAAAATTTTCTTCGCTTCCGCTCGGAACGCCTGCCTCGACAATGTTCGATAACGCGAGTGCTGCTTGGCGAAGCGCACTCTCGGCGTCAGCGCGTTGCGCGTCCGCTCGTTTCACCGCGTTGGCTAAATCCTTCGCACTCTCAAGCAGTGCGGGCCGGTCGGTCGCAGTCGCGCTACCAACCCGCTTAGAGAGAACATTCTGCTCAGCTCTCAGACTCTCGAATTGGCTGATGAGCAATCGGCGTTGCTCATCAGCAGCGAGAACCTGATCAACTAGCCCGGCGTCCTCTCCGCGATCCAACTGCGAAGCACGCACCAAATCTGGGTTTTCGCGCAAAACTTTGATATCAATCACAGTATTAGCCTACCGAACTGAACGAATAACTAGATCAGTGGCAAGAAGTTTACGGTTACGTAGCTCCAGCGCTTTGGTTACTTCTTCGCGCGTACCCTCGATCTTATATTCAACTGGGTCACCCATGATGATGCCGACTAGACCGCACCCATGAGCCAGAAAATCCTGTGCTAACCCGCCTTTTATAACTCGATCTATAACCACCTCGACCGCGGTAGCACTTTCGTCGCTAATCGCGACCGCGTGGATCCGTTTAGCATCGACTAGCCCTATCGGCTGGGTTTGGAAAATCATCCGGTCGGTGAGAGGCGCCACCTCGCCTGACTGTTCGAAATACCAACCAATGAGTTGCTCGCCCTGCCCGACCCGCAAATCAAGGAGTGCATCTTGAATCCTCAACGCGTCGGCGCGAGTCAACAAGTGAGTGTTAGTCAGCGGACGAAGTGTGCGTCCCTCTCTCCGAGCTTCAAGAATCGACCTGGCGAGGCGTCGTGCTGTCGCGTTATCGAGCGCGGGCATCACGTCGCGGATCCACTACGTAACGCTTCAACCCATTCGCTTGATACGTAATAACTGGTATCTGATGTTGTTGCGTCACGAGTGGGGCTGATTCGATCAGCGCGCGGATAGGATCCTAAGAAACGAACATCCTCGCAGATCCGTTTGAGTGCACTCAGTGCATCGCCGACTCGGGCATCCATCACGTGCCCTTCAGCATCCATCACAAAGTGGTAGTGGCCAAGTTCACGCCCGGTTGGTCGTGATTGAATGAAAGTCAGATTGACTCCACGAACCGCAAGTTCGGTAAGAATTTCAAGTAATGCCCCTGCATGGTCGGCACCTATGAAGACAGCAAGGGAAGTACGGTCGTGACCGGTTGGGCTAGGCAACCTTCCTGGCTTTGATACGACGACGAACCGGGTAACAGCTCCATCGTGATCGCCGATTTCGCTGGCCAGAATCTTTAACCCATAGTGTTCGGCTGCCACAGCAGCGGCAATAGCAGCATCGTTAGACGAAGAAGAAGCCGCGACCTCCGCAGCCGCCGCTGCGGTAGAGGAGGGGAGCATTACCTCGGCATGTGGCAATCGTGCAGCTATGAATTCGCGGCACTGCGCCTCAGCATGGGGATGGCTTGAAACACGGGTGATCTTCGTTAGGTCGATGAAATCTTTCGCCATCAAGGCAAAAGTGACTGGATGAGTTGTCTCCGCGGTAATGACAAGAGGGTCACCAATCGCCAATTCGTCCAAAGTTCGGGCGACAACGCCCTCTACTGAATTCTCGATTGGCACCAGCGCTGAATCCACCTCGCCGCTGCGAACGGCGTTGAGTGCGCCGGTTACATTGGCGTAAGGGATGGCGATGTCATCGTCATTAATCATTTGCAGGAGGGCAGCCTGGGCGAAAGTACCGGCTGGGCCGAGGTAGGAGTAGCGCGTCACGATGTGGCATCGTTCATAGCTCGTTGGACTGCCTGTTCCTCTTCGGGCGAGAGCGAGGTGGCTGGAGACTGGCCCGCTTTTACTCCGCGAATGTAGGTGCGCGCCTCGCTACGCGCATTGATCGAGGTGAGAACGATCCCATCGCCAGAATCGTCGAGCAGCGCAGCCGAGAAGGACATCCGGCCGCCCATATCACCAAACGCATCATAACGAACAACGGCAACGTGACGAAGCGCGTCGGCCAATTCAATTCGAGTCCGTTCGAGTTTGATTCTCAAGCCATCTACATCTTTACGTAGAGCATCTACCGCTGATACCTGCTTCGCGACTGCGCCAATAAAATCTTCTGTCTCGCCGGCGCCCTGCAAAAGTGTGTAGCGACGACGCAGGCGCGCCAGACGGATGAAGAGAATGGCGGCAGCGATCAGGGCGAGTGAACCAATAATTACGCCAGCAAGGGCAAGGGCATCTGCGCTCTGTTGCGACAGGTTCACGTTCTACCGCCTTCGGTTTCGTCATGGAGTTGGCGTTGAAAGATCCAGGCTCGCAGGGGATCAGGGTACTCATTATGCGAGGATGACGAGGTGGACTTCATCGCTGCGCTGACCGCTTTTGCGCTGATCTTCCCAATTGAACTGCCCGATAAGACCTTTATCGCGACCATCGTCTTGGCTACTCGCCTTCCTGCTCGCATGGTCTGGCTAGGGGTGAGTGCGGCCTTTGGGGTCCAGTGTGTGGTTGCGGTAGTGGCCGGCAGATTGATCGCATACCTCCCCGAGCGGTTGGTTCTGTCCATCACAGGGTTGGCTTTTCTTCTTGGTGGGCTGATCTTGCTCCGAGGGGCAAAGAATGAGAAGAAAGAAGAAGAGCAGGAAGAGCAGGAACTTGAAACCCGAGTACAGACGGAGGTTCGCGGCAAACTATCCGGCTATAGAGCAGCCCTTTTCTCATTCGGAATCATCTTCGCCGCCGAATGGGGCGATCTCTCGCAAATCCTCTCGGCTGGTCTAGTTGCGCAGGGCAGAGACCCACTTGGTGTGTTCGTTGGCTCTTGGAGTGCATTGGTGTTGGTCTCCGGGCTTGGCGTCCTCGTGGGCAGGCGCCTTACGGCCCATATATCGGTGACGTTGGTCAGGCAGATCGGTGGGTCCTTATGCCTCTTACTGTCGCTATTGACGGTATTGAAAATCTTCGGCGTTCTTTAACTTCCCGTAACTAGCCTTCCTGTAACTAGCGGAGCGTAAGTTGACGTCCGACGATTCCAGCCCGTGCTCGACGCTCATAGCTACTCAACGGAGTGTGGATCGCGAGGGCTAGGTCAAAGTCACGGTGTAGCGCCGCCAATTGAATTTCGAATCCACGAGCAGGTTTAGCCTGGTCGACTTCCCAGACTGGAACCAGCAATCCATCGGCCCGGAAAGCACCCAGGTAGCGACTTCCCTCGCCGAGCGAGAGGTTCCCGGCTGCGCTCAAACGCGCTAGCGCATCAAGTGCTCGCTCTTCGTCGGTGTCGAGAACCCAGCGAATCACTGAGCGATCTGGAAACTCGCACCAATAGGCGGCTCCAATCGGCGCCTTGATGCGAACCGTTCCAACTATGCCTTCGGCAAGCTCCTCAAGGTTTTCTCTGTCCGCTTTCGACAACTCCTCGCCTTCGGCAAACCAGAAGCCGAATCCCTCAGTAACTTCTACGGCAAAGGGTGCGGTGAGATTGAGCAGTTCTTGGAGTCGGACAGAGTTCTTTGAATCGGCAGTGCCAATGGCATCTCCTGGCTCCGAGTCAAGCGCCGCCAAAAGTGCCCCGGCCACATCGCGACTTGCATCGCCACTGCCAGTCGGAGTCTGAAGACCGACGAGAATCACGCCATCTTTGCGATGGAGAGCCGCTATCGCATTGGGCAGAGCGGTGACTATGAAAACTTTCCGTTCGTCGTTGATCAATTTAACTTCAGCAAACGCAGCAGGAACGATTTCTCGCATCGCGACCCAATCACATTCACCAGGCAGGCCGACGAAAGGTCGAGAGACAAACGTCAACGCAGCTCGTGAAGCACCTCTACCGTGGCAGGCCTTATACCTTCGACCAGAACCGCATGGGCAAGGCTCGCGACCGCCAACCACTGGGTACTCCGTCATGGCGGTAACTCTAGTCACCAATTGCAGCTACTACTTCCGCTGGTTTATTGGTGATGATCGCATCTACGCCAAGCTCAATACAGAGTTTTATATCTTTGCTCTCATCAACGGTCCAGACGTGTACTTCACGCCCCTGGCTATGGATGCGAGCAATCAATGACGGATCCTGTCGAATCAAGTGAATCCCTGCTCCAACAACCGGAGCGCGGCCGACGAAAGCCTGCTTTCTTTCAATCAGGATCACCGCTGGAACGCTAGGTACCAGTTTCTGCCAACGCCTTACGGCCAATCTCGAAAAAGACATCATGCGAAATCTCGATGACGCAGGCGCCTTTGGTAACAAGGGCAAATATGGCGTAAGAAACTCGGCAAGCATACGTTCAACTCGTCCATCAGTACGGACAGGATGTTTCGTCTCAATCGAAAGGCTCTTACCCGAGGAGACCGCAAGTTGAAGTAGATCCGCAAACAGAAGCGGTTTCGCGTCCCGTCCTGCATGGTGCCAAGAGCCTGCATTCACTTCCTTTATCTTCGCCCAAGGCAATTTGGAAATAGTCCCTCTGCCATCGCTAGTGCGCTCCAAATCTGCGTCGTGCCAACAGATCAGCACATCATCTGCAGTCAAACGAACATCGCACTCGAACCCATCGGCACCGGCCTCGATTGCCGCCACATAAGCCGCGTAAGTGTGTTCGGCATAATCAAAGGAAGCGCCACGGTGGGCGATTACTACCGGTCTCATTTAGCTTTGCGCGCAAGTGGCCCAATGACGATCGTGAGTATCGCCGCACTCAGGAAAGAGAAAATCGAGGCGCTCATCCACGGTGCAGCCGTGAAGTGAATTGCCGCATCAATATTGATCCAAAGTTTCGACCAGAGCGGTGCACTTCCTGGATTAACCAACTGATAAACAACGAAACCAACGGCCCAAGGAATTATTGTCCATGCACGCAATCTCGCACCTTCCGAAAGATCCCAACTTCCTTTAGAAACGAAGAACCAGTCGACGAGAACAACGGCAAAGAGCGGGACGAAGATCGCTCCGATCGCGAAGAGAAAAGATTCATAACCAACGACATCGAGAGAAAGCGCGATCCCTGTTGAAATGACTCCTACCGCAACAGCGAGCACGCGACGGTCCCAGAGCGGGCGCAAATTCTGGATAGAGGCGACTGTTGAATAGACGTTGGCGAAGGCTTCATCAATTTCGTCAACGATTAGAATGAGGAGAGCAAAAATGCCGAGTGGTAGAACCAAGAGCGCCTGGCTAAACGCATAGGGATCACCCTGTTGGCGGCTGGCCACAATTGTGACAAGGGCGAGCAGCCCAAGCACAAAATAGGCACCTGCGCCAAGAAAAAACCCAACAACAGTTCCAACAAAGGCGTTACGTGGAGTTCTCGAGTGACGAGAGTAATCAGCAGCGAGCGGAGCCCAAGAAATCGGGAGTGCAATCGCCACGTCAACGGCCAACCAGAATCCACTCCACGAACCGTGTCCAACATGTAGACCGTGGCGCACGACCGCGTACATCAAGTATGCGGTCGCTACTAACGCCCCTGCCAATGCATAGCGACGCAAGATTCGCACAGAACCAAGCGGTTTGAAAGCCATTAACGTCGCAAAGGCACCTGCACCAATCGTCCATAACAGAAGTGGTCCACCGACAACTGCTCTTGCTGCATTTGAAATGACGAGTATCTCAACTGCGGTCCAACCAAAACATTGAAGGAGATTAAAAATCGTTGGAATGCGTGAGCCACGATTTCCGAATAGGCCGCGCAGTAAAACCATGGAAGGCGCGCCGGTTACTGCTCCGATCTGCGAAGCGCCACCAAGCACGATCGAGCCTGCTCCGACACCGACGAAAACGGCTACTAGCGCTGCCACTAAGGAGAGAGTGGGTGCACCATACGGGTGAAGAACAAATACGGCCGCCGCTGGAATCGTGAGTGTGATACCAAGCGAGCCCCAGAGCGAGATCTGATCAAACAGTGAGAGAACCTTCGGAGCTTCATAGCTTAGGTTCTTGCCGACTTCTCGTTGCTTCTCCATGGTCATACCCAAAGCCTACGAGACATTCGGAGCAATATGCGAAGTATTCGCAATTCGACTTAGTACAGCAACTCGGGTACCTTCACGCACACAACTTAATACCACTCTCATCAAGAGGGGCAGAGGGCAACGGCCCAGTGAAGCTCCGGCAACCCCGTTCGTGCTATCTCACGAGGTAAGCGAACGGAAGGTGCAAAATCCGTCCGCAATCAGGAAAGATGAGGAATACCTCGTTATGAGCGCATACCACGCGCGCCTTTTTAGGCGACGCTTATACATCGACCTTCTCTACGTCTCGGCTATCGGCTGTTGATGGCTCGTGAAGTCCAAGCCATCAACCTCCACGAAACGTAAAGGAAACCAATATGAGTACAACCATTGCTGAAACACAATTGTCATCCGCCCAACTGTTGAGCGGAGTTGTAACTGCAACTGCCACCGCGGTTGAAACGAACCGAGCCGCAGCACTCGTCGGCATTGAAACCGTTACAACACTGGTGACGGGGACAACAACCGAAGTTAGTGTCCGCACGGGTGGGCATGAATTCACGATTGATGAACCGCCGGCGCTCGCCGGTAAGAATGTGGGCGCAAGCCCTGTGGAACACCTCTTGGCGTCCCTCGGTTCTTGCCAAGTAATCACCTACCAAGTGTGGGCCGCCAAGTTGGGGATCACCCTTGATAGCGTCGAGGTCACTCTCACCGGTGAAATTGATGTGCAAGGCTTCTTCGGTCTTGATCCTGATATACGTCCAGGATTTCAATGGATCGGAGTGGCAGTTCGCATAACTGGCCCCGAGACAGACCAACGTTATGCCGAACTCACGAAGGCTGTGGATGAACATTGCCCAGTCCTTGATGTGATTACCGTTGGGGTCCCAGTTCATTCAAAGTTCTCATATAACGGGCGGTAAAGCTGTAGTGCGGTGGATCTCAGGCAATTGCCCTGGGGTCCACCGTTACTCGTTCGTGAGTGGCTACCCAGCCACTCATTTGTGCGCGAGAGGGGAGTTGAACCCCTACACCCTTGCGAGTACACGGACCTGAACCGTGCGCGTCTGCCTATTCCGCCACTCGCGCTCAAGGGGTTGAGATTAGCACGGGACGAGTATCGTCCCGCCTATGGTCAAAGCCCTCACGCTCTCGGTTGCCGCGCGCAGTGAGGTTGGTATGGTCCGTAAAATCA
>Ga0209514_10002730_pt1 | contig 26673 bp, 24 predicted proteins | sample Subgrocontami58m_FD_187452 | JGI IMG/M metagenome (GOLD analysis project Ga0209514, IMG submission 187452) | Subsurface groundwater microbial communities from S. Glens Falls, New York, USA - GMW37 contaminated, 5.8 m (SPAdes) (version 3) | ecosystem: Environmental > Aquatic > Deep subsurface >...
ATATGGAGGCACATGTAATGGAAAAGAAATGGAAGAGTTCTCCTGTGCAATGCTGGGGCAAGGCCAAAGAGCTCAGGATGAAAATCTATCAGGAAATAAAGGATGCAAAGGCGCAGGGCAAGGTGCTCATCGGTGGCGGGGCGGAGAGCCTGATCGCCATCCCCACGGGATTTGACCATAACATCCTGGTCGGCGAACCCTACGGGGCCTCGATCTCCTATCTCTATAAGGACAACCCCGACCTGTATTTTCAGATCGTCGAGGCCGCCGAGCATGCCGGCTATCCGCGTGATCTCTGCGCCTATATGCGCAATTACTTAGGCTCGGTCATCCTGGACAAATATATCTTCGGCGGTCACTTTCCCAAGCTCGATTTCTGCCTGCAGGCCGGGTTTTGCGACACCCATTCCAAATGGTACCAGGCGGTGAGTGAAATCGAGAAGATCCCTTACTTCTCCCTGGACCTGGTTCCCTTTGACTGGGAAATTGCCGGGGAAAGTGAAAAGACAAAGCAACTCAAGAGAGATTACATCGTCAGCCAGATCTACGAGGCCATCGAGTGGATGGAGAAGACCATCGGCAAGAAGTTTGACGACGAGAAATTCATTCAGGGCGTCATCAACGAGAGCGAGTCCACCTCCCTCTGGGCGAAGGTTTGTATCCTCAACCGGGCGATTCCGGCCCCGCTGGACGAAAAGACCATTCTGTCCTTCTATATCCTGGCGGTTCTGGGTCGTCCCCGGCAGGACGTGGTAGACTTCTACAAGGAACTGCTGGCCGAGGTGGAAGACCGGGTGGCCAATCAGATCGCGGCGAACCCCTACGAGCGGGCCCGCGTGATGACGGACAGCCAGCCGCCCTGGTTCGCCCTGGACTTTTTCCGGTTGCTGGAGAGCTACGGGGTGGTTTCCGTGGGAGCGCATTATTCCTTCGGCCTTTCGGGAGGCTGGGAATACGATGAAGCGGGAAAGACCTGGAACGCCGCCCGGCCGCCGAGTGAGCAGGGCGTGGAACTGAAGACCCGCGAAGATGCAGCCAAGTGGCTGGCCGACTGGTGGTTGAGCACGGGCACGGTTTGCCGTGGCGTGCGGCATTCCGGCATCGGTAAGATCCAGCGGATGAAGGACCTGGTAGACAAGTGGCACGTGGATGGACTGATCGTGCACCTGAACCGCGGCTGCGAGGGGACTTCCCTGGGGCAGATGGACTTCGTCCAAACCCTGATGAAGGAAGGTCTTCCCGTCATGACCTTTGAAGGCAACCACGCCGATCCCCGGGAGTATGACGAAAAGAGGACCTTTGCCCGCATCGAATCCTTCATGGAGACCATGGGATTGAAGCAAGTATACGAGTACAAGAAATACTAAGAAAGGGAGATCTTGAATAATGATTGCAATAGGATACGATTTAGGCTCCGCCTATTCTAAGGTTGTGATTATGAAGGACGGCAAGGTCATTGGCAAGGGCATCGCCAAAACGACCATGGAACCGCTGGAAAGCGTTGCTGCCGCCCGCGACGCCGCCTTGAAAGAGGCGGGCATCGATGAAAAACAGATTGACAAGGTCGGTATCACGGGATCAGGACGAAAACTGATTAAAACAGCCGATGTGGATACGACGGATGTGTCCGCCGATGCGGCGGGGGTCAATTACTTCGACAAGGAGTACAAGACGGCCCTTGATGTGGGTGGCGAAGAGGCCCGGGCCTTAAAGGTGAGCGCCGATGGCAAAGTGATCAATTTTGCCGTGAACGATAAGTGCGCGGCCGGCGCCGGGGCCTTCGTGGAGGCGATGACCAGGGCCATGCAGCTCACCCTGGAAGAATTTGCCTCGGCATCTCTGGAATCCACCCAGAAGATCCCCATTAACGCCCAGTGTGCCATTTTCGCGGAATCGGAAGTTGTTTCTCTGATCAGCGACGAGACGCCCCGGCAAGACATCTGCCGGGCAGTCCATGACGGCATTGCGGAGCGGCTTACCTCCATGGCCAAGAGGGTCGGCCTTGAGGAAAAAGTCGCCCTGATCGGCGGCGCGGTCATGAACAAAGGGTTGGTGAAATCCATCAAGGACGGTCTGGGCATGGAGGCCACGGTTTTGCCGGACCCCCTGTTCGTCGGCGCCATAGGTATTGCGGTCCTGGCGGCCAAATCCTGACCTGGTTTAAGGTGGGGCTCGTTCCGCCGGGGAAGGCGACAAGAAATATCGCTCTCTGAAGGGACGGGGCTTGCCCCCCGAAGGTGTGAAAAAACAATGCCTTTGTAGAGGCATCTATGAGATCGAGATAGGGAGAATGTGACAATGGCTAATACAGAAGAAAAAGCAGTCGAATATTGGCGTTGGGACGAGGGCAACTGGAAGGATCCCAATAAGGATTGGAAAGCGGCAAAGACGATCACCTGCGGTATCGACGTGGGTTCGGTGAGTTCGCAGTGCGCGATCCTGACGGATGGCGAGCTCTTCGCCTATGGCAATACCAGATCGGGTTACAACAGCCGCGAAAGCGCGAATAATGTCCTGAAGCTGGCCCTGGACGCCGTTCCGGGGATGAAGCTGGAGGATATCCATTTCGTCGTCGGTACGGGCTATGGCCGGGTACGGGTCCCCTTTGCCCACCGGGCGATTACCGAAATCGCCTGCCATGCCCGCGGGGCAAACTACATGTACGGCCCGAAGGTGCGCACCGTTATGGATATGGGCGGGCAGGATTTGAAGGCCATCAGTGTGGACGAGCAGGGCAAGGTCCTCAATTTCATCATGAATGAGAAGTGCGCCGCCGGGACGGGGCGCGGTATGGAGGTCATCGCCGATCTCCTCAAGGTTCCCATTGGTCAAGTGGGAGCGCTGTCTTTTGAGGTCGATGAAGAGCCGCCTCCGGTGAGCACAACCTGTGTGGTGTTTGCCAAATCCGAGGCCGTCGGCCTGCTCAAGAGCGGTTGGACGGTGCCCAAGGTCCTGGCGGCATACTGCTCCGCCATGGCGCACCGGATCTACAGCCAGGTGAAGGCGATCGATATTCAAAGGGAATTTGTCATCACCGGCGGCAGTGCCAAGAACATCGGCATTGTCAGGCGGCTGGAGAAGGAACTGGGGTTCGAGATTTACAAGGACACCACCGTCGATACTCAGCTTGCCGGGGCCATAGGCGCTGCCCTCTTCGGCAAAGCCCTCTATGAAAAGTCGAAGAAATAACTATGATTGATATTACAATTAACGGTCAGAAGGTAGAGGTGGAGGCCGGGAAGAGCATCCTCTCCGCCGCGTTGGCGGCGGGGATCTACATCCCGCATCTCTGTTCACATCCCGAGTTGGATTCCATAGTGGACCTGAAATCCGTTAAGTTGGCCTACCAGGGGGGCGTCCCGCAGGCTGGTGAAGAGGGCGTCCCCTTTAAGGGCTGCAATCTCTGCCTGGTGGAGATTGAGGGACGGGACGGACCGGTTCAGTCCTGTAAAACCGTGGCCGAAGCCGGGATGGCGGTGAGTACCGATTCCGAGGACCTGAAGAAGGCCCGGGGGGAGAGCATCGCCCGGATTTTCGAGCGCCACCCCCATGCCTGCGTCCTGTGCGCCCAGTCCAAAGGCTGCGACCGGAATGTCTGTTCCCTGCAGATACCGGTCGCCGAGCGTTGTTGCAGCAAGTTCGGCGTTTGTGAAATCCAGAAGGTAGGCAATTACCTCGGCCTGGAAAGGGGCCTGCCGCCCTATATCCCGCTCGTTACCATCCAGCCGCCCGATAACGAACCCCTGATCAAAAGGGATTACAATCTCTGCATCGGCTGTCTGCGCTGTGTGCGGGTCTGCAAAGAGGTGAAGGGTGCGGACGCCTTATGCTTTACCGTGGAGAACGGCCTGGTGAAGGTGGGCAGCAAGGCACCTACCCTCGAGGAATCGGGCTGCCAGTTTTGCGGCTATTGCGTCGAGGTTTGCCCGACGGGCGCCCTGATGGACAAAGATGTGCGGTCCGGCAAACGGGAAGAACAACTGGTCCCCTGCCGGAGCAAATGTCCGGCGGAAATCGATGTCCCCCGCTACATCAGTTCCGTCCGGCAAGGGAAATATGGCGAAGCCGTCGCGGTCATTCGCGAACGGATCCCTTTCCCGGCGATCCTGGGGAGGGTCTGTTTCCATCCCTGTGAGACGGTCTGTCGCAGGGGCAGCGTTGACGAGCCGGTTTCCATCTGCGGACTGAAAAGAGCGGCCGCGGACTTCAGCGACCAGTCCTATCCGCAACTTCCCCCGAAGGAAAAGACGGGACGGAAAGTAGCGGTCATCGGTTCCGGTCCCGCCGGATTGGCGGCCGCCTATTATCTGAACCGCCTGGGCCATGGCGTGACGGTTTTGGAAGCCTTGCCCGCTGCCGGAGGTATGCTCCGGGTGGGAATTCCCGCCTTCCGGCTGCCCCGGGAAGTGCTCGACCGGGAGATCCGGGCCATTGAAGATACCGGGGTGGAGATTAAAACGAACAGTCAGGTAAGTTCCGTGGACAGCCTGCTCGCCGATGGTTTTCAGGCCGTTTTCGTGGCCGTCGGGGCCCACCGGGGAGTCAAGATGGGCATCCCGGGCCAGGATGCGGACGGGGTGATCGATGGCGTGGACTTCTTGAGAAAAGTCAGCTTGAATGGCCAGGAAAAAATTGGTCCCCGAGTGGCCGTAATTGGCGGGGGAAACGTAGCCCTGGATTCCGCCCGCAGCGCTCTGCGCCTGGGCGGCAAAGAGGTTACCGTTTTTTACCGGCGGACCCGGGAGGAAATGCCGGCCCATGAAGAAGAGATCAAGGCAGCCCTGGAGGAAGGGGTCAAAATCGAGTACCAGGTGACACCCAAGGCCATCGAAAAGACGGCGGACGGCTTGCAGGTGGAATTCCTGCGCATGGAAAAGGGAGAAGTGGACGAGAGCGGCAGGTGCCGGCCCGTTCCCAAGCCGGGGTGTGAATTTATCCTGCCTTTTGACGCCGTCCTTGCGGCGGTGGGGCAAAAACCGGAGGTCCCGGAAGGCATTGCGAGCGTACCGTCGGCCGGTAACCGCCTGCCCATGGAGCTGGATCCCGCCCGCGGCATTTTCATCGGCGGCGATTTTCTTACCGGTCCCAAGTCGGTTATCGACGCCGTGGCCAGTGGCCGGCAAGGCGCCCAGACGATAGATAAATTCCTGGGTGGGGATGGCGATATCAGCCAGGTATTTGTAGAGCATAAGTCCCACGGTCCCCTGGCCGGCATCCGTCCTCTCTACGCGGCGAGTGGCCGGACACCGATGCTGGCGTTGGCGGCGGCCGAAAGGATTATCAACTTTCCTGAGGTCAGCTGCGGCTTTGACGCCCCGGCAGCCGAGCTGGAGGCGGCCAGATGCCTGAGGTGCAGTTTAAGGTTCCGCATTAAGCCATCCGCGATGCCGCCGGAGCGCTATCTGATTCTGGATGAGGAGAATCTCCGTGATGTCCCCGGTGCGGAAGGCGTCTACGTACTTTATGATGATGTGAAGGAGATTTACAAAATCATGGGAGTGGAAAACCTGCGGCAGGCCCTCGAGGAAGAATGCGCGGCCGGCGGCAAGGCCCGTTATTTTTTCTATGAGGCGGACCCCATGTTTACGATGAAGGAAAGGCAGCTGGTGCAGCAATACATGAAAAAAGGCTGCGGCATGCCCCCGGGGAACTGTGAGCTGGACGACCTGTTTTAATTTTTTTCGGTCCTTATAATATCTCTGGATACCCGCGCAAAAATAAGGTATAGCTATATTATAAGCAGTGGCGAAATAACTCTACGGGCTGCAATTATTTTGCGGCTAATCGATGTAACGCAATTCAGATACAGGGGTTTGGAACAAGATGGAAGCAAGAGCAAGGCAAGAATGGGTCTTCGATGACATCGTTCCCGGAATGCAGTTACAGGATATTAATTATACGATCACTTCAGAAATCTTGGCGCGCTATTTGGATGGCATCGATGATCTCAATCCCCTCTACCTGGATGAGGAATACGCGGAAAACACCCTTTTCGCCGGTCGTGTGGTCCCCCCGATTTCTATGGCTATTTATACCACGGTGAGTGGCCTCATCAGACCTATGGGGCTGGTTACGCCGCCGGGTTTGGTGCATGCCAAGCAACGCTATGAATTCAAGGGTATTGTCCGGCCGGACGAAAAGTTGCTGATTAAGAGCGTTGTCGCCGATAAGTATGAAAAGAAGGGGCGAAAATTTGTTCAATTGAAGTCGGATGTCTACAACGAAAAGGGTGAAAATGTTGGAACAGGCTGGCTGACGGCCATTTGGTCCAAATAAGGAAAATATTGCGGGGGAAAGAATCCATGCATTACGATAAGAATTTTGCTGAATTCCGGCTGGGAGATGAATTTGCGCCTGTTATAAAGAAGATGACGCAGGAAAAGATCAACGCCTATGTCAGTACGGCGGAGGACTACAATCCTATCCATGTCGATGTTGAATTTGCCAAAAAAACCCCTTTCAAGGGGACGATTGCCCCGGGATTTCAGTGCATGGCTTATATTTCCGAGTTAATGGCCCGCGAATTCGGGGTGGGTTGGTATGTCGGCGGCACGTTGGATCTCCGGATGGTAAAGGTCGTAAAGCCGGGCGACATATTGACTGCCAGAGCAAAAGTTGTTGACAAAAAAGAAGAAAGTGAAAAAAATGTCGTGGTCTGCGAGGTACGGCTGACAAACCAGGACAGAGAAGATGTAATCACAGGCAGTGCCGAGGTCGCTTTTCCCAATTGATAATTAGTGATTACGGTCACAGGGGAAAATAGAAGCTTAGCTCAAAAACAGAAAAGGAGAGATAAAGATGTCGAAGTTATTAGATTATCAGGATGTGGTGTTAATAGATGGGGCCAGGACTCCGATCGGTAAATTTGGGGGGACCCTGAAAGATTTAGTGGTCTGGCAGATAGGGGCAATGGCAATCAAGGCACTTGTGGAAAGAACCGGCATCGATCCGGAACTGATTGACGAGGTGATCATGTCCCACACCAGGCAGGATGGAACGGGGACCAACCCGGCCCGGAACATGATGCTCTTTGCCGGTTTGCCGAAGAAGATTCCCGCCCATACGGTCAATATGGTCTGTCCGGCGGGTCTGAAGGCGCTACATCTGGCCGTCCAGTCCATCAGAACGGGCGAGACGCAGGTAGCGGTTGTGGGCGGCTCGGAAAGCATGAGTAATATCCCCCACCTTTTAAAGGGGGCCCGGTGGAAGCCCTTGGGCAGGTTGAACGATATCGTCATCGGTGATGGGTTCCTCTATCTGTCGGACAGTTACAGCGGCTTGACCCCGGGGCTTACCGCCGAGCGGTGCAACGAGAAACACGGCCTTACTCGGGAGGAAAACGATCAGTTGGGCTATGAAAGCCATGTCAAGGCCGCCAAGGCCTGGGAAGAGGGCGTCTTCGATGACGAGGTAGTCCCGGTAGATGTCCCCCCGGCGGAGAGAGGCAAGAAAGGTTTTACCTTTTACGCCGACGAATGCTATCGGAAGGACGCTTCCATGGAGAGCATGCGCAAACTTCCCACCCCCTTTAAGAAAGACGGGACGGTGACGGCCGGCAGCTCGTCGGGCATTACCGACGGGTCCGGCGCCAGCTTGATCATGTCCCGCAAGAGGGCCGAAGAGTTGGGTTATAAGCCGATCGCTCATTTTGTTGATTTCCTCTTCTCCGGATTGGAGCCGGCGGATTTCCCGGACGGACCCGGATTATCCATGCCGATCATTCTGAAGAAGAACAACCTGACCATCGATGATATGAGATATGTGGAAATCAACGAAGCTTTCGCCTGTGTTAACTTGGCGGCGGAAAAGATGATGAATTGGCGCGATCGTGAAAAGATGAATCCCCACGGCGGCTGCATTGCCCTGGGACACCCCACCGGTTACAGCGGCGCCCGGCTTACCCTGCATATGTCCCATACTTTAAAGAACGGCGAGTATGGTTTGGCGTGTCTTTGCGGCGGCGGCGGCATGGCCGGCAATATGATCATCCAAAGCGAGCGGGATCCGAATCAGAAGTATAAGAAGGTTATCGTGGGTCTCGATGAAAAGACCGGACATGCGTATTCACGTGAGCCATCGGCAGAAGATTTGGAAAAAATGAAAAAACATCTAACCTTTTAGTAAGTAAGAAATTATTTTTTGCGTTTTTTCGGCAAAAATAATTTCGTTGACTTACTTATCCTGTTTATCGGGGCTAATATATTAATGGGTTCAATAAAATAGCAAAGGAGGCGATTGCAATGGAAATCAAGAAAGTCGTAGTGGTGGGTATGGGCCTCATGGGTTCGGGGATCGCACAAACCTACGCCGAGGGCGGCTGTGAAGTGTATGTGACGGACGTTGCTGAAGAGTATGTCAAGAAGGGCATTGGCAGCATCGATAAGTATTTGTCCAAGAGTGTGGAGAAGGGCAAGCTCACCCCGGAGAAAAAGGCGGAAATCATGGGTCGGATCAAGCCGATCAAGAGCCTGGAAGAAGCGAAGGATGTTGACCTGGGCCAGGAGGCCGTGCCGGAAAGCATGGAGTTGAAGAAGAAGATCCATGCCCAGATGGACGCAATCCTGCCTGCCCAGGCGATGCAGGCCGTTTGTACCTCCGCCCTCTGCATCAGCGAGATCGCATCGGCCACCAAGCGGCCCGAGAAGGTCATCGGCACCCATTTTCACAGTCCGGCGCAGGTCATGAAGCTGGTGGAAGTGATTCGCGGTTTGAAGACGTCCGACGAGACCGTGCAGGCCATGAATGCGATTTTACAGAAATGCAACAAGCTGGCGATTAATGTTGCGGACTCTTCAGGGTTTATCACCAGCCGCGTCTGGTGTCCCTTTGGCATGGCGGCCATCCAGACCATGGTGGAAGGGGTTGCTACCCCGGAAGACATTGATGCTGCCCTCAAGGGCGGATTCAATCATCCCATGGGGCCGCTGGAACTGATGGACGTTATCGGTCTGGATGTTATGCTCCATGCCGCTGAAGACCTGACCAAGAACTTCGGTCCGGCCTATGCCCCTCCTCCCCGCCTCCGGACGATGGTCGCGGCCGGCATGTTGGGGGTGAAGACCGGACAGGGTTTTTACAAGTACCCCAGGAAATAGTCAGAGCGGGGACATAATACGGCATTGCGGAGAAACTCCTGTGTCATGTCCCCGGAATTAAATGTGGAATTCCGACGGCGGCAGAGGGCAGAAACTTCCCCTTCCGCTTCGTCGCCCACCGATGGCTGCTCAATCTTGCAGATTGAGCCATAATAAACATTAACTACTGGTACTGGTTCAGGTTGCAAGCCTGAACCGGTACCAGGCCGCTTGGAGAGGGGTGATTCCCCTCTTTGGCTCTTCCAGTAAATTCGTTGCGGGCGACTGGCCATGGTGCCTGTGTCGCGGTCAGGAACTTAAGGCACCTTATTCCCCTTCCCCTTGATGGCAGCGGTGAGTTACCTGCCTCCCGCCAAAGGGGGGAAGTTTCTGAGGAAGGCGAAAAATGAACTATCAAGATATCCTCTATGACATTGAAGACGGCATTGCCCGACTGACGTTGAATATCCCGGAAAAGATGAACCGCTTGAGCATCGCCACCATGAAAGAAGTGGTGGATGCCCTGAACTGCGCCAAGCAAGACGAAACGGTCCGGGTGGTCGTTATCCAGGCGGCTGGCGACAAGGCCTTTTGCGCCGGCGCCAACATAGCGGATTTTGCCGGGCTTTCTCCCATGGAGAGCCGGGACGTTTTCCGGGCCTTTGCTGATTTATCCAAGGTGTTTATTGATTTGCATAAACCATCCATTGCCGCCGTCAATGGGCTGGCCCTGGCCGGCGGCTGCGGGTTGGCTATCTATCCCGATATCACCATCGCCTCCGATCAGGCGAAGTTCGGGTTACCGGAGATCAATGTGGGGATCTGGTCCTGTATGGTGTCCGCTTCGCTGCCGAACATTCTGGGACGCAAGAAGGCGTTGGAATTATTGCTGACGGGCGACATGATCGATGCCCAGGAGGCGCACCGGATCGGTCTGGTTAACCACGTCGTGCCCCATGGCGAACTGGCGCAAAGGGTAACGGACCTGGCGCGCAAACTCAGCAAGAAAAGCCCGGCCGTCATGCGCCTGGGGAGGGATTCTTTCTATACAATGCTGGATATGGAGTACGGTAAGGGACTGGAGTATGTGCTGGATGTCCTGGCGCTGATTTCGAGCACCGAAGATCACAAGGAAGGGGTGGCATCATTCCTGGAGCAGCGCAAACCGGTTTGGAAGAACAGGTAGGGGCGGGCAGTGGCTGGTACGAGTGGGTCGGATACCAAAGAAGTAGTGCTTTATTCCCAGCAGGAGCATGTCGGCATCATCACGTTGAATCGTCCGGAGGCCATGAACAGCTTGAGCGGGGCGGTTTGTTCGCGAGTGAGTGAAATCCTGGAAGCGATTGAACGGGATGATGACGTCCATGCCGCCATAATCACGGGTGCCGGTGAGCAGGCCTTTTGTGCGGGGATCGATTTAAGGGAGCGCCATGGCATGAGCGATGCGGACGTCAATGCCCTGCGGCAGTTTATCATCTTTCCCGCATTCCGCCGGCTGGAGACAATGACTAAGCCCCTGATCGGCGCGATCAACGGCCTGGCCTTAGGCGGGGGGGCGGAAATTGCCCTGATTTGCGATATCAGGATCGCCTCGGAAAATGCCAAATTTGGCCAGACGGAAGTCAAGTGGGCGATTATTCCGGCGGCCGGCGCCTGCCAAAGGCTGCCGGCGATTGTCGGGGTAGGTCTGGCGAAGGAAATCCTCCTGACGGGGCGGATGATCAATGCCGAGGAAGGCGCCAGGATAGGCCTCTATAACCACGTGACAACTGCCCGGGATTTGCTGGACCGCGCTCTGGAAACGGCAAGAATGATCGCCGAGAACGGACCGGTGGCCGTCCGGCAGATCAAAAAAGCAATAAATTTAGGGATGGAAAACCAACTGGCCCTGGCCTTTGACCGCGAGGCATCGGAAGTCTGTTACCATACCCAGGATCGGTTGGAAGGCGTGGCGGCCTTTAATGAAAAGAGAAAACCCAATTATCGGGGGAAGTGACGAGGCCGGGTTACGGTGAGCGGCGAGGAGATGTTTGCGGCGGTAAGCGCACTGATGACAAAGGAGGTTCTTGAGATATGGAAGACATAAAAACGATCGATATCATGAATTACCCGAATCAAATTAAGGAAATACCTTATAATTTCAACGATTGGGAAGAGTGGCGCAAGGTCTGTACGACCACCTTCAAGCCTTTTTTCCCTCTGGGACGTTTTCCCCAGACGCCCGAAGAACTGGAAAAGCATAAGCACCTCTACGGAACGGCCTTTTATCCTTACGAAACGCTGGATGACTTCATCGCGGCGATGGACAAGGAGGGATACGACCGGGTCTGCATTTCCGCGGTTAAAATGTGGTCCTACCGGACCAGCTTCAAATTGATCTTCGATTTTACCATCGATCAGGTAAACGATTTGGTAAAGAGAGGCCAGGGCCGGATCATCGGTGCCGCGGGTTATAATCCTTTCCGCATCAAGGAGAGCCTCGACGATATTGAAAAGGCGATCAAGGTTTACGGCTTCAAGTTCGTCTATGTTCACAGTATCAGCTTCGGTATCCCCTTTAACGACCGGAAGCTTTACCCCCTCTACGGCCTTTGCAGCTCCCTGAACGTCCCCGTATCCCTGCAGACGGGGCATTCGGCCGAGGCCCTGCCCAGTTGGGTCGGCAATCCCATGGATATGGACGAAGTCGTCATGGACTTTCCCAACCTGAAAATCAATCTTTCCCATACAGGTTACCCCTGGATAGACGAGTGGATGGATCTGGTCTGGAAACATGAAAATGTCTATGGGGATATTTCCGCTTATATGCCCGAAAGCCTGGATCCCAAACTGCTCGCCTTTATCGCCAGCGGCAAGGGCAACAGCAAGGTAATGTGGGGCACCAACGGGCTCGGGCTGGGGCATGGAAAGCACCAGATCATGAAGATGGATATGAAGGACAAGTACAAGGAAAACATCCTGCGCAACAATGCCTTGAGGTTCCTGGGGCTGGAGGGTTGATCCCTGAATTGAAATAGAAATATAAGGAGAGCAAAATGGACTTTGATTTAGCACCCGAACATGTACAGATCAGGGATACGGTAAAAAAATTCTGCCAGAACGAAGTAACTCCGCATGCCGAAGAGTGGGAGAAAGAAGAGTTTTTCCCCCGCGAAACCATCAGGAAAATGGGCGAGCTCGGTTTCTTTGCCTCACCCTTCCCGGAACAATACGGCGGGACGGAGCTTGGCTTCCTGGCCAACATCATTGTGGCGGAAGAGTTGGGCCGGGCCTCCCTGGGTTTGGCCTGTTGCCTGAACATGCAAAGCGGCACCTGCCCCATGACCCTCCTGTTGAATGGGAACGACAGGCAGAAAGAGAAATACCTGCCGGGCATCATCAGCGGCGAACTGCTGGGTTGTTTTGCCGTCACCGAACCGAATGCGGCCACCGATGTGGCGGGCATTGAGACCAAGGCCATCAAGGATGGCAATGACTACATCCTGAACGGTTCAAAGATGTGGATTACCCATGCCTCGGTATTTGATGTGGCCATCTGTTTTGCCAAGACCGATCCCAGCCAGCGGCACAAGGGTCTTTCCGCTTTCATTCTCGAAAAGGGCATGCCGGGGATGAAGGGTATTGCCATCCATGATAAGCTGGGTGTCCGCAGCTCCGACACGGGCGAGGTCGTCCTGGAGGACTGCCGGGTGCCGGCGGAAAACCTGATCGGTGCCGAAGGGCAGGGCTTCAAGATTGCCGAAAGCGCCTTGACTTACGGCCGCGCCAATATCGCCGGCCGGTCCCTGGGCATCGGCCAGGCGGCGGTGGACGCCGCCCTCCGGTATGCCAATGAGCGGGAACAGTTCGGCCAGAAGATCGGCACCTTCCAGATGAACAAGCAGATCATCGCCGACATGGTGGCCGAGATCGATGCGGCCCGGCTCTTGGTCTACCGCGCGGCCTGGCTGCAGGATCAGGGGCGTCCCAGTTCCATGGAAAGCACCATTGCCAAGTTTTATGCCTCTGAGGCGGCAGTGCGGGCAGTTATCGGCGCCGCCAAGATCCACGGGGCCTATACCTATTCGTCGGAGTATGCCGTTGCCAGGCTCTATCGGGACGTGATGCTCATGACGGCCGGCGAGGGCACCTCCAATATTCAGAGACTGATCATCGCCAATAACGCCTTAGGGTGGAAGTGAGAGAACAACGCTGCGGGTGCGGTTTCCGCTCCCGCAGCCCTTTGGAAAGGAAGAGGTAAAAGCCATGATTTTGGAAGGTAAAACAGCGATTGTAACAGGCGCGGGAAGAGGCGTGGGCCGGGCCATTGCCCTGGATTTCGCCAAGGAAGGCGCCGACGTCCTGGTGAATTACAGCGCCAGCCAGGGGCCGGCGGAAGAAGTGGTGAAACAGATCGAGGCTATGGGGCGCAAGGGCCTGGCTTACAAAGCCGACGTGTCGAAGGAGGCGGAAGTCGTCGGCATGGTGGCCGCTGCCATCGAGAAATTCGGCAAACTGGACATATTGATCAATAATTCCGGTAACTCCGCCCCGGCGATGCTCCACAAGATGACCATCGAACAATGGAATGCCGTCGTCGGCGTCCACCTCACCGGGACGTTCCTGTGCACCCGCGAGGCGGCCAAGCACATGATCGAACGCAAGCAGGGCAAGATCATCAATGTGATCTCCGTGGCCGGCATCCAGGGTTCCGTGGGCCAGTGCAACTATGCCTCGGCCAAGGGCGGTGTCATCGGCCTGACGAAAAGCGGCGCCAAGGAACTGTCCCGGTATGGCATCTTCGTCAATGCGGTGAGCCTCGGCGTAACCAGTACGGACATGACCGCCAAGATCATGACGGACGAAAAGCTCAAGGAGGCAACCCTGAACCGCGTCCTGCTCCGCCGGATCTATGAGCCGGCAGAGATCGCGCCCCTCTTCTCGTTTTTGGCCTCCGACACCTGCAACAGTATCCAGGGGCAGGTTATCGCGGCCGACGGCGGTATCGCCGGTGTAGGGTGAGAGTCACTTCTATGGGATACGGAAAGCAACCAAGGAGCGGAAAAATAAGCGCCGCCGAGGCGATCGGGATGATCGCCAGCGGTAAGCGTGTCGCCTTGAGTCCGGTCTGCGCCGAGCCGCTCAATCTGGTCGCGGAACTGCTGGCGGCGAAGGACCGTCTGGAGAATGTTACGCTCTATACCATGATGCCCATGGGGGATTGCGGCTACGCCACGGCGGAGATGGGGCCGCACTTCAACGTCAAGGCCTTCTCCGTGGGGCCCCGGCTGATGGCAGGACTGAATCAAGGCTATGCGGAGTACATTCCCTGCCATCTTTCCACGATTCCGGTGTTTTTCCGGGAACGCCTTATCGAAGCCGACGTGGCCCTGATTCAACTCTCGCCGCCGGACGAGAACGGTTATTGCAGTCTCGGGGTGAGCGTCAGCTACATCCGGCCGGTGATTGACAACGCGGGAATCGTCATTGCCGAGATCAACGAACAGATGCCCCGGACCATGGGAGACGCTCTGGTGCATCTCTCCCAGGTGGATTATACCGTGGAATCATCCCACCCCCTGCCGGCCATTGCTCCCCCGAAAATAGGCCAGATCGAGAAAAGAATCGCCGAATTCGTCGCGGAGCTGGTCCCGGACGGGGCGGCCGTCCAGGTGGGGATCGGCAACATCGCGGACGCGATCCTGCAGGAACTGACGGTGAAGAAGAATCTATCCGTCCATACGGGAACATTCTCCGATGGTGTGATGACCCTGGTAAACGCGGGGGCCGTGGAGGCCAGAAAAGGGGACTCCCATGCCGCCCGGTTGACGACGACGGAGATTATCGGCAGCGCGGACCTGTATAAATTCTGTGACCATAACCCCCTGGTGGCCGTGCGTCCCATAGATTTTACCCATAATATCGCTGTCCTTAGCCAGATCAGTAACTTAGTGAGTGTAACCGCGGGTATTCAGATAGACTTGATGGGGCAGGTCAATGCGGAAATGCGGGGCGACACGCTGGTCAACGGCGTGGGCGGACAACTCGATTTCTTGCGGGGTGCCGCTGCTTCGCCGGGGGGAAAGGCAGTGATCGTCTTTCCTTCCACTGCCCAAAAGGACGAGGTTTCTCGAATCGTGGCCCGGTTGGATGCGGGGGTTACAGCGACCGTCGGCAGGGCGGATATCGACTATGTGATTACCGAATATGGCGTGGCCCGGCTCAAAGGCAAGTCGCTAGCCGAGCGGGCGAGGGAATTGATCGCCATTGCCCATCCGAACTTTCGAGAAGAGCTAAGACAGGCTTACAACCAATCAAAGGTGTTAGGAGGTAACTGAAGATGAAGAAAGTTGTTATAGGTTCTGGCTCCGCCTTTTGGGGCGATATTTTTGATCCGGCCCTGGAAATGGCCAAGAGTGGCGAAGTCCAATATATGGGGTTCGATCACTTGGCCGAATTGACCATGGCCTTGCTGAATCGTATGAAGGAGAAGAATCCGGAGGCCGGGTATATTCCCGACATCATCCCCTGGATGAAACGGCTCTTGCCGGTAACTACCAAGAATAACATCAAAATGATCTCCGACGCCGGGGGAGCAAACCCCGTCCAGGCGGCCTTGGAGGTGGCCAAGGTCATTAAGGAATTGAACCTGGCCCCCATGAAGATCGGTGTGGTGGGAGGGGACGACATCCTGCCCTACCTTGACGAGATCCGGGCGCAGGGCTGGAAGTTCAAGAATCTGGATACCGGTGAAGAGGATATCGACTCCATCAGGGACCGGATCGCGGCCGCCAACGCTTATACCGGCGCCGACCTGATCGTCAAAGAGCTGGCCAACGGCGCGGATCTGGTGATCACGGGCCGGGTATCCGACAATGCCCTCTATGTGGGGCCCCTGATGCACGAGTTCGGCTGGAAATTCGATGATCCGAAGTATGTGGACCTCATCGCCGCGGCCGTCACGGTCGGTCACATCATCGAATGCTCCGCCTGTGTCAGCGGCGGGATGTCCAACATGTGGAAAATATCGGAGCGACCCTGGGATATCGGCTTCCCCATTGCCGAGTTCTATGAAAACGGTGAAGCCGTTATAACCAAGCCCAAGGGTTCCGGGGGTATTGTCAACCAGTGGACGGTTAAAGAGCATCTGCTCTATGAAATCGTTGATCCGGCCAATTATATGATGCCGGACGGCATCGGCGACTTTACCGCCCTACAGTTGGTCGAAGAGGAGAGAAACCGCGTCCGGGTGATCAACATGAAGGGGAAGAAACGCCCTGATACCCTGAAAGTCTGCATTGGTTTCAAAGATGGCTTTATTGGTGAAGGTCAGGTCTATTTCCCCGGCCCCGATGCCCTGGCCAAGGCGCAGTGGGCCGCGAAGTGGGTAAAGGAGCGCTTCAAGAAAAGCGGTATAAATTTCCGGGAACTGCGCATTGATTTTATGGGCGTCAATATGCTCCACGGTGAAGCCGCGGCGATAGAAGACAGGGATTATAACGAAGTGGGTCTGAGGATAGCCGGACGGACAAACACCTATAAGGAAGCGGAAGCCGTGCGTCGTGAGGCTACTCACTTGTGGACCATGGGGCCCGTCGGTTCCAGCTTTGGCACTCCCATGAACGTCAGACCGGTCGTGGCGCTTTGGCCTTCGCTGGTTCCGAGAGATGCTGTCAGGATCGAAAGTCAGTTAATGGAGGTGAAGTAATCATGAAAAAGGTAAAGCTAGGGGAATTAGCCTTTGCAAGATCCGGGGATAAAGGGGATGTGAGCAATATTGGGCTCATGGCCAAGACCAAGAATATATATGATTATTTGCAAAAAGTTATCACGCCGGAAAAAGTGAAAGAATATTTTGGTAGCGAAGTAAAAGGTGCTGTGGAAATCTATCCCGTGCCCCACCTCGACAGTCTGGAAATTATTTTGCGGCAATCCCTGGGCGGCGGTGCGACTTGTACGCTCAGATTTGATCAGACTGGAAAGTCCAGGGGGCCGGTGTTGCTGGGGATGGAAGTACAGGTAACCGAGGAAATGCTGGAAGAGGCCCACGCCGCTGATGAAGCTATCAGGAAGAAATATGCGGTCAGCTGACCCACAAATAATTGCCGTACCAGTGTGAATAGACCGGTTCGTCGCGCCCCTGCTGACTGCAGCGGGCGCGTGAGACCAGGAGAGGAGTAAATCATGGATTTTGCATTGACTGAAGAACAAATAATTTTCCGGGACCAGATCCGGAATTTTGCCCAGACAGAGATTGCCCCATTGGTTGACAAGGCTGAGGAAACGGGTGTTACCCCTCTGCACCTCTTTCCCATGATGGGAAAACTGGGTTATTTGGGGATCACCTATCCGGAGAAGTACGGCGCGGCCGAGGCCGATAAGATCACCGAAATGATCCTGATTGAAGAGTTGAACAAGGTCTGTGCCGGTATAGCCGGGGCCGTCAGTACGACCCATTCGGGACTTGGCCTCCGGGGGATCAATAATTTCGGCACGGAGGAGCAGAAGCAGAGGTTTCTGGTGCCCGCCATCAAGGGGGAAAAGATCGCCGCCTTCGCGCTGACGGAACCGGACGCCGGGTCCGACGCCATCGCCATGCGGACCAGGGCCGTCAGGGACGGGGATGATTTCATCATCAACGGCAGCAAGATCTTCATCAGCAACGGGACCTTTGCGGATATCGTCACCGTGGCCTGCTATACCACGGACCCGAAAAAAGTCGAGAAGCGGGGTAAAGGGATCAGCCTGATTGTGGTGGAGAAGGGGACGCCGGGCTTTACGTCCCGCAAGCTGCACAAGGTGGGCAACAACTCGCAGGAGACGGCGGAGCTGTTTTTTGAGGACGTGCGGGTTCCCGCGGCGAATCTCCTGGGTGTGGAAGGCGAGGGGCTGGCGCAGGTACTGGCTACCCTGAAGGCCGGCAGGCTGGCTTACGGGGCGCGGGCTACCGGTCTTGCCCAGGCGGCCTATGACATCGTTTTCAAATATGCCCATGACCGGGTCCAGTTCGGCAAGCCGATTGCCTCTTTCCAGGCTAACACCTTCAAGCTGGTCGATATGGCCATCAACATCGACATCATGCGTCTCATGACCTACCGCGGGGCCTGGCTGGCGGACCAGGGTGTGGATTACATGAAAGAGGCCTGCATGGTAAAGGTTTACGCCACCGACACCATCCAGCAATTGATGCTCAATGCCCTGGCCATCCATGGCGGGTACGGCTACATGGTGGAATATCCGATCCAGAGGATCTGGCGGGATGCCAAGATGCTCAACATTACCGAAGGAACGGCGGAGATGGGCCGCTTGGCCATTGCCCGGGAACTGGGGATCAAGGTATGAGCGCCCCAACAAGGACGGGTTCGTAAAACGCAGTCACCCCGGTGACAACCGGGGTCCAGTAACGACTTAAGTTATTAGAGGCGCTGGATTCCGGCCTTCGCCGGAATGACGTCATGCGGTAATTGGGGACTTTTACGAGTCCGTCAACAAGAATAGGAGGCTCGATCTATGGATATCAAGAAGGTTTTTATTGCCGGCTCCGGTCTAATGGGGAGCGGCATCGCTCAGGTGTGCGCCCAGTCGGGCATCCAGGTGCTGTTAAACGATGTGAGCCAAGAATTTATTGATAAGGGAATGAAGAATATTGCCTGGTCCGTGGGCAAATTCGTGGATAAAGGGACGCTCAAGGAAGCCAAGGAAACGATCGTGGGCCGCGTTACCCCTTGCCTGGATTTTGCGCGGGCGGCCGAGGCCGATATGGTGATCGAGGTGGTCTTTGAAAAGCTGGAGGTGAAGAAGGAAATTTTCGCCAAGTTTGACCAGTTCTGCAAGCCCGGCGCCCTCATGGCCACCAATACCTCCGCCATCCCGATTACGGAGATTGCGGCGGCCACTAAACGGCCGGAATATGTGGTGGGAACACACTTCTTCAGTCCCGTTCCCATGATGGCCACCGTCGAGGTGGTCAGCGGCGTGGGTACCTCGGCGGAGTCGGTGCAGCGGGCCGTCGATTTTGTCCGTGCCGTCGGCAAGGAGCCCATCCGGGTCGCGCGGGACATTGCCGGCTTCCTGCTGAACCGGATCAATCTGGTGAGCTACGTCGAGGCAATCAACATGCTGGAACAGGGGATCGGCACCGTCGAAGACATCGACAAAGGGGTGCGGCTGGCTTTCGGCAGGCGGATGGGTCCCTTCGAGACGGGGGACATGGTGGGGCTGGACGTCTCTTTCGGCGCCCTTACCGCAATTTACGAGGAAGGCAAGGATCCGCGCTTTTACCCGCCCCATCTTTTGCGGCGGAAGGTGAAGGCGGGCCAGCTGGGCCGCAAGACCGGCAAGGGCTGGTTTACTTACAACAGCGACGGCACGCGAAAGGAGGACTGAATGGCGGAACAACTGGTTCACTACGAAATTGAAAACCGGGTGGCCATTGTCAGTCTCGATAATCCGCCGATGAATGCTCTCGACGTGCCCACCAAGGAGAAGCTCTGCGATGTCTTTACCGAGCTAGATGACCGCCGGGCGGAGATCAGGGCCGTTATTTTGCAGGGGGCCGGCGATAAAGCCTTCGCCGCGGGCGCCGATATCAAGGCTTTCCTGGACCTGAATCCGGATACGGCGAAAAGGCGTTTGATGAAAAGCCACCGGATATTTACCATTGTGGAAAATTGCCAGTGGCCGGTGATCGCGGCGATCCACGGCTATTGTCTGGGTGGTGGCCTAGAGCTGGCCTTGTGCTGCGACATCCGCTATGCCGAGGAAGGCGCCCAGTTCGGCTTTCCCGAAGTTACCCTGGCTATCTTCCCCGGCAACGGCGGCAGTCAGCGGGCCCACTACTTTGCCTCCCTGGGGAGGGTGAAAGAGCTGGTCTACACAGGCGAGATAATCAGTGCTGAGGAAGCGCTCCGGGTCGGGTTGATTGAGAAAGTGGCGCCCGCCGGTACGGTCCTGGAAAAGGCCAAAGAACTGGCAGCCAAGATCGCCAAGCGGGGCCCTCTCGGGGTGGTGGCGGCCAAAAAGGTCTTGAATCGCACCCGGGACCTGCCCCTGGCAGAGGGGCTGGAATTGGAATCGGACGTGTGGGCCAGCCTGGCGGCCACGGAAGACATGAAAGAGGGCGCCCGGGCCTTCATCGAAAAGAGAAAACCGGAATATAAAGGGAAATAAGAGGACATAAAATTTATGGCAAGAGAACTGAACGAAGTAGTGGTGGTGGATGCGGTACGGACGGCCTTCGGCAAGGCCGGAGAGAAGGGAATCTTTTGGAAAACGCGGGCCGACGATCTGGTTGTGCCCCTGCTCAAGGCCTTGGTGGCGAGGAATCCCAAGGTGACGCCGGAGATAATCGAAGACAGCCTCTGGGGGGTGACCAATCAGATGAAAGAGCAGGGCGGTACCCTGGGAAGGGTAGCCACCATGCTGGCCGATTGGGGCTACGGCGTTCCCGGCTGTTCCATCGACCGGATGTGCGCCGGGGGCCTTACGGCGGTCAGCTTTGGCGTGACCGATATCGCGACCGGTATGGCGGACTGCATTGTGGCGGGCGGCGTGGAGCACATGGGGCATCTGCCCATGGGTTTCATGCGCGATCCCCATCCCCGCTCCCTGGAGGTTATGGGCGGGCCATCGTCCTTGAACATGGGCCAGACGGCGGAAAATATCCATGAGCGTTTTCCCGAATTTACCAGGGAGATGTCGGACCGCTATGCGGTGGAATGCCAGCGCAAGGCGGACGTGGCCATCAAGGCCGGCAAGATGAAGGACATGATTATCCCCATCGAAGTGGAACTGCTCGATGGAACGAAGATCATCGCCGACCAGGACCAGCAGCCGCGGCCGGGCGCCACGGTGGAGGGTATGCGGGAACTCAAGACGCCCTTCAAGGAAAACGGTAATGTGACGGCGGGCAATGCCTCGGGATTGAATGACGGGGCCGCCGCGACCCTGCTGATGAGCGAAAAGAAGGCTAAAGAACTGGGGCTCCAGCCGAAGATGCGCTGGGTCGCCTCGGCCGTGGCCGCCTGTGATCCCACGATCATGGGTACGGCGCCCGTGCCGGCAACCCAGAAAGTGCTGGCCAAGGCCGGCCTGAAGATCGATGACATCGACATTATTGAGATGAACGAGGCCTTTGCCGTGCAGGCCCTTTACTTCCTGGACCGTTTCGGCATGAAATGGGACGATCCCCGGGTGAACATCTGGGGCGGCGCCATCGCCTACGGTCACCCGCTGGCGTCCTCAGGCCCCCGCCTGGTGGCTTTCCTCGCCGGTCTCTTCAAGGAGAACCCCAAGGCTAAATACGGCTTGGCGACGATGTGCGTGGGACGCGGCCAGGGTTACTCCGTAATCTGGGAGAATTTGCAGTGCTGATCACTAATGGACTCGTAAGGAGTCGATAAATATCACTTTTGTTGATCTAAAGTGGGGAGGTCGTCACAACAAGGCCTCCCCATTTGATTTTCCTCACCTCCCTCCCCGGTACATCATCACCGTTCACTCTGCGCCTTTCTGTTGTCGGTACTGTGAGCCTTTCCTATGGCCTGCTGCCTCTTTTAAGCCGTTTTAGCGGGAACTCGTTCAAGTACCTTTGATAAAAAGGGGCTATAGGTAAAGCAAGGCCGGGCAGAAGCACACGGAAATATGTGGCAGATAACATATTGCAATAAAAAGTCGCAAAGTTAATATTTGCGACTTTTTATTGTTGATTTTTTAGCTTTTTTGTGTAATAAAATCGCACCGGGAGGAAGGCCGTGGAATACGTCAAAATACCCTTAACGAAAATCCAGGCTAACCTGAAGTCGGCAGATAAAGCTGCACTTCTCCGGGAACATTTTGGAGAGCAGCCATCATTCTCGATTAACGATGCCGCATCTGTCCTGCAGGAAAAGCAGTCATCCCTGTACTGGACATTACACAAGCTTGTCAATAATGGCTATATTAGCCGTACCGGCCACGGGCTCTACTCCTTTCAAAACAGGAAAGTAGAAACCATCCAGTCAATTCCCTCCCGTCTGGCCGGCGCTATCATCGATGTGCTCAGGAAAACCGGGCACGATTTCTTCATCTCAGGGCTGGACATACTCAATGTCTTCATGGAACATATCCCCGAGACCTACCCCGTTCTTCTTTTTGTGGAAAAGGCTGCCGCAGATGAGGTCGTCGATATACTTACCCGAAACAAGATCGACGTCATCACCGCTTCTGGCATCAAGGATTATTCTACCGTTCGACGGATGTCCTCCGTGGGTGAGCTTGCCCTCCTGATCCCTACCCGGGAATTTACTTATGCTGCCGACGGACTGGCATCTTTCGAAAAGGCTTTTGTTGATCTCTACTACGAGGTCAGCCGCAGGGACTATCCACTTCCGATTCAGGAACTTGTGAGGATTTACACCAACATGCGACGTCGAATCCCCCTGAACACAAACCGGCTCGTGAAGATCGCCTCCCGCCGGAATATCCACCAGGACATACGGTATATCGTGGAAAGCGAAGCCATTACGGACACAGCGTTGGAATTTGTCCGTATCCTGAGAAAGAGAAGCGAGTAAATGAGCTTTGATGAAACTGTCCTGATTCACGACAGAACGTGCTTCATCCGCGAGACCATGCAGGAGCGCTTAGAAAAACTCAGATTCAACAACCTGGCAAGGTTGGAACTCTTTCTCTGGGACCTGGAAATTTTCCTGCAAATCCAGGCGATACTGAAAGATAGGATCGTCCTAAAGGGCGGGGCGGCAGCCCAGTTCTATCTCCCTATGGAATATCAGCGAACCAGCGTCGATATCGATATGATCTGCGCGGCAGAAAGAGGAGAGGTTGAAAGAGTTTTAGTCGAGATCGAAGGTAAATTAAAATGCAATGATAACCTGTTCAAGGCAAGATTGCACAAACCGAAAGACCCCAAAACCGACCTGCCGATGATGACCTACTATATGGATGTTCCCTCGGTCTGCACGGAAAAGGAACTTTTTGGAAAAAAGAGATCCGGCACCCAGGAAATAAAAATCGAGTTTCACTTTACTGACGAAGCGCCGACGCTGCACAAGATGTCCTCGCCCATTATCTTTGCCCTGGAAACAAAGCAAACCTATCAATTGCTCCCGTTAAACGACCTTATCGGTGACAAACTGACGACTCTGGGACCAGGCACTATCGGCATTCCGGCAGACAGAGCAGACGAGCAGATCAAGCAAATCTACGACATTGCCGGGTTGATCAGGTTCAACTGGAAGAACATCGATATGCGGGAAGTCAGAAGATCCTTCTTGGCCAGGGCAAAGTCGGAGGCACAGCAACGTTCCCTGCCCGCGGACATGGCGGTCATCTTTTCGGATATGGCAGCGCAAATGAAACGGTTTGCCGAAATGGATTTCACAGCCGACAGGGACCTGCTGAAACTCATCAATGACTTTCAAAGCCTGTACGTGAGAAAAGAGTTGAACCGCCCAGCCGCTGAATGGGCAATCATCGGCGCCCAGATCCATTTTCTCCTCAGTTATTTGAGCCGGCACAAGGATGCCAAGCTTCCCTTTGACAGCCTTTTCCAATGTGAACGGCGTCTCGAATTCGAATTCGTGGAAGGCGCTGACAAAGGTCGGCTCATCCGGCAATTCAGAGATGAATTCTCAAAAGAGTTTGAAAGATACAGCAATTATCCGCTAAAGGTGTTAAAAGGGAAAAGTCCTGTTAGACTCCTGTGGGCAGTAGCAACTCCTGACAATTTGGAGGAAATTGCTGCATGGATAAATGATTTTACTAAGAATAGTACGTCAGGGGCGTAACGGGTCAAAAATTGCGTAACTAGCATTTAGCTTTATTAGAAAGGGGAACAGGTGAAACAGAGGAAAGCAGAATGTCCCGGCAAATTGAAATATCTTGCGGGGAAAAGGATCCTTCCCGAGGCCATCTCCGGCCGGACGGATATCGTAAAATTGATCGACAATATGGATGCTTACAACGGCGGGAGATTGAGAGCCGCCTGCCATCTGTTAAGAGACAAATATTCCGCCAAAGATGTCACCGTGGGGCTAAGTCTGGCCGGGGCGCTGACCCCGGCCGGCCTGGGGCCTTCGGCCATCATTCCTCTGATGAATCACGGTTTCGTGGACTGGATAACCGCCACCGGCGCGAATATGTACCACGATCTGCATTTTGCCTTTAACCTGCCGCTCCATCGCGGTTCCCATGTTGTCGACGATGCGGATCTCCGGGACAAAGGCGTAACCAGAATTTACGATATCCTGTTCGATTATGAAGACGTGCTGATGGAAACCGATCGCCGCTTAAGGAAGATACTTCTCCGGCCGGAGTTTCAAAAAGAAATGGGAACCCGTGAATTTTATTATCACCTGGGAAAGGTGATGAATAAATATGAAGAGAAACACAAACTGGGAGAAGTAAGCATTGTCGCCGCCGCCTATAGAAATGGGATTCCCGTTTTCACCTCCTCTCCCGGTGATTCCACCATCGGTATGAATGTGGCCGGTCTGGAGCTCTTAGCGGAAACCGCCGGGCTGCAGGAGGCCTTCAGACTGAAGATCAACCCCAGCATCGACGTCAATGATTCAACGGCCATCATCTTGAATGCCAAGCGCTTTGAGCAGGGCAAGACCGGCGTTCTCTTGATCGGCGGCGGCAGCCCGAAAAACTTCATGCTCCAAACGGAACCGCAGATTCAGGAAGTCCTCATGATTCCCGAATTGGGACAGGATTATGACATCAATGTCACCGATGCCAGACCGGATACGGGCGGCTTGTCGGGGGCCCCGCCCAGCGAGGCAGCAAGCTGGGGCAAAATCGACCCGGCGAAACTGGAGGAAACGGTAACCGCCTATCTCGACGTCACGGTGGCCTTGCCGCTGATGGTCGCCTATGTCCGGCAGACGACCAAGGCCAAAAAACTAAAGAGGTTGTATCAGCGGGGCGAGGAGCTGCACAAAAAGCTGGTTGCCTCCTATCTGGAAAACAACAAAGAGGTGGAACAACTGAAAAGACTTATGGAAAAACTTCCGGTGAAAAAGTAAAAAATGGAAATGAAAGACCAGGTTATCAAGCTTATAGAACGGCACGGGACGCCTTTATTTATTCTGGATCACAAAAAACTAAGGGATAATTACCGGACCTTCAAGAAGAACCTGCCCCGGGTCCAATGCTATTATGCAATCAAGGCCAATCCCCATCCGGAGATTATCCGGACCCTGTTTCTGGAAGGATCGAGTTTTGACGTCGCTTCTTATAATGAATTCATGCAGGTTTACGAATACATCGAGCATTTCGAAGAAAAAGATAAGGCTTTCTTTATCTGGGATAAGATTATTTTTTCCAATACCATCAAAGACAAAGAAACTCTGGGGAAGATTAAAAGATACCGGCCCCTGGTCACTTTTGACAATAGCGATGAGTTGAAGAAGATTAAGGACCATTGCGACACCGCCGGTTTGATTCTGAGGCTGAAGGTGCCGGACACAGGTTCACAGGTGGAGATGAGTTCGAAATTTGGGGCGGAGCCCGGAGACGCTGACCAGCTCATCCGCCAGGCCAGCGATGCGGGACTCACGGTTGAAGGTTTGAGCTTTCACGTGGGAAGCCAGTGCACAAATTTTGACAATTATACGGCGGCGCTGGCCATCACGTCTACCATCCTGCAAGATGCCAGGAAAAAGGGATACCACTTGAAGATCATCGACATCGGCGGCGGATTTCCCGTGCCCTATGACGCCCAGGTTCCCGAATTTGCCCAGCTGGCGAACATCATCAATGCCGAGTGTGAAAGGTTGTTCCCCGAAGATATCGAGATCATCGCGGAGCCGGGGAGATTCATCGCCGCAACCGCGGCAACGTTGATTACCGAAATCATCGGCAAAGCCAGGCGGGACGGAAAGATGTTTTATTATATCAATGACGGCGTCTACCATACCTTTTCCGGCGTGATTTATGATCACTGGCTTCCCAATTTCCGTTCCTTCAAGCGCGGGAAAAAAGAGGTATGCGCCGTGGTCGGACCGACCTGCGACAGTTTTGACAAGATATCCCTGTCGGTGCAGCTGCCGGGAAATCTGGCCATCGGGGATTATCTGCTGACGGAAAATATCGGCGCCTACAGCATCGCCTCTTCGACAAATTTCAACGGTTTCGAGGGCGCCACAATTATCCATACCAATCTAAAGCGTTGATCATCTTTAGAACCATGTTCAAAATCTCGACGATTTATCTGCCTTCTTTCCCCATCCGCGGGATCAAATAAGCGGCAGACGCTGCTGTAGCAGGAAGGGGGGGGCTTTATCTTGCCCTACCCCCAGAGCATGAGGCCGCCGTCGTAATCGAAGGCCAGGTCGCGATGATAGGGTGCTACGCGCAGGCCGTAAGCATAGGAACCGTTTTGCTTGATTTCATAACCGGTGGAATATTTTACGATGCCATCCTCCCCTCGCGCTACGATCTCCAGGCGCTTCTTGTCCGGACCGTCCAGGAAATCGCCCCCCTCGGCCCGGCCGATAATAAGTTCCACCAGGATCTCTTCCGGTTCCATCTTGCCCGGGTTAATCCGGGCATTGACGACGATCGGCTGGCCGACCTGCATGGTGTCGCCGAAAACACCTTCGATGGTAACATCCAG
>Ga0209514_10002735_pt1 | contig 26634 bp, 20 predicted proteins | sample Subgrocontami58m_FD_187452 | JGI IMG/M metagenome (GOLD analysis project Ga0209514, IMG submission 187452) | Subsurface groundwater microbial communities from S. Glens Falls, New York, USA - GMW37 contaminated, 5.8 m (SPAdes) (version 3) | ecosystem: Environmental > Aquatic > Deep subsurface >...
CGCGACCGCGCCCGGCAGCCACTCGGCCTCGTAGCGCAACCCCACATCGACGGGAAAGCGCAAGTGCCGCGGCGGTTCCTCCAGTCCCGCCCCGAGAGTCCAGGTCAGGAGGAGGATGCCGACGCATTCGAGCAGGGGGAGTGGCGGACCCGGGCGGAACCGGGGAACGGGGAGCGAGAAGCCGTCGGTTGACTCTGATTTGGTTGGCGGGGCTGCGCAATGGAGGAACATGGGCTCCAGCCTAGCGCCCGTGAGGGGGTGGTTCCAGCCGAATCAAATCTGAATCGAACCGCGCCACATCGTTGGATCGCATGCCGCGTGGTACCGGTGTGGAGTCGTCGCTGACTTCATCGGGCACTCTCCGCCAGACAGCGACATGAGCGCACGCGTCGCGGAGTCTCCCGCCGGAACTCACAAGCGAGCGGATGTTCATCAATCTCATGGCGATCGGTCCCGCGCCTGACCGGAGGCCGGGCATGGCCTCCGGCCTTCCCTGCTCAACGGCGGCCGCCCAGTCCGCCGCCAACCAGCGCCGCCGAGTCAGCTGCATTCTGCAGGTCGCTCTTCGCGATCGAAAGGTAGCCCAGATCCACGGCGGATCCCACCATGCTGACGAGCGGCACCATCAACACCCCCGCCAACGGGGCCACAGCGCCCCCCACCACCTGCATAGCTTCGTCCCGGGCCAACTCTGCGAACTCGGGCATCTGGGTCTCCTTCGGATCGGGCCTTGGTCGCAATCCAGTGCCGCGGGTAAAGCAAGGCACGTACCGCACGAATAATAATAATCGATGTTTGCAAGGACTTTGCCTATCGATTCTTGCGCGATGGCCTCGATCAATTGGGGATCTGCGGGGACCCGTGCGACTCATCCGCGTCACCGATTCCACCGTCGCCTGACGAGATTCGTCACCGAAGGCGGGGGTTGTTGCTGACTCGAACGTAGCTGACTAATACGACAACGCTGGATCGAGCACAGAGGACACCGAGGAAAGTCGTCGGAAGTCATTGAGATGTCAAATGTTGTATTCCGCCGGTCGCCTGATCGGGGCTCGCATCCGGCGATTCCTGCTCAGTGCAACCTATTCCTGAAAGAGGCGCGCGTAACTCGTTGTCCCTCCTGTTCCTCTGTGATCTCTGTGGCTCTCTGGTAGCGTTGTCGTACTAAGAGTCCGCAATGTCTGAGCCGGAGGATCTCGTGGGACGCGGTGGTTTCGCCCGAGCCGGACTGCCGCTTGGTCAACCGGACGATGTTCGGGTCGGTGGATGGCGCGAACCGCACCGGATCGGTCTGCTGTGAAACCGCGCTGCGGGCTGGCAGACCACGCTCGAATCAGAACTTCACCGCGATCTCCAGCGCGCGCAGGTTCTTCTCCACGCCCGATGCGCCGCGTTCCACTTCGAGCGTCACCATCGGAATCTGGCGCTCGGCTCCCGCCCACGTGCCGAACGAACCGGGAGTCGGATAGCCGATCGAATCGACGACCGGGTAACCGTTCTCGCGCGCCATGACCCGCGCGAGGACCTCGCCGGGGCCGTCGTAGTTGTTCACCCTGAGCGGATCGTGGATCGAGATGATCTTCGCGGGCCGCCAGCGCTCTACCAGTTCCATGGCCAGCCGCGTCTCCGGTTCCGAGCCCGGGGACGCCCCGGGACTGCGGTGCGGGTTCGGCTCGTCCCGCCGCCAGTTCTGGGTGGGGAAATTCCGATTCACGTCCACGCCGCCCGCGTTGGTGCGCGTGAGCCGCACCACTCCGTCGGGATTCAGCAGCGGGATCACGACCGCCTTTTTCCCGGAAGGCACCCGACCGCGCAGTCGAGCGCACAACGCCCGCGCCACCCGACAGGCATCCAGCTCATTGCCGTGGATGCCGCCGAAGATCAGCGTTACCTCCGGACCCGAACCGTGCTCGACGAGCCAGATCGGGCGACCCTCGCGCGAGCGTCCGACTTCGCGCCAGTCCGTGCCGCCCGGCCGAAGCAGTTCGCGCAGATCCGACCGAAGCTCTCGCGGGGGCTTCGCGGGTAGGCGAACGTCCCGCCGCCAGACCCAGCGCAAACCGTGGGCGTAAGCCACGAGAAATACGAGAGCGACGGCGAGACGGAAGCAGAACCGATGGCGGCTCATGACGCGCCATGGTACGGACGCGCGGAATCCAGGGCAAGGGAACCGCCTCGGCCTCCGAGCCCACGCACGGCCCGCGGGGTAGCAACGCAGAGATGTGCGACCCACCACCCGGGATCCGTGCCGATCATGGGCCGCTTCGCGCTTCTGCCGGGCGCCCGGCTCGTGGTCCTACCGGCTTCCCCGCAGCGCCCGGCAGGCTTCCGCCGAGTCTGCGCACCTCCCGAGCAGCGCATCGATCGCGTCCCGCCGCTCGGACCGACGATCAGCCGCGATCTTCGTCGTTTCCGCTCAGTCCCAATCCGGATTGATGGGCCGATACCTGGGGGCCTCGGCCTGAAAGCGCGGGTCGTCGCTCCACCGGGCGAAGGCTTCCCGGAACGCGGCAACCGACCCGCACCACCGCGGGTAGCGTGCGTAGAAGCACGCCGGGGCGAACTCCGGACCGGTCTCGCCCCATGGGCTCGGAAGCCGCTTCGACTGCTCGCGCGCGGCAGTCGCCCGCGCTTCGTCGACGGGCTCGAGGGCACCCGGTTCGCCGAGCCGCGCGCGCAGCGCCGCGCGGGCCTCCGCCGCCCGGGTCTCGTCTTCGCCCGCCAGCAGATGGTATTCGGTGCAGGCCCGCTGGCGCCCGTCATCGTACGCCCAGTCCCCCTTGGCGCGGTACTTCCGCCCCGCTTCCTCGAACAGGTACAGCCGCTGTACCTCCTCAGCGATCGACTCCGGCGACGGCGAAAAGGGCCACATGCGCGACATCCGATCCCCCCCGCTCAGCCCGCGAGGAGTTTTTCAATCTCCGTGTGTCCCCGTTGTTTGGCGTGATCCAGCGGGGTCTTGCCGGAGTTGTCACGTCGAGCCCGATCGGCGCCGCGGGCGAGCAGGATCGACACACAATCGCTCTGGCCTTCCCTGGCCGCCCAGTGAAGAGCGGTCATCCCCTCGTTGTCGGCGGCATCGAGTGCGGCCCCGTCCTCGATGAGCCCATCGACCACGCCCCGACATCCGCGCCACGCGGCGTGGATCAGCGGCGTCCGCCCGTACGTGTCGGGCTCGTCGATTTCGCACCCCTGGGCGACGAGCCACGCGACCGCCTCGACGCGCCCGTGCGCCGCGGCAATCTGCAGGGTCCCCCAGCCGTCGCAGTCGACCACCCGCCGCTGAGCGCCTTTCTCGTGGAGGCACCGAAGCGACTGCACCTGGCCGTTCGAGGCGGCGTACCAGAACGCAGTTCGACAGCGGTCGTCCTTGTCCTCCAACCCCAGGCCGCGCTCCAGGAAGAAGGGGATCAGATTGTGCCTGCCGTGAGCGACTGCGCAATGGAGCGCAGACATACCGCCCTCGTCCCGCGCGCGCAGGTTCGCCCCACGCTCCAGCAGGAGCTCTGCGGCGCTGAGGTGTCCGTGAATGGCCGTCCAGAGGAACGGGGTGCGCCCGTTTTCGTCGGGCCGCTCGATCGGTGCCTTGCGCTCCAGCAGCAGCTCGAGCGGCCCGCGGTGGCCGCCCATCGCGGCGTAATGGAGCGCGGTGCGATCCTGGTCGTCTCCTGCGGTGAGGTCGGCGCCCGCATCAAGCAGCACCCGGATGACGGCCACGCGTCCATGGTTCGCCGCGCAGAGGAGCGGCGTGAGACCCTCGTGGTCGCGCGCCTCCCGATCGGCGCCGGCTTCGAGCAGCAGCTGAAGCGTGGTCTGACGGCCGTGGAACGCCGCCCGGTGCAGCGGGGTCCAGTCCTCCCGACCGCGTCGCGCGATCAGATCGGGCTTGTCCGCCAGCAATCGGCGCACCTGGGCCATGTCGTTTTGATCGATGGCTTCGAATAGATCCATTTCTCACCCTTCGTCCGATTCGGGCTCAGCGGGGGCTCGGCGGGCGGGAATCTCGAACTGCGCTGCCTCGATTTCCTCGCATGGGTTCTCCCTTTCGCAGCGGGATCGCGGCGGCTCCGCTCACGATATCAACGCGTTGCATCCCAGTCCAGCACCGGGTCGAATCTGGGTGCATGACCGTAACTGCGGGGCGGCGCATCGCGCTTGCGACGACCCCGCGTGGTCACCCGAGCGTTGCTCGAGAACGTCTCCCGACATCGTCGCACTTGCGACGAGCTTGCCGGTGTGTAGTACGATCACGGTCCACGTTCACGGCGACGGGGACGGAACGCCGGCCACGGTCTCGCGCAACCGCGGTCATGCACCCGTCGAATCTCGAGTCCCCGACGGGACCGCAGCCTTGATCCTGCACGGCCCGAATGGTACAGAGAAGGCCACGTCGCGTCGGCGTTCGACGCGGCGCGCCGATGACCCGATGCGCGGGGCGGTTTGCGCGGGAGGGACCATGCACGATCAGGAACAGCTCGCCCGGTGGCGCATCGGACTCTACGTCTTCGCCGCCCTCCAGCTGGGATGGGGACTCTATTCCGTCTGCGGCATCGGCATCGGGGCGTGGATGACCTTCGCCCCGCCCGACGCGATCACCCGTACCGCCCAGGGGACTCCCAACCCGGTCCTCCAGATCCTGGAGAAGGAACCGGTCCTCCGGTACTGGACCTACTTCGCCCTCGGGATCAGCATGCTCGTCGCCCTGGGCTACCTGGCCGCCGGAGTCGGACTGATCTTGCGCCGGCCGTGGGCGCGCACCGCCAGCATCATCTGCGCCATCGTCTCCCTCGTGGGGGCCGGGATCGGCCTGGTCATGCAGTTGGTCTACATCGTGCCGGTTCTCTACCCCGACCTGCAGTCCACGAATGCGACGGTCCAGGGGGGAGCGATCGGCGGCCTCGCCTCCATCTTCGGCTCGATCTGTTGCGCACCCGTGTTCCCGGTCGCCGGGATCGTGGTGCTCACCCGGACGCTGATCAAGGCGCAATTCGCGCCGCCCACCCCCTGAACTCCCGAGCGGGATCGCGCGCGTCTTCTCTCGGGTGGTGGTCGCGCTCGAGCCACCGCGGGCGCGATGTGGAGCAGCATCGAGGTCCGGCCAGGTCCACGGGGCCAGGAACCGTCCGACCGCCGCGGCCATGATTCAATGACCGCCCTGGGCTCCAAGCCAGCGCTCGGCCTCGAGCGCGGCCATGCAGCCGGTGCCGGCCGCGGTGACCGCCTGGCGGAAGACCCAGTCCGCCACGTCCCCCGCCGCGAAGACGCCTTCGACGCTGGTGCGGGTCGAGCCGGGCACGGTCTTCAGGTACCCATTCGGATGCACCTCGAGCTGGCCGACGAAGAGGTCGGTCAGGGGGGTGTGCCCGATCGCGACGAAGAGGGCGCCGACGGGGACGTCCCGGATCGCGTCGGTCTTCAGGTTCTTGACCCGCACGCCGGTGACGCGGTCCTCGGCGACACCGAGAACTTCGGTCACGACGTGGCTACGAAGGATCTCGATTTTGGGGTTTTTCTCGGTGCGGTCCTGCATGGCTTTGGAGGCACGGAACTCGTCGCGCCGGTGGAGCAGGGTGACTTTCGAACAGATCCCGGACAGGTAGTTGGCCTCCTCCATGGCGGTGTCGCCGCCGCCGGCCACCGCGACATCCTGGTTGCGGAAGAAGGCCCCGTCGCATACGGCGCAGGCGGAGACGCCCTTGTTCTTGAGTTTATCCTCGGTCGCGAGCCCGAGGTAGTTCGCGCGCGCGCCGGTGGCCACGATGACCGTCTTGGCGGTGTAGAGGTCCTTGTCGACCCAGACCTTGAAGGGGCGCTGGGACAGGTCGACCTTCGACACGTCATCGGTGATGAACTCAGCGCCGCAGTGTGCCGCCTGCTCGCGCATCCTGCCCATCAGCGCCGGACCGGTGACCTTGACGAAGCCGGGGTAGTTCTCGACGTCGGTAGTGAACATCAGCTGGCCGCCGGGGACCAGTCCGCCCGCGTTGAGCCCTTCGATGCAGAGCGGCTGGAGGTTGGCGCGCGCCGCGTAGATGGCGGCCGCAAGGCCCGCGGGGCCCGAGCCGATGATGATGGTGTTGCGGGTCCCCTGGGTGCCTTCCGTGTGCGTGGACATGGTTCCGGTTCCTCCCGATGCGGTCTGGCGTCGCGCGGTGAAGCTCGATGCTCCCTGGGCTACGAACCGTCAGATTCTTCGCGCCAAGCGAAGATCAACAATTCAGTCCCGGGAATTGTCGCGGCGCGCGAGGATTTTCGCCGTTCCCGTTCCCGTTCCCTCACCCGACCATCGGGAACGGGAACGGGGACGGGTTTGGTTGCGGCCGTCCAGGCCGCGCCAGGTGGGGAAGATACCGGATCGCCTGCGCGTGGTCGAGCGATTGAGGTGACGCGCCACAAGCGCCGCAAGCAGCTCACTTGACGCCTCCTCCCGGGCTTCGCTAGAGTGGCCGCTCCCGTTGGACGGAGCCGACGCGTGACCGAACTCCCCGCTGCCCTGGTTCTGCTCGCCTTCCTCGTCGTCGGCGCCGTCGCTTCGCTCTGGACCGAACGCGGGCGGCGCGCGGCGGTCCTCCTCTCCGAGCGGCCCGCCACCTGGATCATGCCCGTCGTCCTGGCCATGTTCCTGGCTTATCTGGTCCGACGCCTCGCCCTCGAGCTGAACCTCGTGCCCGACCAGGCGGGCGTCACTCTCGTGCGCCGCAATCTCGCCATCGGGACCCTCAGTCTCGTCGAGTCGGTCCTCCCCACCGCGGTCCTCGCCGGCCATCTCGGTTGGGTACGTCAGGCCGTCGAGGAACGCCCGATCACCCCGGAGGGCTTCTGGCAGGGCGTCCGGTCGAATTTCCCCGCCTTGCTCCTCGTCACCATCCTGTTTTCGGTTCTCGGCATGATCCTGGAGCCGCTCCCTGGGCTCATCGCCTACAGCCTCCGACTCCCGATCGGAGCCGCGATCGCCCTCGCCGTGCTCTTCGCCAACGTCGAGGTGTTCCAGCTCGCCACCCTGCTCGGGGATCGGCCTGCACCCGCCGACCTGTTCGCCCGCATCGAGCGCATCCCGCGCAAGGCCAGATGGGACTCTGCGATTCCGGTGGCCTTTCATCTCCTCGGTCTCGGCATCCTCACTCTGTACGCTAGCCCGCTGTCGCTAGCGGAGATCGAAGCCGGCAGGACCGCGGGCGACCTCGCTCTCGGGTTCCACTCGATGTCGGTCTTCAACTATGGCGTCGCCGCCCATTGGTTCGCCGACCTCACGATTGCGGACTCGACCTACAACTGGGGACGCGTGATCCTACGCCACTTCCTCGGCGGGGTCGTCGGCATGTACTCCGTGCTCATGCTCGCCGGATACATGCAGCTTCCCGTCCCGAGCACTCTACCCGCAGGTTCCGCACCCCCGTCCCCGGATCCCGCGCCGCCACTCCCGGGAAAGGCCGGCGCCGAGCCGCCCGGACCGCCGCTCGGCTCCCCGGCGGAATCACCCCCCGCCGCGTGCCCTCCGGACGCCGGGACCCCCGTGCCCCAGGCGCCATTGCCGGCCGTCCTCGCCTCCGCAACCCTGGATCCTGCATCGGCACCCGGCGCCTTCCTCACGCCGGCCGCCGCAGCCGTCGACGCCTCCGCACCCGCTCCCGCGGCGCCCGTCCCCGACGACGAGGAGCACGAGAAGAAACGCCGCCGCAAGCGCCGGCACAAGCGCTGAGGTCGCGCATGGGCACGGAAGTCCCGCTGGCGTCCGTCCTCGAGGCGGTGAGCCGCTCCTTCTACCTGAGCATCCGGTTTCTCCCCGCCGCCACCCGCCGACCTGTGGCCATCGCCTATCTGCTCGCGCGCGCGGCCGACAGCGTGGCCGACACCCCGCGCCTCCCGGTCGCACGCCGTCTCGCTTCCCTGCTGGTCTTGCGCGAACTCTGCGAGAACGCGGCGCCCTGCCCGCCGGGCTTTCCGCCCGCCGACGTCCTCGCCGGGCAGGAACTCGCCGGCGAGCGCGCGCTGCTCGGCCGCCTCGGGGAGTGCCTCGAGCTGCTCCGCGCGCTCGACGAAGCCGACGGCACCCTCGTCCGCGAGGTGCTGCGGGTCCTCACCGGAGGGATGGTCGAAGACCTGCGCCGCTTCCCCGAGGCCGGAGCGCCCCCGGGAGCCCTCGCGACTCGCGCGGATCTCGACCGCTACTGCTACTCGGTCGCGGGCTGCGTCGGCGAATTCTGGACCCGGCTTCACGCCCGCCACCGGCCGGCCCTTTCCTCGCTGCCGCTCGATGAACAGGTGGCCGACGGAATCCGCCTGGGCAAGGGGCTGCAGACCGTGAATGTACTCCGCGACCTCCCGCGCGACCTCCGGCGCGGCCGCTGCTACCTCCCCCTGGAGGACCTGCAGCGTGCCGGGCTGGCGCCCGTCGATTTGCTCGAGCCCGCCGCCTGGCCGCGCGTGCGTCCCATCGTCGACCCGTGGATCGAAGTCGGTTTCGCCCACCTCGAGGCAGGGCTGCGCTGGCTGCGCCGGCTTCCGGCCGGAGAACGCCGCCTGCGGTTGACCGGTTGGTGGCCGCTCGCGCTCGGGGTCGACACCCTGGGCCGGCTGCGCCACGCGCCGAACCTCCTCGACCCGGCCGCGGTGGTGAAAGTCCCCAGACGCTCCGTGTACTTCCTGATGCTCGGCTCGTTTCTGCGCGGCGGGTCGGATCGATACCTCACGCGCCGGTTCGCCACTTTGGCGGCCCGGGGCGGGTTTCCCTTCGCGGGATGACCCGGCCCTTCCGGTCTTCCGCGAGCCTGGACGGCCGCGGCCGTTTGCGCTTCACCCGCCGTACGGTAGAATACCCGGGGCCGGCGCGGTGGGCGGTGCAGCGAAATCTCAGCCGGAGAGAAATGGAGCCAAAAGACCGATGGCGAGCGGCATCGAATCTCATGGAATGGGGGAAGGGGAGGTGCGCCCCGGACCCGGATCCGAGGAGATTCCCATGATCGCCGACGCCATGCTCGAGACCGCTCCGCCACGCCGTCGACTCGCCGACCTGTGTGTGCGCCACCAGGCTTCGCTCTATCGCACCTGCCTCGGCGTGCTCCGCCGCTCCGACCTCGCCGAGGACGCGGTACAGCAGACTTTCCTCGCGGTGCTCCGCGGGGGCGACGGCCAGCGCGAGGCGGGCCGCGAGCAGGGGTGGCTGCACCGGGTGGCGGTGAACGCCGCGCTCCAGCTCCTGCGCGCGGAACGACGGCGCGTGCGCCACGAGCGCGCCTCGCTGGAAACCGGCTTCCCCGGGTCTGCCTCCGCGCCGCCGGCCGATCCCGACGCCCGAGAGATCTGGCAGGCGGTCCACGACCTGCCCGCGCGCTGGCGCATGCCCGTGCTGCTGCGATTCCAGGAAGGGATGTCCTACCGCGAGATTGCCGGCGCCCTCGACTGCCCCCAGGGGACCGTGGCATTCCGGGTTCACGAAGCGCTGGAGCGGCTGCGCGAACTGCTCGGACGCAACCGGGCCCCGCTCACCGCCGCGGCGATGGAGTCGCTGCTGGGCGCGATGCCGCCCGCTCCGGTCCCGCACGGCCTCCCGGCGAAGCTGCATGAGGTCCTTCGTCGCGCGGCGCCGGCACGGCTCGTGGGCCCCGCGGCGGCCGCGCTCGGCGCGACCAGGATCGCGATCCTCGCGAAGGAGGCGGTCGCGACCGCCTTCGCCGTCGGGCTCGCCGTCGCCGCCTGGGTGGCGACCCACCCGCCCGAGGTCGGGGACTCGCGCGCCGTCGTCGCGTCCCTCCAGACCGAGCGCATCGCCGTCCCCGCCCCCGCGGTCGCCGACCCAGCCGGGCCGGGCGCCGACCCGAGCCCGGAGGAACCCGTCGCCGGCGACCCGGCCCCGCGTGACCCGAAGCCCTCGAGCGAGGCCGCGCACCCGCCCTATCCGTGGGCCATCTCGCCCGCGGCGGCCGCGCTCCGGCCCGCCCTCGCTCGCGACGTGAGCATCGCGTTCACCGACGCCACGCTGACCGAGGTGATGGCCGAGCTCTCGCGGTTGGGCGAAATTCCGTTCCGCACCGGCGATCGAGTGGACCCCGCCCGATTGCGGATCACCATCCGGGTCGAGAGCCTGGCGCTCGAGCACGTGATCGGACTCGTCAGCCGGATGCACAATCTGCGGTACGTGGTGTCCGACGACGGCGCGATCGTGTTCGTTCCCCTCGACGCCCCCATCGGCCTCCCGCCCGCATGGGAGGCGCTCGGACATCTGGCCCAGGCGCAAGCCTCCCCCGCCGCGGAGGAATCCCTGGAGCGAACCTGGGCGGAAGAGGAAACGCAGGCGCGCAATCGCCTTCGCGCCGTGCTGGTGCAAGAGGACCTGGTCCAGGAGTTGACGGCGCTCGCGGTGCACAAGCTGACCGAGGGGACCGGGATCGAGGTGGGCGTGGACACGGCGTACCTGGCCGGACTCGAGGAAATGCCGGAGGTGAACGTCCCGCGGGGCCGCACGCTCGACGAAGCGCTGGCCGCGGTCGCCGAGCAGTCGGGATTGGAGCTGCTGTGGTTCTACGGCGCCCCGAGGCTGGTGGCTCCGGAACAGGCCGCGCAATCCCGGGCCGCGCGGCAGCAGCGTCTGGAGGCGGCCGAGGAATCGCTGGGGCGGCGGATCACGTTCCCCCCGGGGGCGCTCGCCGGCCACGAATTCGGCGCGCAGATCGAGGACCGGACCGGCGTGCACGTGATGGTGGCCGAAGGACTGTGGAACCGTCCGGAGCCGCTGACGCTGCCCGAGGGAGACCGGACCCTGCGCGCGGCACTCGACTACGTGTGCGCCCTCGCCGGCCTGCACTGGCGGCTGATCGACGGGACGATCTACGTGTTCTGACCGCGGGTCCGCTTCGCGCGCGGCCTGGCGCTCGCTGAACTCTCCCGCCCCGCCCGGGGGGCGGGAAGAATCACGGACCGCGGCACGAGTACCCCGGGCCCGCACGGCGGCCGAGAGGAAATAGCGGAGCGTGCTCTACGCCAGTGCGTACAGGCTCCCGCGCTGCCCCTTCACCTTGATCCGCTTGAGCTTCCTGGCCTTCACCAACTGGCCGAGGGTGGCGTCGGCCCGCCCCGCGCGCCCCTCCTGCTTCCAGGCCTGGTTGATGGCGGCGCCCGGGAGGCCCTTCTTCCGGAGCAGGGCGAGGATGGATTCCGTACCCGTTCGCTTGAAGATCCCGCGCGTCCGGGGCTTGCGGGCCGACTTCCCCGCGTCAGCCGGCGTGGTCTCGGGCTGCGAGAGCCCCAGCCGCGCCATGGCCTCGCGTTTGCCCAGCCCGCGCACGGTCAGCAGCTTCGCCATCTGGGCCCGGCGCGGCCGCGACTTCCCCAGCTCCCACTTATAGATCGTCTGGCCGTCGACGCCGACCAGGGCGCCGAAGTCCTTGGCCGAAAGCCCGAGCTTCGCGCGGTGCGACTTCACCCCCTGGGCGCGGAACCGCGCTTTCTCCACCACCTCGGGCGGTGCGACCACCTGCTTGGGCTGCCTCTTCTCGATCAGGCCGAGCCGACGCATCAGATCGACGATCTGGCGCTTCAGCGCGGCGATCACCCGGCGGTATTGTCCACTGGCCTTGCGGGTCGACCGGGTCGTGGCTTTGATCTCCCGTCGGGCGATGCGGCGGATCTGGTCGTTGAGGACGCTGGTGATGTTCGGCATCGGCAATAACCTCGCGCTCTGGTCATTCATCTTCGAACCAAGACGGAGATTGTACAGGAAGCCCCCCGCACGGGAAGAAAAAAAGGACTCCGGACGTGCAATCTTTTGCTACTCACTTTCAGTCTCCCGAAACATACAGCCACCTCCCGTCGCGCCGCACGAACCGACTCCGCTCCGCGAACGAAGCGTCGCGCCGGCCCTGGGTGAGGATGGCGCGGAAAGAGACCCAGCCGTCGTCGCCGGTGCTGCCCGAGCCGTTGATCTCGAGGCCGACGAACCGGGTGCGGCGGGCGAATTCCGCGAGCTCGCGCGCCCAGACCCCGCGGTCCTCCTGGGCGTGCGGGCCGTCCGGATCGGTGGTGTCCATCAGGTACCCGGTCTTCCCGAGGGCGTAGGCCGAGTAGCGCGAACGCATCAGCGCTTCGGGAGTCGGCGCGGGCGCCCCCTCGTGGAACGGGCCGCAGCAACTGCGATGCTTCGCCCCCGAATGGCAAGGGCAGGGGTCGTTGCCGCCCGCTTGACCGCCCACCGGATCCTCCTGCGCGAGCGCCGCGCGCCCGCGCCCTCTCATCCCCGATGGAAAAGCCCGCGCAACATCGCGAGCAATCCGTGCAGGAAGTTGCGCACCGGCCGCGGCGGGGGCGGTGCGGGCGCCGGAGGCGGAGGGGCGGAGGGGTTCGCGGCCACAGCGGCTGCTGCGGACGCGGCGAGATCGGCGGCCTTGGCTTCGGCCTCGAGCGCGGCGAAGAACTGCCCCGCCATCATCCGCGAGGCCGCGCTGATCATCCGCTGCCCGACGCTGGCGATCGTCCCCCCGACCTGCACGTCCCCCTCGTAATCCACGCGAGTCTTGACCGTCCCGCCCTCCTCGATCACGGCGAGACGCAAGGTCCCCCTCCCCTTCGCGAATCCCGGCCCGCCCTTCCCATCCACCACCATGACCAGGCGCTCGGGCGGAGACTGCTCCGCCATCGTCACCGATCCTTCGAAGACCCCCTTCACCGCCCCGACCCCCGCCTCGAGCACCGCGAGGTAACGGTCCGCCCCGTCCCGATCGAGCGTGCGACAGCCGGGGACGCAGCGGCGCAGCACCTCGGGGTCGACGAGCAGGGCGAACACGCGCTCGCGCGGGGCCGGGATCGTGAACGAGCCGTCGATTTTCATCCGGCTTCCTTTACGCCCGTCCCGCGCTCGGCGTCCCACCGAGCCCCGCCGCGCGCGCCAAGGCCCGCCGGCAGTGCACGCGCGCCAGGTGCAGCCGGTACTCACCGCCCGCGTGCAGGTCGGACATCGGGTCCTTCACGCCGTCGGTCGCCCGAGCCGCAGCGGCGGCGATCGTCGCCTCTTCGAGCCGCTTCCCCACCAGCCCCTGCTCCGCCGCCGTCGCGCGGTAGGCGCGGTCGGCCACGCCGGTGACGCCGATGCGGGCACGGGTGCAGACGCGATCCGGGCCGTACTCGAGCACGACCGCAATGCCCGCGATGGCGAAGCCCGACGCGCTCTGGCGGACCTTTTCGTAGGCGGCCCCGCCCTTCCCGGGGCAGCGGATCCGCATCTCCAGCAGGAGTTCGCCCGGACGGAGCGCGGTGGACATCAGGCCGGTGAAGAACCCGGCCGTCGGAATCGCACGCCGCGCCGCGCTTCCGATCGCGCCGGCCGCTCCCGCCACGCCGGCCCCTGCCCCCGTGCGACCGCCCGCCGCGACCAGTTCGGCGTCCAGCGCCAGCGCCGCCGCGGGCCAGTCCGCCGCCGGGTCGGCGTGCACCAGCGAGCCGCCGATCGTGCCCCGGTTGCGCACTTGTCGATCGCCGATCTCCCGCGCCACCGCAGGCAGCAGCGGGCAAGCCGCCTCCAGCTCGCGCGAGTCCTCGATCGCCGCGTGCGTGGCGAGCGCGCCGATGACGATCGGATCGCCGGCCGCATCGATGCGGCGCAGGTCGGGAATGCGCCCGAGATCCACCAGCCGGTCCGCCGCACCCAGGCGGAGCTTGAGCATCGGAATCAGGCTCTGCCCGCCCGCGAGCGGGCGAGTCCCCTCCCCGCCCGAGGCGAGCGCGTTCAGGAGCTCGGCGAGCGTCCGCGGAGCCATGTAGTCGAAGGCCGCCGGGATCATGCCTGGGCTCCTTTCTGCATCAGCCGCCAGAGCTTCTCGGGCCGGAGCGGCATATCGACGTGGCGCACGCCGAACGGCTCCAGCGCGTCGATCACCGCGTTCACCACCGCCGGGGTGGACCCGATCGTCCCCGCCTCTCCGACCCCCTTCACACCCAGCGGATTCACGTCGGTCGGCGTCTCCGTGCGCGCGGTCTCGAAGCGCGGCAACTGATGCGCGTGCGGCAGGGTGTAGTCCATGAACGTCCCGCTGATCAGCTGCCCCGCTTCGTCGTACACCGCCTCTTCGAAGAGCGCCTGGCCGATCCCCTGCGCGACCCCGCCGTGCACCTGCCCGTCCACGAGCAGCGGGTTCAGCACCCGGCCGCAGTCGTCGACCGCGACGTAGCGGAGGATCGCGACGTCGCCGGTCTCGCGGTCCACCTCGACCACGCACACATGCGCGCCGAACGGGAAGGTGAAGTTCTTGGGCTCGAACGAGTAGGTCGCCTCGAGGCCGGGCTCGAAGCCCTCCGGGATCGACTTGGCATGGTGCGCGGCGAGCGCGACCTCGGCGAACGTCAGGCTCTTGCCGGCGCCGGAAAAGACGCCGTCGCGGAAGGCGACGGCCTCGGCGGAAGCCGCGCCCAGCAAGTGCGCGGCGAGCCGCAGCGCCTTCTCGCGCACGCGGCCGAGCGCGTGAAAGACGGCGGTGCCGCCGACCGACGTGCCGCGGCTGCCGAAGGTCCCGATCCCGCGGGGGACTTCGGCGGTGTCGCCGTGCTTGACGATGATCTGGTCGAACGCGACGCCGAGCGCGTCGGCGGCAAGCTGGGTGAACACGGTCTCCTGGCCCTGGCCGTGGGGGGAGATTCCGGTGAGCACGGTGACCGTGCCGGTCGGGTCGACGCGCACGGTCGCGCTCTCCCAGCCGCCGGCGGCGAGGGCGCCCGACGGGCCCATCGAGCAGATCTCCACGTAGGTGGAGACGCCGATCCCGAGCAGGCGGCCCTGGGCGCGCGCCGCCTTCTGCTCCGCGCGCAGCCGGTCGTAGCCGGAGAGCTCGAGGGCGCGGTCGAGCGCCTTGGGGTAGTCGCCGCTGTCGTAGACCACGCCCGCCGCGGTGGTGAACGGGAACTCGGTGGGAGCCGGGAAATTCCTGCGCCGCAGATCCACCGGGTCGATCCGCAGCTCGTCGGCGATCAGGTCGAGCAGGCGCTCGATCTGGTAGGCCGCCTCCGGCCGGCCCGCGCCCCGGTAGGCGTCGGTCGACATGCGGTTGGTGTAGACCCCGGTCAGCTCCATCTTCACCGCGCCGATCTTGTAGCAGCCGGGGAGCATGAGCCCCGTCAGCGTCGGGATCGCCGGGGCGAGGAGCTGCGGGTAGGCGCCGAGGTCCTGGATCGAGCGATAGCGGACTCCGAGGATGCGGCCGCCCGCGTCGACCGCGGCGGAGATGGTCCCGGTCTGGCCGCGCCCGTGGATGGTGCCGGTGAAGTTCTCGCGGCGGGTCTCGATCCACTTCACCGGGCGCGGCGCGAGCCGCATGGCGAGGAAGCCGAGCAGCACCTCCTCCGCGTAGAAGTTGAGCTTGGCGCCGAAGCCTCCGCCGACCTCGGGCGCGATCACGCGCACGCGGTTTTCCGGAATGCCGAGGGCGATCGCCATCAGGGTCTTGACCGTGTGGGGGATCTGGGTGGAGGTCCAGACCGTGAGCCGCCGCTCGCCGGGCGAGAACTGCGCGACCACCCCGCGGGTCTCCATCGGGTTCGGAATCAGTCGCTGGTGGACGATCCGCTGGGTGATGGTGTGGGCCGCGGCGCGGAAGGCCGCGTCGACGTCCCCGGTCCCCGAGGACCACTCGAAGGCCCGGTTGGTCCCGAGTTCCTCATGGACCAGAGGCGCGCCCGGGGCGAGCGCCGCTTCCGGATCCGAGGCCGCCTCGAGCGGGTCGTAATCGACCGCGATCCGCTCGAGCGCGTCGCGCGCGGTCGCGGCGGAAGTCGCGACCACCGCAGCGAGGCCTTCGCCGACGAAACGGACCAGACCCCGCGCGAGCGGCCGGTGCGCCGGCACCTTCTGGCCCGCGAGGGCGGTGGCGCAGGGCACGTCGCCCACCTGGGCGCGATCCAGGTCCGCCACCGTGACGGCATCGACCACGCCGGCACCGGCCCGCGCCGCGGCCAGGTCGATCCCGACGATGCGCGCGCGCGCGTACATGGATCGGAGGATGGAGACGTGAAGCAGGTCGGCAAACCGCAGGTCGTCGACGAACAGCGCCTGGCCGCGGATCATCCGCGGATCCTCGGTGCGCTTGACCGGGCGGCCGACGTACGGCAGGCGGATTTCGCTCATGACGGCCGCCCCGGCGCGCGCGGCGCCTGGGACGGGGCGGAAGGGCCGGCGGTTGCTCCGGCGGCCGCAGAACCGCCGGCCGGACCCGCAGCCCAGAGCACCGCGTCGACGATGTGCTGATAGCCCGTGCAGCGGCAGAGATTGCCCTCGAGGCCGCGGCGGACTTCCCGCTCGGACGGATGGGGGTTGCGGTTGAGCAGGTCCCGCGCCGCCAGGATCATCCCCGGAGTGCAGAAACCGCACTGCAGGCCGTGACACTCCCAGAAGCCCTCCTGGACCGGGTCGAGCTTGCCGTCCCGCTCGAGCCCCTCGATCGTGGTGATCGCGGCTCCGTCGGCCTGCACCGCGAGCATCATGCAGGACTTGATCGCGACGCCGTCGCAGAGAACGGTGCAGGCGCCGCACAGGCCGGTCTCGCAGCCGATGTGCGTCCCGGTCAGGCCGAGTCCGTCGCGCAGGTGCTGGACCAGAAGCAGACGGGGCTCGACGTCGTGTTCCAGACGCCGCCCGTTCACGGTCATCACGACCTTCATACACGCGCTCCCGTTCGAAGTTCTTCGCGCTCCGGTCCGGTTCCCGGTCGAGATCGGCTGGTTCGCCGGGCGCTGCCGGTCACCTTCGCGGTCGCCCGGTTCGAGGCCGTCGGCTTCGTGGCAGCCCCGCCCTCCCCTCCGCAGTCAGCTCGGTAGGTAGCAAAGGCTCGTACCGAAGTCAAGCTTGCCGGCAGGCGCGCTGCTTCTGCGCCGCCCGCCCCTCTCCCATCGCGCCGCTTGGGAGTCGCCCGCCCGGACGGTGCCGGCAGATTCCCGGCGGCCAGGCGCGCTTCCGGTCGGATGTGACCGGAGAATTTCGCGACCCACACCGCGGCGCGGACCCACCGGACCGCGGCCGTGCCGCCATCTTGGCCGTTGCCGCCGTTGCGGAGCGCCCGTGGCAGGAATCTGCACTCGGTGCCGGTTTCCCCCTTGACTTCGTGTTCATAATACACTATATGGGTGTTGGAGACACACGACATCGATAGGATAGGACCTCGAGGATCTCCCGTCAGGAGTACGGACATGGCGCAGACGACCAAGTTACTCTTCTTCGGCCACTTACGCGCAGAACCCAACCAACACATCCTGCACTACCGCAACGGTCGGCTGGTCCGCGAGGGCGCCGGCCTGGCCTTCTGGTTCAGCCGGCTCTCGGCGGCGGTCGCCCAGGTGCCGGTCGAGGACGTCGAGACCACCTTCCTGCTCAAGGAGCGCACCCGCGACTTGCAGGAAGTGACCGCCCAGGTGACGCTGCGTTATCGCTTCGCGGACCCGCAGCGCGCCGCCCGGCGGCTCAATTTCACGATTTCGCTCGACACCGGCCAGTGGGCCGAGAAGCCGCTCGAGCGGCTCGACGGCTTCTGGAGCCAGCGCGCGCAGGACTCCGCGCGCGAGTACCTCGCGGGAGTCCTGCTGGTCGAAGCGGTCCAGCACGGCGCGGAGCGTGTGCGCGCGGCGATCGACGCGGCCCTGCGTGGCGACCCCGAGGTCCAGGCCATGGGCCTGGCGCTGGTCGCCCTGCAGGTCATTCGGGTCGCGCCGGCCGCGGAGCTGGAAAAGGCCCTCCAGACGCCGACCCGCGAGGCGCTGCAGCAGAAGGCCGACGAAGCGGTGTTCTCCCGCCGCGCCCTCGCGGTCGAGAAGGAGCGCGCAATCAAGGAGAACGAGCAGGAGACCCAGGTCAAGCTGGCGACGGGACTGGCGCTCCTGATCGCCCAGCAGGGGGCCAACCAGCTGCTCGAGGTCCAGCGCCAGGCCGAGGCCGAGAAGGCGCGGGTGAGCGCCGAGGCCGAGCGCCAGATCATCGCGGCCGAGAGCGCGGCCCGCAGCGCCGGGATCAAGGCGGCGGCGGATGCCGGGGCCCTGCGCGCCATCGCCGACGCCAAGGCGGACGGCGAAGCCAGGCGGGTCGAAGTCTGGAAGCAGGCCACCGGCCGCGTGCTGATGGGCCTCGCCCTCCAGGAGTTTGCCGGCAAGGTCCGCACCATCGGGCACCTCAATGTGACGCCGAACCTGTTCGGCGACGCCTTCCGCGAGATGCTCATCGACCAGGCCGACAAGAGCTGATCCTGAAACCAACCACGGGTGGCGCGGGCGAGGTGGGGAATCCCCCGCCCTCGCCGCCGCCCGCCGAGGAGGGAACGTCATGCCGAACGCCATCGAGCTTCCCCGCGTCGTCATCGTCACCCGCAAGACGCCCTTCGAGCAGCTCGTCGAACGGCACGGCACCGCCGGCCAGGTCCGCTTCTACCTCGAATCGAAGGGCCAGCCGGTCGCGCGATACGAACAGATCCAGGAGCGGTTCGATCGGGCGATTTCCGCGGTCCAGGCGGCGATCCCTGCGCAGCAGCGGCGCGCGCGCATCGACCGAGGCGACCTCGACCGGTTCGTGTTCAACCCCGACGACCTGATCGTCATCGTCGGCCAGGACGGCTTGGTTCCGAACGCCGCCAAGTACCTCTCCGGCCAGCTCGCGGTCGGCATCAACCCGGACCCGGCGAGCTACGACGGCGTGCTCGTGCGTCATCCCCCCGACGCCATCGGCGCCCTGCTCGAATGGGTGATGGGCGGTCGGGTTGGCGCCCGCTTCGCCGTCCAGCGCCGCGCGATGGCCCTCACCCGGCGCGAGGATGGGCAGACCCTGCTTGCCCTGAACGAGTTCTACCTGGGCTCGCGCACCCACCAGTCCTCGCGCTACCGCATCCGGGCCGGCGACCGCGAGGAGCGCCAGTCCTCCTCCGGCATCGTCGTCGGCACCGGCACCGGCGCCACCGGCTGGTGCCGTTCCATCGCGCTCCAGCGCGGGCTCGAAGCCCTCCTCCCGAAGCCCGAGGAGCGCCGCCTCGCATGGTTCGTCCGCGAGCCGTTCCCGAGCGTGAGCACGGGCGTCAGCCTCGATCACGGGCAGTTGGGCGAGCGCGAAGAACTGGTGGTCACCTCCGAACTGGGGGATGGGAGCGTCCTCTTCGCCGACGGGATCGAGACCGACTGGGTGGAATGGCTCGACGGCCAGACCGCCACCGTGGGCGTTGCTCCCGAAACGCTCAATCTCGTGGTGCCGACCCCCGCCGTCGCGAAGTGACACGGCACCGCCGCCGAAGGCGACTCCGGCGCCGCCAGGGCACGACGAGTTCTGTCCCGACCCGCCTGGGGAGGACATTCCGGGCGTGGGAGTCGATGGCGGTGGGTTCGGGCGCGTGTTTTGCCCGCTCGGCGGGGAATTTCGCGGGCACCAGAGACTCCTGCCATCGACCGCCGGCAACTTGCCCCGGCCCGCACCGTGCGCACGCGGCCGTGGGGCGCGGCATCGGCCTTGCTACACTCACGACCCGATGGGGGCCCGGACGGTCCCCGTGCATTCGCTCTTGGGGCCGCAGGGTTGCGGTTCGCGGTGGAGGCCGACATGGCGCGATCCGACCCTGATGTCATCCCGGGCGCACGACCTCACCTCGCGCTCCGGGGCATCCGCCATTTGGTGGGCAACACTCCGCTTCTGGCCATCCAGGTCGCGTACCGCGGGCGGGAACGGACCCTATACGCCAAGGCCGAGCAGCTGAACATGACCGGTTCGATCAAGGACCGGATGGCCCTGCACATCCTGCAGCGCGCTTACGAACACGGGTTGCTGAAGCCCCGGACCCCGATCGCCGAGGCGACCAGCGGAAATACCGGCATCTCGTTTGCGGCGATCGGCCGCGCCCTCGGCCACCCGGTGACGATCTTCATGCCGGACTGGATGAGCCGGGAACGCATGGACCTGATCCGCAGTCTCGGGGCGGAGATCCGCCTGGTGAGCGCCGCGGAGGGCGGCTTCCTGGGAAGCATCCGTCTGGCCGAGGAGTTCGCCGCGACCACGCCCGATGTCTTCCTGCCGCACCAGTTCAGCAACGAGGCCAACGTGGAGGCGCACGAGTGGACCACGGGGCCGGAGATCTGGTGGCAGTTGTGCTTCCGGGGCCTGCGTCCGGACGCCTTCGTCGCGGGCGTGGGCACGGGCGGAACGATCATGGGCGTCGGCCGTTTCCTGCGGCGCATGCATCCGGGCGTGCGCCTGCATCCGCTCGAGCCCGCCAACTCGCCGACGCTCAGCACCGGCTGCAAGGTCGGCAAGCACCGCATCGCGGGCATTTCCGACGAGTTCATTCCGGCGATCGTGAAGCTCCGAGACCTCGACCCGGTGGTCTCGGTGGACGACGGCGACGCGATTCTGATGGCGCAAAGACTCGCCGCGCACCTCGGCCTCGCCGTCGGTATCAGCTCGGGTGCCAACTTCCTGGGCGCCCTCGAGGTGCAGGACACCCTCGGTCCCGGCGCGATCGTGGTCACCGTCTTCCCCGACGACAACAAGAAATACCTTTCGACCGACCTGATGAAACCGGAACCGGTCAAGCCCGGCTTCCGCAGCCCGAACATCGAATTGCTCGACTTCGACACGCTCAATCGGGTGTGCCGGACCTGCTCCGGATCGCTGGATCGCTCCGACATTCCGCCCTTGCCGGAGGCGGAGGAGAAGTCCACGTCGATGCCATCGTGCCCGTGCCAGCCGGGTCAGGAGGAGTAGCGCGGATTCCGCGGATGGTCCCGCGCGATCCCTGGATGCCCGTCGACGCCGGTCGGGGTGACGACGATCGACGAGCCTGCACAGCGCGGCCTGGACGGCCGCGACCAAACCCGTTCCCGTTCCCGTTCCCGATGGGAACGGCAAAAACCCTCGCGCGCCGCGACAATTCCCGGGACTGAATTGTTTTTCTTCGCTTGGCGCGAAGAATCTGACGGTTCGTAGCACAGCGTGTCCTTGAGTGCCGGTGCCCGTCGGAGACTGCGCCCGCGGACCGGGCTTCCTCCGCGCGCGGACTTGTCCCCGGGGGCCGGGGCTTTCTCCGCGCCCACCGTCCGACTTGCTTGTCCACACACCCCGTCGCCCCATTCCGGAGCGGCCCGAGAGTTGCTTTGAGTGCTTGGCACAGCCAAAGACGAGAAGCCCCAACGAGGCGACGAAATTGCCGACCCAATCCGGCGGTGCCGCCCGACCGTGGGGGTACCCTCGCTACGAGTGGGCGCCCCTGATCGTGGCCGTGGCGTTCCTTACCTACGCCGGCGGTTACCTGATGCCGCGGGAACGCGCGCGCATCATCGACGAGTGGAGGTGGCACCTCGAGGGTCGGGTCGGCGAAATCGCCTTCGACGTCGACCTCATGATCCGGCAGCAGGTCGACCAGGCCGGACTTGTGGTGGTTCTCGCCGACGCGGACCGCGACGCGGCCGCCGTCGCGCGCCCCGCATCCGGTTCCGACCCCTCGAGCCGGTTGACCCGCGGCGCGGCAATGCACGGCTGGACGTCCGCCTTCCTGTTCGGTACCGCCGGCGACCTTCGGGCCGCAGGCGGCCCCGAATCGGGGGAATCGGGGACCTGCCGCGAAATCGGCCGGCGCGCGCTGCTCGCGGGCACGCCCGCGATCGACGTGATCGCCGGCGCCGCGCAAGGATCGCGCGCGGTGGTGGCGGTCCCCGTCGAGGACCGGCGGGCGGAAGCCGCCGGGAGCACGGCGGTCGCGGTGGTCGCCATGCCGGCGGAGCGCGAACTCTTCCCCCGGCTGCTCCCGCGGACCGAACGCCACGACGAGATCCAGGCCTATCTCCTCCACCGCGAAGAGGGGCGGTGGGTCCGGCTTTCGCCGATCGGCGAGCGCGGCGAGACGCCCGCGGCGTTCCGCGCCTGCCCATGGCCCGGCGACAGCCGCGTCGGCCCCAGCGAGTTCGTGGCGCTCACCGACGACCGCGGCGTGCCGGTTTTCGCCTCGGTCCATTCCATCCCCGGCACGCCCTGGCTCGCGGTGGCCCAGATCCCCGAGGACACCGTGTCCGCCGAGATCGGCGGACGCCACCGCACGATCACGCTGGAGTGCCTCCTGCTCGGCCTGGCGCTCGGCGTCGGCTCGTACGGCCTCTGGCACCGCCGGCGCGGGCAGATGGAGGCGAGCCTGCGCGGTCTCCGCCTCCGGTACGAGGACCTGTTCGAGCAGGCGAACGACGCGATCCTGGTGCTTTCCCCCGACGGGCGCATCCTGGAGGCGAACCATCGCGCGGAGGAGTTGCACGAACGCAGTCGCGAGGAGCTGCTGCGGCTTTCCCTGGCCGATCTCGCCGGTCCCGCCGGTGGTCCGGGGAATCCGCTCCCGGGCACCGTCGGTCTGGAGTGCGGGTGCGCGGTGACCGAAAGCGGCCTGCGCCAGGAGTGCATCCAGTACCGCAAGGACGGGACCGCGCTGCCCGTCGAGTTCAGCTCGCGGCGGCTGCGGATCGAAGGCGAGGAGGTCACCATCGCCATATTCCGCGACCTCCGGCTGCAGAAGCAACAACAGGCGGAACTGCTCGCGTCGGAGCGCCATTACCGCCTCCTGTTCGAGAACAACCCCAGCCCGATGTGGGTGTACGACTCCGATTCGCTGCGCTTCCTCGAGGTCAACGAGGCCGCGATCCGGCATTACGGCTATGCACGCGAGCAGTGGCCGGCGATGACGATCCGGGACATCCGCCCCTCCGACGAAGTGCCGCGGCTCTTGCAGGCTCTCGCCGGACCCCGGGAGCGCCCGCATCGTGCCGGCGTGTGGCGGCATCGCACCCGGGACGGGCGGGTCATTCACGTGGACATCGTGGCGCACGCGATCCGCTTCGGCGACCGCGACGCCCAGTTGGTCATCGCGAGCGACGTCACCGAGCGGGTCGTCGCCGAGGCGCGGTTGCACCTGCTCGAACGGGCGGTCGAGCAGAGCCCGGTGTCGCTCATGATCACCGGCCCTGAGGGGCGGATCGAGTACGTGAATCCGATGTTCACGCAGGTCACCGGGTACTCGGCCGAGGAGTGCCGCGGCCGGACTCCCGCGATCCTGAAATCCGGCCGGCACGAGCCGAGCTTCTACGCCGAGCTGTGGGCGACGATTCGCGCGGGTCGCGAGTGGCGCGGGCAGTTCCACAACCGCAGGAAGAACGGCGAACTCTACTGGGCGTCCGCGGTGATTGCGCCGGTGACCAACGGCGCGGACCGGATCCTCCACTTCGTGGCGGTCGAAGAAGACGTGACCGACCGCCGGCGGTTGGAGGAGCAATTCCGCCAGGCGCAGAAGATGGAGGCGGTGGGGCGGCTGGCGGGCGGGGTGGCGCACGACTTCAACAACCTGCTCACGGTGATCTCCGGGTTCACCGAGCTTTCGCTGGTCGGGCTCGCGGAGGGGGACAAGCGGGTGGGCCACCTGCGCGAAGTGGCGCGCGCGGCGGAGCGCGCAGCGTCGCTCACCCGGCAGTTGCTCGCCTTCAGCCGGAAACAGATCCTGCAGCCGCGGGTGATGAACCTGAACGACGCGGTGACCGGGACCGAGAGGATGTTGAAGCGGTTGCTCGGCGAGGACATCGAGGTGAGGGCGCACTGCGCGCCGGACCTCGACCTGGTGCTGGCCGATCCGGGGCAGATCGAGCAGGTGCTGCTCAACCTGGCGGTGAACGCGCGCGATGCGATGCCGAACGGCGGGCGGCTGACGATCGAAACGGCGAACATCGAGTTGGACGAGAGCTACGCCGCGATGCATCCGGGGTCGCGTCCCGGGCCCCAAGTCATGCTCGCGGTGAGCGACACCGGCACCGGGATGACCGAGGAGGTGAAGGCCCACCTGTTCGAGCCCTTCTTCACCACGAAGGGGCTGGGAAAGGGAACGGGGCTGGGGCTGGCGACGATCTACGGGATCGTGAAGCAGAGCGGCGGAACGATCCGCGTCTACAGCGAGCTGGGGAAGGGGACCAGCTTCAAGGTGTACCTGCCCCGGGTCGATTCGTCGGCGGGTGCGCAGGCGCGGCCGGTCGCGGAGGCGGCCCCGCGCGGCGGCCACGAGACGATCCTGGTGGCGGAGGACGAGGACGGGGTGTCCCGGATCGCGTTGTCCATCCTGGCGGAGGCGGGGTACACGGTGTTGGTGGCGGCCGACGGGGAAGCGGCGCTGGCGGTGGCGGCGAAGACGAACGGGCTGCATCTGCTGCTCACCGACCTGGTGATGCCCAAGCTGAACGGATTGGAGTTGGCGGAGCGGCTGATCGCCCGCCAACCGTCGCTGCGCGTGCTCTACATGTCGGGCTACGCGAGCCGGGCCCCGGGCGAGTCGGGGGTGCTGCCGCCGGGCGCGGACTTCCTGCAGAAGCCGTTTACGCCGCGGACGCTGCTGGCCAAGGTGCGGGCGGTGCTGGACGGAGTGCGGGCGGAACCGGCGTAGCCGCCGCGGCCGCGAGCGACCGCCCGCGCGAAGGATCCGCGGCGACGGCGATGCCGGGGGATGCAGCCTCCGCTGACCGCGAGCGCGCCCGACGCGCCGGCCGATGGCGAATCAGAGTGTGCTCATGCCATGCAGGCGACCCGCGCGTTCACCTCCGCACCGGAGGTGAAACACGAATTCGCCCTGCGAAAAGCGCTTCTCCGCCAGCCCGTAACCCCGTAACGCCATCTCTTGATTCCCGCGGCACGGTCGACTACCCTGCGCAGACCTGTCCCGCTACCCGGAGGTTGCGCCATGACCAGACAGAGTGCGCGGGTCCGCCCGGCCCCATGCTCCGTCCTCGCCGGCGGCCTGGGGATCGCCGTTCTACTGTGCCTTGCGCTTCCGGTCCCGGGGGATCCCCCGGCTCCGGCGCCGGCTTCGCCGGAGGCCGGCCGGCTCGCATATGAACGGCACTGCGCCTCCTGTCACGGCGTGGACGCGCGCAGCACGGGCACCGCGGGCACCCCCATTCCCATGCTGGCGCGACCCGATGCCCTGGAGTGCGCCGAGGACGACTACTACCGATTCCGCATCGCCGCGGGCCACGGGGTACGACGCCCGCCTTCGGGTGCCGCGAGCTCTCCGCCCCTCGGTCGCGACGAGATCGACGGCATCGTGGCCCACGTCCGCGGCCGGGAGGGGCCGGGGGCGTCCGTCGCGGACGTCCTGGCCGCCTCCGGGGATGGCCGGCGCGGCAAGGGTCTGTATCGTGGCCTCTGCGCAGGCTGCCACGGCACGAAGGGGCAGGGCGGGATCGGCAGCCGCCTTGCCTCCACCACCTTCCTCGCCATCGCCTCCGACGCATTCCTGGCCGAGACCATCGTGAACGGCCGGCCGGGCACGGCGATGAAGTCGTGGAAGCAGTTGTCCGCCGGCTCGGTGGCCGACCTGATCGCCTTTCTGCGCGCGGGGACGCCTGCGCGGCCCGGGTACGATGAGGTGGCCGCGGCCCGCGTCGCCGCCCCGCCGGCCGAGATGGAGGCCGAGGGCGCGCGCCTGTTCCGCGTCCGCTGCGAAGCCTGTCATGGCCCGGAAGGCCGGGGCGGAATCGCGCCGCGGCTCCGCTCTCCCGACTTCCTTCAGGTCGCCGACGACCGGTTCCTCTACCGGACGATCACCGAAGGCCGGCCTGGGACCGCGATGCCGGCCGGGCCGGACCTTTCCGTGCGGGAACTGGCCGCCCTGCTGGCGTACCTCCGCTCCGGGGCTCCCGCGGGGTCCGAACCGCCCCCGATCTCCTGGGGCCCGGAAGACGAGGCGAAGGGCGAAGCCCTGTACCTCGCGCGCTGCCTCGGCTGTCACGGCGCCGAGGGAGAGGGCGGTCGCTCGACGCAACTGGCCAATCCCGCCTTCCAGCGGGCGGTATCGGACGGGATGCTCGGCGCCTGGATCCTGCGCGACCGCTGCGGCGTGCGAAGGGCGAACCCCGCACCCGCCACGCCGGAAGCCACGCCCGTACGGCCGGAGGATCTCCCCGGACTGGTCTCCTACCTCCGGGCCGTGGGCCGCCGCGAGAGGCCACCCTTCCTGCACACCGCGCGCGGGGACGCACGCGCCGGCGCGGAGATCTACGAAGCCTCCTGCGCCCCCTGCCACGGATCCGATGGCACCGAAGTGCGCACGTCGCAACTGAGCAACCCGGCGTTCCTGCGCTCCGCCTCCGACGGGTTCCTCACGGCGACCATCGTCCTGGGCCGCGAGGGAACCGACATGTCCGCGCAGGTGACGACCGAGGAACACCTGATCGAGCCGGAGCAGATCGCGGACGTGATCGCCTTTCTCCGGCAGTGGGAGCAGCCCTCGGCCTGGCGCACACCGGCGCGGGGGGTGGAGGTGACGGAGCAGAGCGTCGCCGCCGGCCGGGAACACTACGCCCGCTACTGCGCTGCCTGTCACGGCGGCCGGGGAAAAGGATCTCAGGAGGGACCGCCGTACTTCGCTCCGGCGCTGAACGACCCGGCGTTCCTGGCCGCGGCTTCCGACGGGTTCCTCCTGGCCACGATCGCCCGCGGGCGCAGCGGCACGCCGATGCGTCCCTTCGGCCTCGGCGCCGGAGGCATCGCCGAGCTCGAGCCGACCGTGCTGTCCGAGATCGTCGCCTACCTGAGGTCGTGGCAGGGCGGCAAGTAGTCCGCGGGCCGGCGGAAGGGCGGCACCCCGCGGTTCCCCGCGCGCGCTCACCGCGGGCCGCGCAGCA
>Ga0209514_10002743_pt1 | contig 26581 bp, 16 predicted proteins | sample Subgrocontami58m_FD_187452 | JGI IMG/M metagenome (GOLD analysis project Ga0209514, IMG submission 187452) | Subsurface groundwater microbial communities from S. Glens Falls, New York, USA - GMW37 contaminated, 5.8 m (SPAdes) (version 3) | ecosystem: Environmental > Aquatic > Deep subsurface >...
TCCTGCAGTTCGCCGAGGTCGATCGAGCCGATCACGCCGCACACCACCCGCACGCCGGGGCGGCAGTGCTGCAGGAAGGGCAGGTGAACCTCCGCCGCATGTTCCGTCCGGTGCGCCGCGGTATCGGAGCGAAAAAGGCTGCCGGCGTCGATCAGGCCCCGCGCCAGGGGCTCCTCCACCGGCACCTCGCCCAGCGGCGTGCGCCACGCCCCCTCGGGCCAGATCGAGAACCGCGGCCCCTTCCCCGTATGGTTCGGGCCGAGCAGCAATACGACATCGGGGACCTCGATGCGTGCGTAGACCTCGCCCGCCACCTTGCCGGAATACACGTACCCGGCGTGCGGAACCACCACCCCGATCGCGCGCTCCCGCTCCGGCAGCACGGGTACCAACCGCGCGACTTCGTCCCGCAACGACTTCGCCAGGCCGGGATAGAACCGCCCCGCAACCGCGGCCTCGCGGATCATGGTCCAACCTCCACAGGCGCGACGCGAAATCCCAAATCCTAAACCCCAAGTCCCGATAAGCTCCCAATCCCCAATTCCCAACACCGCACGCCGACAACCGGATTGTAGCTCGCGGAGACCGCAGCGCGCCCTACTTCCCACGCAGCCATCCGCGGGCGCGCGCGATGTACCCCATGAGGCGGTAGGTCAGCTTCGCCGCGACGAACTGCGAAACGTCGTGCCCGGCGATCGGCGCGACCTCGACCACGTCGAAGCCGAGCACCTCCCGCTCTTCGCAGACGCGGCGGAGCACGTCGAGCGCCTCGAACCAGCCGAGCCCCCCCGGCTCCGGGGTCCCGGTCCCCGGCACCAGCGCTGGGTCGAGCCCGTCGATGTCGAAGGTGATCCAGACGCGCCGGGACAGTGCCTTCGCCACCTTTGCCGGCAGGCGCCGGTCCCCCCGGTGCTCGTGGGCGAGGAAGGTCCGCACGCGGCCGCGGCCAACGAACGGCACCTCCTCCTCGCTGAAGTTGCGGATGCCCACCTGCACGATCGGCGCATGATCGAGAATCCGCTTGGCGGCGCAGGCATGGCTGAAGCGGTCCCCCTGGTACGACTCGCGCAGGTCGGCGTGGGCGTCGATCTGGAGCACGCTCAGGTCGGGATGCCGGCGGGCGAGCGGAGCCACGATTCCCGGGGTGATCGAGTGCTCGCCGCCGAGCACGACGAGCGCGCGGGCGGGGTCGTGGACCTCGTGAACGCGCTTCGCCAGGGCGCGGCAGAAGGCCTCGGGAGGCAGCGGCTTGACGAATTCCGGCAGCGTGTGGATGCCGACGCGCGAAGTGTCGGTGCCGAGTTCCTCGTCCCACAGTTCCACCTGGCAGGAAGCCTCGCGGATCGCCATCGGTCCGCGCCGGGTCCCGCCTCCGTAACTCACCGTGCGCTCGTACGGCACGGGCAGGATGCGGAATCGCGCGGTCTCGGCGCGCGTGCGGTCGGCAGGGAGGTCGAAATACGGGGTACGGGCGGTGACGCGGCGGGCAGACATGGAAGACGAACCCCTCGGCTCGGGCTGGGTCGGTCTTCACGCTCGAGCTTGAAGACCCACCGATCGGATCGCCTCTCCCGTCGCCGGACGGGGGCGGGAATGGACTTCAGCGGCAGTATTTTACCACGCTGGTGACGACGAGGGCCGTGCCCGCGCTCCACATCAGCCGATCCCGCCAGGCGGCGGGGAACTCCCACCGGCGGGCGCCGGCAAATGCGAGCAGGGCGATCCGGTACGGGATCTGGAACAGGGCGAAGAAGACCACGACGAGGCCGAAGGCATGGTGGGCGCAGGCTTCGTCGAGGTCCCCGTGCACGCAGGCGACCACGCTCCGGGTGACCCCGCAGGTGGGACACGGCACGTCGGTGACGAGCCGGAAGACGCAGAGCGGCGGCAAGCTCCGGCCGCCGGCGCGAACCTGCTCACGACCTGCGGCGTCGCGGTCGACGTGGAACGCCGCCGCGAGCGCGAGCAACCCGACCGCCGTCGCCAGGACGGCGGCGTCGCACCACCGGTCGCGCGGTTGCGGGTCGCTCGGCATGATGCGGAATCCGGATCCGGGGACGCCGCCGGACCGCCCGTGGGCGGCCCGGCGCGTCGAGGTTCGGGCCGCCTAGGCGGGGGTCGCCGAACCGCCCTTGGCGTAGGTCTCGTTGTACTCCAGCGCCCAGGCGATCAAGGACAGGGGATAGGTCACGAAGATGCCGATGCAGCAGGCAATGCTGCCCAGGCTGCCGATGAGGTAGATGAGGAAGGGGAAGACCAGCGTGGTCACCCAGTCCTTCTTGAGCATCTCGATGTTCCGGTTGAGCGCGTCCTTCCACGGCATGGGCTTGTCGGCCATGAACCAAAGGCCCCACAGGAGACCGGGCGTGACCAGGCTGCCGATGCCCGTGAGGGACGGCGCCATGGCGATCAGGCCGTAGATGATCGTGTCGCCGTTGAACTTGCTGAACAGGTCCCCCAGTTCCGGCTTCTGGCCGCGTGCGGCCTTGAGACACATCGAGAACATGCCGCAGGTGATCGGGCCGAAGATCACGAAGGTGCCGATGACGGTGACGGCGGCGACTATGCCGACCAAGATGGCCACGACCAGCGCGATTGCGAAGGGCACCAAGTGCGCCTTGGTAATGGGCCACGCGGCGCTCAGACGATCCCCGATTTTCATACGACACCCCCTCCCTGGTTGGGCAGTCCTCGAAATGCACGGCCGCGAATTCCTTCGCTCCGGCCAACGCGACGCGTCATTCTAGGAAATCACGGGTCCAAGTCAAGAGAAGTCGGGCGGCGCGAACGCGGGCACTCCGCCCCGCTCGGTCCAGAGTTCACGGCGCGGCTCCACCGCAAACCGGGTGCGGGGCGGCGGTCCGCGCAAGTCCCAAACCCCAACCCCGCAATGTCGCCAGCCGGCATGGGAAGTGCCTCCCCCGATATCGCCGGATTTACGACGATGTTGCCGGTGGGTAATCCAGACAGAGCCTACCCACTCACGAACGCGGTCAGGCACTTCCCGCAGTACCCGTACAGCACCTTGCCGTCGGCGAGATCGATCCCCTCGAGCGGGGTCTCGCGGCCGCAGCAGGGGACGCTGAGGGTGGTCGCGTCCACCGTCTTCACCGTCTGGAACTTCACGCGCACGGCCTGGTGAAAGCCCGACACGGTCTCCCGCGCGGTGTCCACGATGCCGAGCAGGGAGGCGGTCGTGGTCCCCCCCCCGCCGCCACTCAGGATGCTGTCGAGTCCGCCCCCCTTCGACGACGCGGCTGAGGCCGAGGCCAGCGCCGATTCGAAGACGCTCGCCCGCGCGCCGACTTCCACCCTGAGCGCTTCCGCGAGCGCTTCCGCCTCCTCGCGCACCGCCGGCTCCTTCACCGGCACCACTCCTGCGTCCGCGCACTTCTGGCACAGGTTCCCCCGGTTCTTCTTCACGCACGCCGGGCAGAAGTAGTGGCGGCACCCCTCGCACTTGTGGCCCACCCAGCGGTCCGAACCGCCACAGGCCGGGCACTTGCGCATCGGGTCGGGCTTGCGCAGTTGGCTCCAATTGTCCCCCGTGGTCTCCTCGAGGTACTGCAGGTACTTGCCGCAGCGGTCGATCTCGAGCACGATCCGGTACGGTTCCACCACCTCCGCGAGCCGGGCGGCCACCGCCGAGCGCGCGGGCTCGGGGATGCCCTTCCGCAGGTCCTGCCCCACGAGGCCGCCGAGCCGTTCGACGAACCGGTGCTGCTTCTGGTCGAACTCCTTCCGGTCCTTCGCGGAGTGGCCGACGTAGAAATTCCCGCCCTCGACCACGTAGCCGACGATGCAGGCCATGGTCAGCACGTGGGGGTAGACCGTCTCGAGCAGGAACTCGCGCCCGAAGTCCCCTTCGACCGGCAGGATCCCGTCCTTGACGTCGATGTAGAGCGCGAGATTCTTGTTCAGCTCGAAGGCGACGATGTCGTCCGGTTCGAAGACGTAGCCACGGCTTTCGCAGCGGGTGGCCAACTGGGTCTCGAACAGCCAGAGCAGGAAGTCGTCGAGCGCCTTGAGGTCGCCGAACGCCTTGCGGTAGGCCGCCTCGTTCGGCACCTTCTTCCAGGTCTTCTTGAGCGAGCGGCGGCGTACCCCGAACCAGGTGCGCAGCGAATCGCCGAGCTCCTCCGCGCCGCGAGCGAGCTTGAGGTTGGTCCGGTAGCGGGTCTCGTCCCCGGGCTCCGGGGCCGCGCCGCCGTCCAGAAAGCCGGGTAACTCGTCCTTGAAGAACCAGCTCAGGTCGAATTCGTGGAGGAACCGGGGAAGTCGTTCCGGGGAGTCCTGAAACAGCCGCTTGAAGACCTCCAGGAGGCCGGCGTCGCGCTTGAGCGCCAGGCACTGCTGGAGTTCCTTGTTCGACAATCCGCAGGATTCCAGATAGGGTTCCATCGAGGTTCCTTTCCGTTGGTCGGGTCCGGCCCGCGCCCGATCGACGCGCGATCGCGAGGGGAAGAGCCACGATCCGCGAATGCGGCGGCTACGTCAAGACTTCTTGACCTTGATCAGGCGCGCCGCGAGGTCGTCGCGCTGTTTGCGGAGATCGGTGCGGATCCCGCCCAGCCGGCATCCGATCATGAGGAGTTCGAGCTGCTTCCAGGGCTTGTCACCGTTGATCTCGAGCTTGTGGCGGACCGTGCCGACCAGGTCCTCCTCCAGGATCTCGATGGTCGGCGAACCGATGGTGAAGCGGGGCTTGGCGCCCGACCGGATCTTCGCGCGCAGCCGGTCGATCGCCGCGAACAGCTTGGGCTCGCTGCGCGGGCTCATGATGGCACGGTCCTCGCGGATCGCGCCCATGTGGACCTGGGCCTCGGTGATGCGGCCCTCCGCGATCAGCCAGCGCATGCGCATCGCGCGCACCTCGAGCACCAGCGGGTACTCGTTGTAGTTGTCGAGGATGGCCCAGAGGGCGGCGTCCATCGCCTCCTCCTTCTGGCCGCGCGCGTACAGGATGTGAGCGTATTCGGCGATGCGCTCGCCGAAGGGGAAGTCTTCAATCGCCGCCTGGATGTCCGTGAACGCCCCGTCGAGATCGCCGCGCTCACGCCGCACCCGCGCCCGCAGCGCCCGGAAGTCGTACGAGTGCTCGTCCGACTCGCGCGCAAGGTAGGAGTCGCAGATGCGCTCGGAGCCCTCGAGGTCGCCCGCCTCGATCATCTTTTCGACCTTCTCGTAGTCGCTCTCCTGGTCGCCCTCGGCGAACGCGGAGGCCGGCTGCGGCAGCTCGGGCGGACGGACCGCAGCCGCCAGCGGGGTCAACCGCACCACGAAGGTCGGCAGATCGTCGTCGACTTCTTCGATCCGGGTGATCGTCGCCGAGTAGCGCCCCCCGTGCAATCGGGTCTCCCGCTCCGGGTCTTCTGCGAGCGGCTTGCCTTCGCCCGGGAAGTCCTCCCCGATGCAGAGAAGCAGGCGCCCGCTGCGCAGGTCGATCCAGTAGCCGGAGCGCTCCTCTTCCTTGTACTCCGTCTCGTGCGCGGTGAGACGACCGGTGGTGACCCGCAAGTTGAAGATCCCGTCGGCCCCGGTGTGGACCGGGATCAGGTGGCCGCGCACCGCTTCGCGATGCAGCAGCTTCTCGTCCTCCCACCAGTTCTTCTTGTCACGGATCCGGTGGCGCAGGGTGACCGGATCGCACACCGCCAGCAGCGAGGTGTCGGTCGAAAGCGTCCTCTGGAAGTTCACCGTCCGCGGACCGCGCGCTGCCGACGGCACCGCCAGCTTGCGCGGCGCTTGCTCGCGCGCAGGCTTGGCCCGCGCCGGTCCCTTCCCCTTCACCAGACGAACCGCCTTCTTGCCGCCGGCCGGGCGGCTCGTGGCGCGCTTCTCCGTGACCTTCATGGACCTTCGGCCCATGCACCTACCTCCCCACGGGATACCCCCGGCAGGAATTGAACCTGCAACCGTCGGATTAGAAATCCGATGCTCTATCCAGTTGAGCTACGGGGGCCTGCCTATCCAGATTCGCGAATATACCATATTCTCGGACCGATTTCACCTTTTCGTTGACTTCTCTATGGCGCGCTCAACGAGGCGCAGATACCGATGCGGCCTTGGGTTACGTGTGCACCACCCGAAACAAGAGCCGGGTGGGCCGGAGTCGACCCACCCGGGAAATGAGTGGAGGGACCGGAGACGAATCTCCGGTCCCGACGCGAGAGGCGTGTGTGCGCCTCCCGCGCCTTCAAGAGCTCGACCCGCGGACGATACCGGCTGGGCCGAACCGGACCCTTTCGAGTCCACCCGGATCATACGGCCCGCGCTGCCGGGAAGCAAGCGTCACTTCCACCACGAGACGGGACGGGACGCGACCCGGCGGCGGATTCGCGAAGCCGTCGGTCCGCACCGCCGGTACCGGGGTTGAGAAACCGTCCGCTCGAGCTGCGCGGCGGCGCCGTGCGCCGGCCACGGGGCGGGCGGCGGACGCAGCCGACGGTGTGAGTACCCGTTGCACGGCGGCCGTACCGGCGTGTATCATTCCAGGGTCGCACCCATGGACCCGCAAAGGACCCTCATGTCCGAGAAGGAACCGCACCCCGAGGGAGACGCCCTCACTCCCACCCCCGGGGGAGCGAAAACCGTTCCGCTGCCGCGGCTCTCTTCCAGCGACACGGTCGTGCCCGAGTCCGACCACCTGGAAGGCCTGCGGCTCGGGCCGTACCTCCTGCTCAAGAAGCTGGGAGCCGGCGGGTTCGGCGCGGTCTACCACTCGCGCCACGAGACGCTGGGGCGGGACACTGCGATCAAGATCCTCTTCCCGCACTATGCGGCTGACGCGGCGTTCGTGGCCCGGTTCAAGCGGGAGGCGCGTGCGGCAGCGCGCATGGAGCACCCGGGGATCGTCCAGGTGTACGACGTCGGCGAGGATCGCGGGTACCAGTTCATCGCGATGCAGTTCGTCGACGGCCTTCCGCTCGAACGGTTGATCGAGAACCGCGGCAAGCTCAAGCCTAACGAGGCGATCTCGATCGGGAAGCGGGTCGCCGCCGCGCTCGAATTCGCGCACGGCCACGGCGTGGTGCACCGCGACGTCAAGCCGGGCAACATCCTGATCACCAAGGACAGCAAGGTCAAGGTAGTGGACTTCGGTCTGGCGCGCGACCTGGTGGAGACGGGCGGGGGCGTCTCGCAGACCGGGCAGGTGCTGGGCACGCCGCACTACATGTCGCCGGAGCAGGGGCGCGGGGACAAGGTGGACGAGCGCAGCGACGTCTACTCGCTCGGCGCCACGCTCTATTCGATGGTCACCGGCCGGGTCCCGTTCGACGGGAGCAACGCGATCAGCGTGATCTTGAAGCACGCCAGCGAGGCGGTGGTACCGCCGATCCAGCTCGACCCGTCGATCCCGCGCCCGCTCTCCGACCTGATCGTGTCGATGATGGCGAAGGAGACGAAGGGCCGGCCGCAGCACATGGCGGACGTGGTGCGCGCGCTCGAGGGGATGAAGGAAGGCCGCTCGGTGGTGATCTCCGCGGTGCCGGCGCCGCCGTCGGCGGGCCGCCGTCGCCGGATCGCGATCGCGACCGGCGTCGGCTTCGTGCTCGTCACGGGGGTGATCGTGGGGCTCGTGCTCGCGAACCGGAAGAAATCTCCGAAGGCGCTGTTCGACCAGGCGACCGCCTTCGCCCACCAGCATCCGACCGAGCACGACCAGGCGGCCGCGCGCTACCGGGAGGTGATCGCCCGCTCGGCCGCTGCGCCGGAGTTGCAGGCGCAGGCGCAGGCGCTCCTGGCCCGGGCGCTGCTGGCGCAGGCGGATGCCCTCGCCCAGGCGCACCCGGAGGACCGCGGGGCGGCGGCCCATCGCTACCGCGAAGTCGTCGACTCGCCCGGGGTCCCTCCGGAAGTCGCAGCGGAGGCGCGAGCCCGGGAGGCCAGGATCCATCTCGATGCCGCGACCGCGGCGGCGAAAGCGGGCCGAAGCGAGGACGCGCTCGCCGCCTGCCGGGAGGTCATCGCTCTCGATGGCGCGCCGCCCGAGACCGTCGCCCGCGCCCACCTCCTCGTCTACCAGGGGCTGCGCGGTAAGGTCCGGCGCGAATCGGACCTCGGCCCTTCGGGCAAGCCGACCGCCGAATCGGTCGAGCTCCTCAAGGAGGCGGCGCATGCGCGGGATGGCATCCTCGACCTGCTCCGCAATCACTCCCAGGAGCCCTGGGCGCGCCCGGTCTGGAAGGAACTCCTCGGGCTCGAAGCCCGGATCGTGAAGGTGCGCGCCGAGCGATTTCTGCACCTGCTCGCCTCGCAGAACTTCACCGCGGCCAAGGCGTACCTCGATCCGCGCGTCGCCGAGAAGTTCGCCAACGACGAGTTGCTCTCCACGTTTTTCCGTTCCCGGCTGTTCAAGGAAGGCCTGCTCCCGACCGAGATCGATGTGCGGGACATCGGCTGGCCCCCCGCGCTCGAGGACAAGATCGGCCACCTCGACGATGCGGTCATGACGGCGAACCTCGACGCCCCCCGGATCGGCAAGAAGCGCGACCTGAATTTCCGATTCCGGGCAGGCAACTGGTACCTGCTGGCCGAGCGCTGACCGAATTCCGGAATCGCCCGTCTCTCCCGGGAAGATCAGGGAGCCCCCTCCGGCGGTGCCGGTCTCCCCTCCAGCGGTCGTCGGGAGTCGACTCTCTCGGCGCGGATCACTCCCAGAGCGCCCGGCTTCCGTCCGGGCCGGGCGTCACCCGCAGTCGCGCCCCGATCCATTCGCGCAGTAGTGGGACGTGCGAGATCACCCCGACGAGGCCGCCTCGCTCACCGAGTTCCGCGAGCGCCCGCATCGCCGTCTCCAGCGCGTCGTGGTCGAGGGCGCCGAACCCCTCGTCGACGAACACGCTGTCGATCGGGACACCCCCGGCCCGGCGCCGGACCACGTCCGACAACCCGAGGGAGAAGGCGAGCGCGGCCAGGAACGACTCCCCGCCCGAGAGCGTGCGGACGGCGCGGGCCTCGCCGGTGTGCGCGTCGAGGACCCTGAGGTCGTGGGCGCCTCCCGCGCCGGCGGCGGGCGCGAAGCGGTATCGCCCGCCGGTCAGCGCTCCCAGCCGCGCGCTCGCCGCGGCCGTGGCTTCCTCGAGGCGGGCCGCCAGGGCGAAGCCGCGGAACGTCATCCCGAGACGGTTGTCCCCCGCCGCTGCCGCCGCCAGCCGCGCCAACCTCTGCCGCCGCGCCTCCAGCTCCGCGGCCGACCGGTCCAGCTCCCCCACCTCCTCGCGCACCCGAGACAGCTCGTCGCGCCGGCCCAGAATCGCCTCCTCTTCGCGGATCGCCGCCTCCTTCGCTTCGCGTGCCGCCTGCCAGGCCGAGCGCAATACTTCCAAGTCCGGCTCGGTGCGACCGGCGATCCCGGCCTCGGCCGCGCGCACCCGCCGCTCCGCCTCGGCGAGCGAGCGATCGAAGTCCTCCACCACCTGGCGCAGCATCTCGCGGGCCTGCGCCGGCCGCCGCGCGGCCGCGAACCCGTCCGCGCCGTCGAATCCGGCGCCCGCGAGCTTCGCCACGAACGCCGCCTGGGCCTCCTGCCATCCCGCCTCCGCGCGGGCGTGCTGCTCGACCAGCGCCCCCTGCTCGCCTTCCCGCAGGGCGATCCGGCGCTCGGCGCGGACCTGCTGCGCCTCGGCCGCGGCCAGCGCTTCCGCGAGCGCGCGCAGCCGGCCCTCCGCCGCCGCGATCGCCCGATCCAGCGCATCCACGTCGCGCAGGGCTTCCGGCACTTCCCGCTCGAACGTCTCCACCACCCCCAGGAGCCGCCCGCACTCCACCACCAGACGCTCCTGCGCGAGCTCGCGCCGCACGGCCTCCGCCTCCGCCGCGACCAGGCGGTCGCGGGCCTCCGCGACTTGCGATTCCATCGCCAGCACCGCGCGCCGTCCGGTGTTCGCCGCTTCGACCGCCTTCTGAGCCTCGCGCGCCTGCTGCTCGAGCGCCGCCAGCGGCTCCGCCTGCGCCCCCAGATCCTGCGCGAATCTTGCGGCCTCCGCTTCGAGCCGCGCCAGACGCGCGCGGCCCTCCTCCGCGCGCGCGCGAGCCGCCTCCGCCTCCGCCTCTGCGTCCGCCACCGCCGCCCGGCGGGTCTCCACCGCCATCCCGGCGGCTCCCCCCTCTGCGCCCGCCGCCGGCGCTGGATGCTCGCACGAGCCGCACACCGGGCAGGGGTCGCCCGCGGCCAGCGTCCGGGCCAGTTCCACCGCGCGCCCGTGGATCCAGAGGCGGATCGCCGCCTCGAGGTCCGCACGCGCGTTGCGCAGCCGGGCTTCCGCCTCCTCGCACGCCCGTTCGCCCGCCTTCGCGGTTCGGCTCGCCAGGCGCACCGCGGCCTCCACCCGGTCGAGGCTGCGCCGCGCGAAGATCCGGCGGTTGACCTCGTCGAACCGAAGCGCCAGGCCTTGGAGCGAAAGGACCGCCTCGCGCGCGCGCACCTTCCCCGCCTCCACGCCGGCCATCCCGGCCCGGGCCTGGTCGGCCCCGGCGCGCGCGGCATCGACTTCGCGGGCGAGCGCGGTACGGCGCTCGTGCGCCCCCGCGAGGGCGGTGCGGGCGCGCTTCAGTTCCACCGTCTTCGCCACCTTGTCGCGCAACTGCGCGACCTCCTCCGCCGTCGCGCGCCGCTCGGCCTCCCGTCCGCGCTCCGCCTCGCGCGCGGCCGCGGCGCGATCCCGATCCACCCGCGCCTCCTCGATCGCGCGCGCACACTCCGCCGCCCGCTTCGCCAACCGCTCCGCCTCGCGCCGGCGCTCGCTCGCCCCTTCCCACGCCTCATCGAGCCGCGCGGCGCGCTCCGCCCGCTCCAGCTCCTGCCGGCGCACGGCGATCCGTCCGCGCTCGCGAGTCAACTCCTCGCACGCCGTCCGCGCCGCCCGTGCCTCCCCGAAGCGCTCCGCCGTCGCCTCCGCGCTCCGCAGCGCCTCGTCCGCCTCCACGAATCGCCGATCGCGCTCGCGCACCCGGGCCTCCGCCCGGACCGCCTCGCGTTCGAGTCCGGCCAGCCGCACGTCGAGGTCCGCCGCCCCCGCCGCCTCTGCCCGCTCGAGCAGGGCCGCGCGCCGCGCGCGACGCTCCGCGAGCGCCGCTTCCGACTCGCTCCGGCGCCGGACCAGTTCCGCTTCGACGCCGCGATAGCGCGCGGTCCGGAAGAGAGCGTGGAGCAGTTCCTCCCGCTCGCCGGGCGCGGCCGCCAGCAGGCGGACGGCCTCCCCCTGCGGCAACACCGCAACCGCCTTGAACTGGTCGCCGCTCAGGCCGAGTTCCGCCCCGACCGCCGCCGTCACCTCCAGCGAGCCCGAGACCAGCAGCCGGCCGTCGCCGTCGGCACTCGAGCCGGTGCGATCCCAGAGCCAGGCCGTACCGGCCCCGCCACTCTCGCCTCCTGGCACGCGGCAGGCGCCGTCCCCCGCGGGATCCCATCGCCGCCGTACCCGCAGCCGCCGGCCGCCCAGGGCGAAGTCGAACGTGACCTCGGTGGGTTCCCCGACCGCGGCGAAATGGCTGGCCACATCCGCCGCCGCGCGTCCACCGCTCGATTCTCCGTAGAGCGCCCAGCAGATCGCGTCGAGCAGCGTGGTCTTGCCCGCCCCGGTCGGGCCGGAGATCAGGAAGAGCCCCCGTTCCCGGAGCTTCGCGAAATCGACGCACTCCTCGCGGCCGTAACAGCCGTACGCGCGCAGGACGAGCCGGAGGGGTCTCACGAGACCTCCCGCGCCGCCGCGGCGCGCATCGCCTCGGCGGCTTCGGCCGACTCCTCGGGCGTCAGCGGCGCGCCCACGGCCCGCTCGAAGAAGGCCGCGAACAGCGCCTCGTCCGTGGCCGTTTCCGGGTCGGCGGACACTCCCCCACGACCCGCGGCGTCGGAAGGACCCCCGACTCGCGGGGCAACGCCTTCGGCCACCGCCTCCCCCGCCCGGCGCACGCGAATCACGTTCGGGAAAAGCTCACGCAGCCGTGCGACGGCGTCGCGCGCCGGATGAGAATCGAGGAGCGTCACGTCCAGCCAGTCGTCCGCCCCGGCTGCCTCCCGTCCTCCCCCCTCCGGGTCCGCCGGCTGCCCGGATGCCAGACCCCGCGCCTCCGGGTCCGCCGATTGCCCGGCCGCACGGCCCCGCGCCTCCGGGTCCGCCGATTGCCCGGCCGCACGGCCCCGCGCCTCCGGGTCCAAGGTCTGCGCTGCCGCCGGCGGTTCTCCCGACGTACTCCGCCCGGCCGGAGACGAACCCATAGGCTCGCGCGCGGCCAGCAACTCCGCCAGCGTCCCCGAAACGTGCCGCAGATTCCGCTTCCGGCCGAGTGCAACCGGCCGAACCGTCACCCCACCGTCCTCCGCGATATCGACCACGGAAACGGTCTTCGGGTCTGCCGCCTCTTCGAACGAAAGCGGGAAGGGTGACCCGGAAAACCGCGCGCGAGTGCCAGTCACGTCCTGGGCCCGATGCAGGTGTCCGAGCGCCGCATAGGCAAAGCCGGCGAAGCGCCCCGGCGCGATCCTTTCCGCCTCCCCGCCCGTCCAGGGCCGCTCGCCGCTCCCGGTCCCGCCCGCCACGTCGGCGTGGGCCACCACCACCGCGCGGCCCCGGATCCCGGCACGCACCCGGTCCAGCAACGCCCCGAGCGCCTCGTCGCGGGTGCGCACTTCGACCCCGAGGGCGGCGCGGACCGCGTCCGGTGTCGCGAAGGGGAGCGGCCAGACCTGCACCGTCCCGTGGGCATCGCGCAGGCGGACCGGCGCCGGCTTGCCGACCCGGCCGGACACGTGCAGCCGTCGTCCGGACAGCAGCCGCCGGGCGAAGCCCAGCCGTTCCGGATCGTCGTGGTCGCCGACGATCAGTACCACGGGCACTTCCTGGTCGAGCGTGAGCTCCTCCAGGATGTGGTCGAGCAGCGCGACCGCCTCCGCGGGCGGCACGGCGCGATCGTAGACGTCGCCGGCGACGAGCACGGCGTCGGGCTGCTCGTCGCGCACGAGCGCAAGAAAGCGCTCGAGCACCCAGGCCTGGTCCTCGAGCAGCGAGACGTGGTGGAGCGATCGTCCCAGGTGCCAGTCAGCGGTGTGGATCAGCTTCACCGCTTGAATTTCCTCGGCCCGCGGGGGAACCGCGTGAGCTTGCGGTTGAACGGCCGGCCGAGCTTGCCGCCCAGACCGGGCCGCGCTGCGCGATTCTCCTTGGACGGCGGGTCTTCCGGAAGCAGCTCGAGCGGCTCCTCGGCCTTTGCCTCCGACTTCGGCTTCGAGGTCGGCTTCGAGGTTGGCCTTGACGTCGGCTTCCTCTTGGGAGCGTCATCCTCCTCCTCGCTGGGTTCCTCCCCGGCTGCCGCGGACTCTCCGTCGCTCTCTTCCCCCTGCTCCTCTGCCCCCTCCTCCGCCTGCGCCGGGTCCTCGTCGCCCTCCTCACCCGCGGATTCTTCCTCCGCGGACTCGTCGGCGCCGGTTTCCTCGCCCTGGTCCCCGCCGGCTTCCGCCTCGACGTTCTCGGAGTCCCCGGCCTCCCCCTCGCTTCCCTCCTCGTCTTCCGTGACGGTCGATTGCCCGGCGATCTCGGGCGTGCGGGCGTCTCCCGTCTCCTCCCCGTCGGCCGGTCCCGCCTCGTCCCCCGCCGGGTCGGCGACGGTGGACTGGCCGGCGATCGCGGCGGTTGCTTCGGCGTCACCCTCCTCCTCGGGCTTCTCGGCATTCTCGATGGGAGACGGGCGGAAGGCGCGCAGCTTCCGCCGGAGCGGGGTGCGCCCGATGCGCCAGCGCGGGCGCTTGCCCGGGAGCTTGGCCGCAGGCCGCGCGGCAGGCTTCTCGGACCCGGATTCGGCGGCGGGCTCGACGGGCGACGGAGCCGGAGCCGCCTTGCGCGGGCCGGGGGCGAGGTCCGGGTCGAGCAGCTCGGGGAAGTAGGCGGCGATTTCGCGCTTGAGGCGGCCTTTGGGCTCGTGCGGCTCGAGGAAGGCCACCGCCTCCTGGACCAGCATCTTGAGCGGCTGGTGGACGATCTGCATCCGCTTCATGAGCGGGCCGAGCTGAGGGAACCAGCGCAGCGGATCTTCGGAGATCATTCGACCGATGATCGCGCGCTGGACCAGGGGGCAGTTCTTGTGCTGGATGTCGGCCGTGCGCAGGCCCTCGAGGACGTAAGAGACCCCCTTGGCGACCTTCCACACACTGGCGTCGGTGGTGACGAGGTGGAACAGGAGGCAGCCCCAGCCGCGCAGCTCGGCGCTCGCCGCCTCGCGGGCGGGCAGGCGCGCGGGGACCTTGACCCGCAGCTCGTCGGCGCGGGTGAGATCGATGGGCTGGGCGTGTTGGAGCCCGGACACCTTGATGCGCCCGTCGTGGAACAGGAGCACGTTCTCCGGGTGGAGGAGGGTGTGCGCCAGTCCCTTGTCGTGCAGGTAGGCGAGCGCGCAGCCGACCTGGAGGGCGACGCGGATCTGGCGCGGCAGGTCGAAGATGACGCGGTGCTCGAGCAACTTGGCGATGGGCATCCCGTCGACGTGCTCGGTGACCTGGAAGTGGAAGCCCTTGGATTCGCCGCCCGCGATCCCCTTGAGCAGGTTGGGGTGGGAGAACTCCCGCTCGAGGTCCGACTGGCGGCGGAATTCCGCGACGCGCGCCGGATGCTCGCGGGCGACCGCGGGATTCAGGAGGCGCACCCAGGTGCGCTCTTCGCAGGAAATCGAGGTGGCTGAGTAGGTCGTGACCTCCGGGGTCGAGAAGAGGATCTCCTCGAGATGGAAGTCTTCGATGATCTGCGGGGTGGCGGTGGCCGGGTCCCAGAGCCGCGCCTTCTCGCCGGCCGCCGGGGCGGGCTCGGCGGCGGGGGGCGGGGCCTGGTCGGCCTTGGCATCGGCCGCAGCCTGCGTCTCGTGGACCTCGGGCGGGACGGTCTCGAGCACTTCCGCCAGGCGCTTGCGGGTGATGTAGCCGCGGCGCAGGACGACGTCCTGGAGCAGCATCGGCTTGCCTTCGCGCTCGCTCTCGAGCTGCGCGTTCAGGCAATCGGCGATCTGCTCCTGGCTCAGGATGTAGAGCCGGTACAGTTCCGCCGCGAGCCAGCGGTCGATCTCGCTGATCATGTCGGCCGCCGCCTCCCGCAACGGTGGGACTCCACGACGGCGCCCGCAGCCCAGGATCCGCGATCACCGCGCGGCGGTCGCGGCCCTGGCCTTCGCCGCCGCTGCGGCGCCGATCTTCTTGGACAAACGAATGCGCCGCCCCTTCTCGAAGTACTCGACGCGGTCGGCGCACTCCATCATGAGCTTGATGCCCAGCCCGCCGATCTTGCCCTCCTCGCGCGCGAGACGGGTGCGGGCCACGGCGTCGAGGTCGGTGGCGAGCTTGAGGTACTTTTCGTAATCGAACCCCTTGCCCTCGTCCTCGACGGTGATCTGGATCTCGTCCGGCGCGACCAGGAGGGTGATGTCGACGCGTTTGCGCTGGTCGTAGCGGTTGCCGTGCCGCAGGGCGTTGTCCACCGACTCCTGGAAGGCGGCGTAGAGCGGGACCGCCTTGTCCTCGGTGAGCTGGCCGCTGAAGATCGCACTCTTGCCGATGCCGAGCGCGCGATTGAGGTTGTCCTCGCTGTACGCAAAGGTGAAGTGCACCTGCTGGACCAGCGCGCGGCGGTCGCCCGGGACGCGCATCAGCTCGGCCGCGGCGAGCGCGAACAGCTCCTTGAGTTCGAACGGCTCCTGCAGGTAATCGTTTTCCCAGATCTTGAAGGCGACCTTGGTGCGCGGATCGACCGCCTTGTTGTAGACTTTGATCACCGAGACGTGGCACTTCTCGCGGTCGGTCTTGACCTTCCCCAGGAACTCGTCCGAGCCCGGCAGGGCGTCCTCGAGGATCACCAGGTCCGGGCCGATCTGGGCAAAGCGGTTCCACGCCTCGTGGCAGTCGGTGAGGACGTGGAAGTGCCCGGCGCTCTTGCCGAAGCGCAGCCGGATGAGGTCGGTGAAGTGGTTGGCCGCGGGCGAGAGCACGATCACCGGGCTGATCGGGCCCCTGCCGTCGGTCCGGGCGGCAATCGCGTGGGCGGCGCTCGCGACCCGCACCGGGGCCTTGGGCCTGGCCACCGCCGCCGCGCCGGAGAAGTACCGGACCATCGCCTCCCGATCCGGCAGGAAGGGGACGACCTGGGGGACTCCCAGCATCTTCATGGTCTGGGCGACGTTCCCCGGCACGTTCAGGAGGCAGATCCGACCGCCGATCGGGGCCAGGGCATCGTGCACGGCCATGAGCATGCCCATGCCGGAGCTGTTGATGTACTCCACGCCGCCGAAGTCGATGGCGAGGTTGGTGACCTTCTTGTCGAGCAGGGCCTTGATGTGCTTCTCGAACTCGATGAAGGTGGCGGCGTTGATGAAGCCGAATAGCTCCATCAGGAGGACTTCGCCGCCCTTGCCGAACTTCAGTTTCTTCAACCGGGTGCCTAGCTGGCGCATCTCTCCCTCGTCGGAAAAGTCTGTCCCGCAAGGATTCGCATCGTTTCGTCGCGAAAACGCGAAGCGCGATCATGCCACAGGAAGTGGGACGGTGTCAATGCGGAAGTCTTGACGCGTCTTCCGCCCTGGTGCTACAGTTCCCCGACCTTAGTACCGGCCCCCGCAGATAACCGGCCCATCTGCTCGGCGATTTTGGCCGTCGGCTTCGTTACTTCTCCTCCGCGATGCCTCTTGGCATCGCGTCGTCGTCGCGCCTCGCCGACGGCCAAAATCGCCTTCGGATATGGGCCACCTATCTACGGGGACCGGTACCTAGCTTTGGATGAGCCGCGATGACCGCTCCCGCCGGAACCCCGGGATACCATCCCGGGGAGCACCTGTTCATCCTCACGACGCTCATGGCGCTGCCAGGCCCGGAAACCGGGGGCTCGGTGATGATCCCGCGGGTGGACGAGCAGGTGTTCCCGTGGCTCCGGCTCCCTCCGGCCCAGCAACTGCTCGAACGGCTGCGCGAGGGGCAGGAACTCTACTTCTGGATCTACGTCAAGAAGCGCCCGAAGGTGCCCGTTGCCTTCATGCGCATCATCTGCGAGGACAAGGACCACCGCAAAGCCCAGCTGTCGTTCAACTTCCTCGGCAAGGGCTGGAAAAAGGACGACGAGGTGGCGGTCCTGGAGTTGGAGGCCTGGACGGGCACGGTGCGGATCCTGCTGCGGCACATGGGCTTCGAGACGCTGGTCACGGGCGTGCTCGACCCGGACGATCCGGTGGCCGCAAACCTGAAGACGATCGGATTCCAGCGCAACCAGGAGGACAACTTCCTCGAGGTCGCGCAGGACGTGCTCGATCAGTCGGTTCTCGCCCAGCCGGCGGTGGCCGCCCGGTTGGTGGAGCGAGACGGACGGCGCTTCTTGCGGATCGCGGTGTTCGAGCTCACCTTGGCGCAGTTCGAAGCCGTCCCGGCCAACCACGGGACCGGAACGACTCCTGCCGCGTGACCTGATCGGTCGCGCCTCACACCGCCGCGGTCATGATGCTGACGTAGATCAGCAAGCCGAGCCCGGTGATGGTGAGGAAGCCCCCGCCGATCTTGAGGTAGGGCGATTTCGTCTTGTGGAAGGCCGCCAGGCCGATGGTGAGTAGGACCAGCGTGCTGAAGAAGCTGGCGATCTGGCCCATGAAGAGGACGCCCGCGGTGGGCTGGGGCGAGGTGGAGGCGGCGATTGCGTGCAGCCCGCTGAAGATGGCAAAGGGAATGGCCAGTCCCACGAGGAGCTTGCCGAAAAACGGATTGAGCGTGGTCTCGGAAGCGTCGGCGACGGACTTGGGCGCAGCTTGTTCGTTCACGGAACCCCCTCCTTCGGAAGACAACCCGGCGGGAGGCGCGAAGTGCGCCCGGTTACGAACGATACCGCCGGCGGCATTCTAGGGGGCGAAGGAGTGGGAGTCAACGCTTCCCGTCGTCGCCTTACCTGGAGCGCGCCGCCGAATTCGGATACCGTGGCGACCTCGAGCCGCTCGACGAAGTCGAGGCGCTCGCGCCGCTCCGCGGCGATCCACGGTTCGCCCGCATCTTCGAACGGGTGACGTGAGGTGCATGCATGACCGTCCCCCCCGCCGACCCCTCCCCGCCCCCCGCCGGCCAGGCGCCCACCGTGTTCGACCCGAGCCGCACCTCCTTCCCCGCGGCCGCCCCCGAGGCTTCCTCCACCGCTTCCCCCTCCCCTTCGTCCGCGCTCACCCGCTCTCGGCCCGGCGCTCGCCCAGCCGGGCTGCTCATCCTCGCGCCAGACGGCGCTTTGGCCATCGTCCCGCTCGGGTTGCTGCCCGAGCCGAAGAGGTCAGCGGACGGGGGTCAGGAGTCGGACAACACCGACGAGAAGGCGCTGCCTTTTTCCGCGGCCGCACCGGCGAGTACGAGCGGCTTCTCGCGGAACTGGACGGCCTCGACATGCCCAAGGTGTAGGGCCTGCGCGGGCAGATCCTGTACGTCCTGCTGCGCTTCCCCGACGCCGAGCAGGCGTGGCGCCGCGCCCTCGACCGCTGGCCCCGCGACGGCGACGGCTGGTGCTCGTACGGCGACCGGGCCGCAGCAGACACGGGCGTGACATTCCGGTCCCGAAGGGGTACTCTCCCCTCGGACAGGTCGTACCGCAGGCGTGCATCCCGGTCCATCCGTCCGCTTCCTGAAAGAAGACTGTGCGCGGAAGACTGCTTCTCGCCGCCCTTGTCCTGGCTGTCGCCGGGGCGGCGGGCTGGTCGGCCTTGCGTCGCCCACCGCGGCTCACGCTCGCCGACGCCACCTCCGGCCGAACGAGGCTCTCCGCCGACGAGGCCCGTGCTCTCGGCGAACTCATCCAAGCGGCCGGGCTCCGGCCGGACCAACTCTGCCTCGCGGCGGACGACCCCGACTACCGCCGCCAACCAGGGGCGAGGGCGCTGCTGCGGGAAGGCCGCGTCATCGTGCTGCGTGTTGCGAATACCGCGCTGGAGCACATGACCGCGGTTGCCGGGCTCCCCGACCTCGAGGAGCTCGACCTGTCCGAGAATCGCCTCGTCCGGATCACGGGTCTCGAGCAGGCCGCACGTCTGCGCCGCCTCACCCTCCGCGGCAACCGGCTCGACGACCTGTCGGGCCTCGCGGGGTGCCGCGGTTTGGTCGCGCTCGACGTGGTCGGCAACCGGCTGGCCGGCCTGCAGACGCTGCCGGAGCTGCCGGCGCTGGAGAACATCTACCTCGACGAGAATCCGCTCGGCTCGCTGGCCGGCATCGAACGCGCGCCCGGTCTGCAATGCCTGTTCGCCACCCGATGCGGTCTCGCGGACCTGCGCGGCTTGGGTGCCCCGCCGCGACTGATCCAGGTCGCGCTGACCGGCAACCGGCTGACCCGGCTCGACGAGCTCGGCGGGCTGGTGACCCTGCAGATCGTCTGGGCCGGCAACAACCTCCTCGAGGACGCGTCGGCACTGGCACGACTCCCGGCACTGAGGTCGGCAGACCTGCGCGACAACCGGCTGCGGGCGATCCCGGCGCTGCCAGCGGGCGTGGAAGTGAATCGGGAGGGCAATCCCCTGGAGTCGCCGCCGGTCCCCGCCGAGCGCACACCCGGCGACGGACGGGTGGAGACCCTGCCCCCCCGCTCGGGTTCCATGCGCGGGCACAGCCAAAGGACCTCGTCGTTCCCGGGCGGGTCGAAATGTTCGGGGACCATCGGGACGGTGACCGGCACCGTCGCGCTGGTTCTCCCCACGGGCGGTACGGGCAACACCCTCGAGCTCCAGGTCGGCCGTGGCCTGCTTCGCTGCTTCGTCCGCGACCCGGCCGGCGGCTACCGCTTTGCCGACGCGAGTCCCGACCATGCGGTGGAGATCCATGGCAGCTCGATCGGCTCCGGCAGCCAGGCGAGCTTCCTGCTCCAGGCGCTCGAGGGGAGCGCGGAGGAGGTGGTGTACGAAGTGACCGGCCATTGACACCGTCGCCCCGCAGCAAACGCGGCGGCCGCCGATGGGCGGGACGACGTCTTCGGCCCCGGCCGCACCGTGGTCGCCACCTCGCGGGACGGGCTGCGGTTCGACTATGCCGAAGACCTCCACGAGACCGGGGCTTCGTGCCCGGTCGGACTCGAAAATCACCCCACCATGCCGTCGGTCGCGCGGGGCTCGATTCCGCCTCGTGCGGCCCCGTCGGCAACACCCAGGTTGGACGCGCGCGGACGGCCTTCCCCCACCACCCGCCCGCCCGCCGCGAATCGTGGAGCCGCCTCCGTCTCCCCGGCTATCATGGACCGCGTTCGAGGAGAATCGCGACCATGGACGAGCGCGTCGATGTCGAAGCCGGTCTGGTGCGGCTCGCGGCCGCGCGCGGCTGGTTCGACCCCGCGCTATTCCCAGGGGGAGACGGCGGCTTCCCGGCCCTCCGCCTCGTCGAGCGCGGCGCGCTGACCCACGCGCAGGTTGCGAGCCTGCTCGGCGATGCGACGGACCGGAACGCGGCCGATCCGGGGCACGCGCCGCGCCGCGCCGCCTGGCGCGCCGCCGCGCTCGCCCTGCGCCAGGGCTGGGCTTCCTTCGACGCGGTCAACCGGGCGCTCGCCGAGCTCGGCCGGCGCGAACGCGAGGGCCTTCCCTGGGCTTCGCTCGACGAGGTCCTCCTCGAGCAGAAGGTCCTCAGCCAGACCGCCGCCGTCGAGGCGCGCCGCCGGCTCGCTGGGGCGGGGCCGGACCTGGATTCGCTCCAGGCCACGGTCCAGGTGGACTCCCTCCAGGTCGCCGCCACCGTCACGCCCGCCCGCCCGGCAATCGCCCCCCTGCCCGAGCCCGTGTCCTTCCGCAACTACGAGGTGGTCGAGGAACTCGGGCGCGGCGGCGTCGGGGTGGTCTACAAGGCGTGGCATCCGGGGCTCAAGACCCACCTCGCGGTCAAGGTGCTCCTCTCCGGCGGCGACGCGTCCCCCGAGGCGATCGAGCGCTTCCGCACCGAGGCCCGCGTCCTGGCGCGACTGCGCCATCCTGGGATCGTCGCCGTGCACGACGTGTGGGACGAGAGCGGGCGCACCTTCCTCGCCATGGAGTTCGTGGAAGGCGAAGGTCTCGACCGGCTGATCCCGCGAGGCCCCTCGGGCGGCCTGCCGGCGCGCGAGGCGTTGCGCATGCTCGCCGAGATCGCCGAGGCGATCCATCATGCCCACGAGGCCGGCGTGGTCCACCGCGACCTCAAGCCCGAGAACGTCATCCGCGACGGAGCCGGGCGCCTCAAGGTGATGGACTTCGGGCTCGCCAAGGTCCTCGATGTGCAGGAGACCCGGCTGACGCGCACCGGCGTGGTCGCCGGCACGCCCGCGTACATGGCGCCGGAGCAGGTCAACCAGGGGGTGCAGGTCGCCGACGCGCGCACCGACGTCTACCAGCTGGGCGCGATCCTCTACGAGCTGCTCACCGGCCGGGCGCCGTACGACGGCGCGACCGTGACGGAGATTCTGCTGCAGGTCGCGGACCAAGAGCCCCCGCGGCCGCGGCGACTGCGGCCGCAGATCGACCGCGACGCGGAGACCATCTGCCTGAAGGCGATGGAACGCGAGCCCGGACGGCGCTACGCGAGTGCGCGCGCGTTGGCCGACGACTGCCGCCGCTGGCTCGACGGCGAGCCGATCCGCGCGCGGCGCACCTCGCCGGCGGAGCGCCTGGTGCGCTGGGCGCGCCGGCGCAAGGCGCTCGCCGGCCTCGCCGCCGCCGCCCTGGCGCTCCTGCTGGTCTCCGCCGGGGCCGGCTGGCACGCGCGCTCGCTCGGGCAGCAACGCGCGCGACTTCTGGCGGAAGTGGTGGAAGGCCTGCGCGCCGCCGCGCAGACGAACCTGCGCGCGACCCTGCTGCTGCGTCGCCACGGCGCGCCCATGCGCGAGGCGCGCGACGAGTTTCTCGCCCCGCTGGAGGCCGCCGCCCGGCGCGCCCTGCACCACGCTCCCGGATGGGCGGAGCCGCACTACCACCTCGGGCGTTTCTACCGCGCGCTGCTCCGCTTCGACGAGGCCCTCGCCGAGCAGGACCAGGCGCTGGCGCGCGATCCCGACTACGCGCCGAGCCGGTACGAGCACGCCGTGCTGCTCGCCCGCCGCTACGGCGACCGCATGGCCGCGCTGCGGGCGCGGTGGGCGCGCGCCGCGCTCGCCCGATCCCTTCCCGGCCCCCGGCCGCCGGACGACGCGCTGCGCGCGGCCGATCCCGAGGCGACCCGGGTCCACGAAGAGCTCGCCCGCGACCTGGATCGGCTGGCGCGGGGCGCGGGCGGGCTTCCGGCGCAGGGCGAGGCCGGACTCGGCGCCGCCCGTCTGTCCTGCGCCCGCGGTTTGGTCCGGCTCGCGGCCGGGGGCCCGCGGGCCGCCGGGGACGCGTGCGCCCTGCTCGAGCAGGCGCTCGCCGAGGACCCGGCGCTCGAGGAAGCCTACGAAGGCCTCGCCCTCGCCGAGCTCGCGCGCGACGGGCTCGCCGCGGCCATCGCCGTCTACGACCGCGGCATCGCCGTCGATGCCGGCTACCTCCCCTTCTGGCTCGGCCGCGGCCAGGCGCGCAATCAGGAAGCCCTGCTCCGGCAACGCCGGGGGATGCGTGGCTGTCTCGCGGGATTACCCAGCTCAACCGCGGCCTGTGGCGGCGCGATCGCGGCGGCGACGCGGCGGGGCCGTTCGAGGCGGCCGAAGCCGATCTCGCCAAGGCCCTGGCGCTCGCCCCGGGCCTCGCGGAGGCCTGGTCGCAACGGGCCGCGGCGCGGATGCACCTGGCTTCGCTGCGCTGGGATCGCGGCGTGGATCCGGAAGCGGGATTCGCCGCCGCGGAAGCGGACTTTGCGAGTGCGATCCGGCTGGACGCCTCCGCCGGACCGCTTCTCGGTCGGGCGCTGCTGCGGGCCAACCGGGGCGCGGCCGCGGCCGAGCTCGGACGCGACCCATCGACCTGCTGGCGCGAGGCGCGCACGGACTACGACGCGGCGTTGGCGCGCAGGCCGGGCGGCGTCGACATCCTGCTCGGCCGCGCCGCGCTCGCGGCCGGGTGCGCGGCGTGGGCGAAGCGGCGGGGGGAGGACCCGGAGCCGCACTGGCGCGCGGCCGAGGAGGACTTCGGCCGGGCGTTGGCGAGCGACCCGGGCAACCTGGAAGCGCGGGTGCGGCGCGGCACGCTGCGAGTGAACGCAGGGCTGCACCGCAACGACCGGGGCGAGGATGCCGGGCCGGCGCTGCTCGGCGCGCTGGAGGACTACGACGCGGCGTTGGCGCGGGCGCCCGGCCACGCCGAGGCGCGCTGGCGCCGGGGCGCGTTGCGTCTCCGGCTGAGCCGATGGGCCGAGGCGATCGCCGATCTCGAGGCGGTGGACCTCGCGGCCGTGGCGGATTCCACCCGCGAGCGGGTGAAGAACCTGCTGGTCGATGCCCGCTGGCGGCTTCAGGAGGACTGGACCGGTCCTTTCCGCGAAGCCGAGGAGGCGATGCAGCACGGACGCCGAGCCGAAGCGCTCGCGAAGTTCGAGGAGGCGCTACGGGCGCACGACGAGCGGCGCGCCGCCCTGCCGCGCGACCGGCTCGCGGCCTTTGACGAGGCGGCCCGGCCCGTGCTGTGCGGCCTGGAGTACAACCGCGCCTGCCTGTTTGCGCTGTCTGCCGCGGAGGCCGCCGGGGCCGGTGCCGGGGCGGACGCGGAGGAAGCCGGGCGATTGCGGGAGGACGCGTTCCGCAGCCTGGCGGAAGCGGTCCGCCTGGGCTGGGACAACGCGGCCCACTTGGAAGCGGACACGGACCTCGCGGGCCTGCGCGGCGACGCGCGCTGGGCGGCGCTGGTCGAGCAGGTGCGTGGACGGGGAAGGTGATCGGGTTCGAGATTGCCCTCCTCAACCACTGCAGCTGTTCGACGAGGTGGCCCACGAGCAGGAGATCGGGTGACGGGCAGCGGATTCTCGCAAGCCCAGACGCCGGTGCCGCCGAGAGCCTCCGAGGTTCAATGCCTATCCGGTTGACAACACCATGCCGCTGCTGGTAGTAGTCCCCGGCATGGCCAAAGCCGTCCCGCGGGCCCACGGGCCGTGAACGCTTACGATCGGTGTGTCAACCGGATAGGCAGAAGGAACCACCGACACCGGGACCGGGCGATCGCCCGTCGACCGCCCTTGCCTTTCGCCCGCGAGGCGGAGATCCACGATGCGACTGCTCGGGGAAATCGCGCACGTGTGCCGGCGCGGGCTGCCGGTGCCCGCGGCTTGCGGCGAAATCGCCGCGCTCCTGCGCCGGGCGGTGCCGGATTGGACCTGGATCGGTATCCGCGCCGGGGACGCCTGGGTCGCGGAGCTGGGCACGCGCGGTGACGCTCGCGCCTGCCGGCACGCGACCCGGATCCTGGTCGGAGGGGAGTGCGCGGGCGAGATCGCGGTGGAATCCGTCCGCCCGGAGGCCGCGGAATCCGCCGAGGCCCTGATCCTCGAGCGCGTCGCCGAGTTGCTGGCGGAGGCCTGGCTCGCCGCACGCCCGCTCGGTCCGGCGACGCGGGCGATCCACGCCCACGAGACCCTGCACGAGGGGATCGACCCCGTGGGCTTTCCCATCATTCCGGCCGCGACCTACGACTTCCGGGACCTGGAGGAGATGCGCCGCGTGCTGGCGGACGGCTCGACCGGCTACCTATACAGCCGGTGGGGGAATCCCACCGTGCGCACGGCCGAGGCGAAGATCCGCTCCCTCGAAGGCGCGGAAGAATCGCTCCTCTTCTCCTCCGGCATGGGAGCGATCTCCGCCGTGCTGCTTTCCCTCCTGCGCCAGGGGGACACGGTGGTGGCTTCCGCCGCGCTCTACGGCGAGACCCTCCGGCTGCTCGGCCGCCTCGACCGCTGGGGCATCGCCGTGCAGTACGTGGAACCCGCCGACTTTCACCGGATCGCCGGGTTCCTCCCGCCGCGCACGCGGGCGGTCTGGTTCGAGCCGCTGGTGAACCCGACGCTGCGACTGGTGGATCCGCGGCCGATCGCCCGGGCCTGTCGCGCCGCCGGGGCGATCTCGGTCGCCGACAACACCTTCGCCTCGCCGCACAACCTGCGGCCGCTCGCGTATGGGATCGATCTCGTGGTGCACAGCCTCACCAAGTACCTGTCGGGGCACGGCGACCTCACGGGAGGCTGCGTCTCGGGCTCGCGGGCCGCGATCGCGCAGATCGAGCCGATGCGCCGCTCGCTGGGCGCGACCCTGAGCGCGTTCGACGCCTTTCTCGTCTCCCGCGGCCTGAAGACGTTCGCCCTGCGCATGAAGCAGCACGCCGCCGGCGCGTCGCAGGTGGCGGCCTTCCTCGCCGGACATCCGCGGGTCCGGCGAGTGCTCTATCCCGGGCTGGCAAGCCACCCGGACCAGGCCCTTGCCGGGGAGATCCTGGCGACGCCCGGCGGCATGGTCACGTTCGAAGTCGACGGCGGACAACCCGCGGCCGAGGCGCTCGTGGGACGCCTCGCGCTCTGCCGCTGTGCCGCGTCGCTCGGCGGGATCGAGACGCTCGTGTCGCTGCCCGTGCTCAGCTCCCACTACGGGTTCGACGACGCCCAACTCGCCGGCGCGGGGATCAGCCGCGGCATGGTCCGGCTCTCGGTCGGTCTCGAGGACCCGGAGGACGTGATCGCCGACCTGCGCCAGGCCCTCGGGTCCGGTCCGGGCTGATTCAGAAGGTTTGGCCGGGCCCGTTCCGCTCACAGGAGGATGTCATGCGTCTGCCGCTCGCCGTCTTCGCGCCGTTCTGCTTCTGCGCCGTAGTGGCGGCCGACCCCGTGCCCGTTCCCGCGCCGGCGGACCCGATGGCGCGGCTCTCCGCGATCGAGGACGCGCGCGACGCCGGGTCGGCCGAGCTGGTGGCGCTGCTCCGGCACCCGGACCCGGAGGTGCGTGCCCGCGCAGCGGTGGCGATGGGGCGGGTCCTGGACCCCGGGTCGATCGACGCCCTACTGGGGATGCTCTCCGACCTCGATGGGCGCGTGCGCCGCACCGCCGCCTGGGCGCTGGGCCAATACGGCTTCCGCCAGCCGCCGGCCGGTCGCGAGGAGGAGCTGACCCGACGGCTCGCTCCCTGGCTGAGGGATCCCGACCCGGAGATGCGGGTGGCCGCGGTGGAAGCCGTGGGCAAGCTGGGCGGCCCGGGCGCCCCCGCGCTCGCCGCTCCGTTGTTCGGCGACCCCGCGCCGTCCGTCCGCGCGGAGGCCGCGTTCGCCTGCTTCCGCTGGCGGCAGGTGCTGCGCATGCAAGGGAAGACCGGCGACCTGCCGGCGCTCCCCGCGCCCGCGTTCGAAGGCCTCCTCCGTCTCACCGCCGACGCGGATCCCGAAGTGCGCTGGCGTGCGGTGTACGCCTTCGCCCGCATCCCGGAGTGGCGCGCGGCGTCGGCGATCGCGGGGCGGCTGGCGGACGCGCACCCGTACGCGCGGATGTTCGCAGTGCGCGCCCTCGCCGTGGCCAAGGCCAACGGCTCCGCGCCGGCCATCGCCGCACTGACTGCCGACCCGGAGGCGTGCGTCCGGATCGAGGCCGTGCTCGCGCTGGTCGGGCTCGGGCGGGGAGACCTCCTGCCGGCGACGCTGACGCGCGACTCTTCGTACCACGTGCGGGTCGCGCTTGCCGGCTCGGGCCGGGGCGACCTGCTC
>Ga0209514_10002750_pt1 | contig 26533 bp, 26 predicted proteins | sample Subgrocontami58m_FD_187452 | JGI IMG/M metagenome (GOLD analysis project Ga0209514, IMG submission 187452) | Subsurface groundwater microbial communities from S. Glens Falls, New York, USA - GMW37 contaminated, 5.8 m (SPAdes) (version 3) | ecosystem: Environmental > Aquatic > Deep subsurface >...
CGGCCGTCCGCGCCGAGGGTGATCCGTCCGCGCATCTCACGGTGGTGGGTATCACCGGAACCAACGGCAAGACCACCAGCGCCTATCTGATGCGGGCCGTGTTCGAGGCCGCCGGGGTTTCGTGCGGGCTCATGGGCACCGTGGAGATCCGGGTGGGTGGCGTGTCGTCGGTGCCCAGCCACACCACCCCCGAGAGCGTGGAGATCCAGTGGCTCCTGTCCGCCATGCTCGCCGCGGGGGATGCCGCGTGCGCCATGGAGGTGTCGTCGCATGCACTGGCGCAGCACCGCGTTGCCGGCGTGCGCTTCTCGGCGGCGCTGTTCACCAATCTCACGCGTGATCATTTGGATTACCACGGTGATGAGGAGTCGTACTTCCAAGCCAAGCGTGCGCTGTTCGCACGTCCGGAGGGCCAGGGCGACAACCCTCCGGGGGCCGTGAATCTGGACGATGCCGCCGGGCGGCGTCTGGCCACCGAGTTGCCGGTGCTGGGGTTCGGCATCGACGCCTCGGATGCCGATGTGGCACCGCAGTCCCTCGACCTCGGGGCCGGTGGGTTCACGGCCCGGGTGCGTACCCCCCGCGGGCCTCTGGACATCACCAGCTCACTGCGTGGGCGCTTCAACGTGTCGAACGTGCTCGGCGTGGTCGCCGTGGGGGAACTGCTGGGCCTGGACCATGCCGCCGTGGCCGCCGGGCTCGCTGCGCTGCGCGGCGTTCCGGGCCGCCTCGAGCCCATCGAGGCGGGGCAGCCATTTCAGGTACTGGTGGACTACGCCCACACGCCCGACTCCCTCGAGAACGTTCTTCGCACGACCCGTGATCTGGCGGGGAGGGGGCGCCTCATCGTGCTCTTCGGGTGCGGTGGGGACCGCGATGCCGGCAAGCGCCCGCAGATGGGCGCCATCGGTCGCTCGCTGTCGGATGTGTGCATCGTCACCTCGGACAACCCGCGCAGCGAGGACCCAGAGGCCATCATCAGGGACATCGTGGCCGGCGCTGGTGACGGAGCCGCGCAGTTGGTGGTGGAGCCCGACCGTCGTGCGGCCATTTCCCTGGCGGTGCAGGCGGCCGATCCGGGGGACGTGGTGCTCATCGCCGGCAAGGGGCATGAGTCCGGCCAGGAGATCGCGGGTGTGATCACGCCGTTCGACGATCGCGTCGTGGCGCGGCAGGCGCTTGGTCAGGGGTTGGCCGCATGAGGGTGTCCGTGGCCGACATGACCGCCTGGGGCGGCGTGGTGCAGATCGCCGGCCCGCATGGCGTGGCCGTGGAGGGCGCCACCGCGGACTCCCGCGACGTGGGCCCGGGTCAGTTATTCGTGGGTGTGCAGGGCGAGAACGTTGACGGCGGCACGCATGCGGCCGAGGCCATTTCCCGAGGCGCAGCGGCAATCATGATCAGCCCGGAGGCGTGGGCGGTCGTCGGCCCGGATCTTGCGACGAGTGGTGCGGCCGTGGTCATCGCGCCGGATCCGGTTTCGGCGCTCGGCCTGATCGGCCATGGCGCCCTGGTTCAGCTGGGTGCGCGTGTGGTGGGTATCACCGGGTCGTATGGCAAGACATCCACCAAGGACTCCGTGGTGGCCGTGCTGCGCGCGGCGGGCGTGCGCGCCGGGGGCACGCCCGGTAACCTGAACACCGAGGTGGGCGTGCCACTCAGCATCATGGGCCTCCCGGAGGACACCGAGGTGGCGGTGGTGGAGATGGGCATGCGCGGTCCGGGCGAGATCGCACTGCTGTCCGGGCTGGCGCGGCCGGACGTGGCATGCATCACGGCCGTGGGTCCCGTTCACCTGGAGGTCCTGGGCACCATCGAGGCGGTGGCCGCGGCCAAGGCCGAGATCCTGACGGCGCTGGGCCCGGGCGGCGTGGCCGTGGTGCCCCACGATGCCGGGCCGCTTGAGCCGCATGTGGCCGCGCTTCCGGACGGCGTCGACGTTCTGCGATTCGGCGACGATCCCGCGATCGATCTGGATATGGGAGATCTCAAGGCGTGGGAACGCAGGAACATGGCCGCCGCCGTCGCGGTGGCGGAAGCGCTTGGGCACCCCCCTGCACCGGGCACCACGGTGCGCCTGCAGCGATCCTCCATGCGCGGCATCGAGCACCCGCTGCCCGGAGGCGGGGTGCTGGTGGAGGATTGCTACAACGCGAACCCACCGGCCATGGAGGCGGCGCTGGCCGATCTGTGCCAGCGCCCCGGTCGCACGGTGGCCGTGCTCGCGGACATGCTGGAGCTGGGGCCGGATGAAGATCGCTACCACCGGCAGGTGGGCGAGCAGGCCGCCGTGCGGGGCGTCGACCTGCTCATCGCGGTCGGCAGTCGTGCGGCGTCGTATCCGAAGGGTGCGACCGGTATTGAGAGCGTGGCCTTCGCGTCGACCGATGACGCGGTCGCCGGTGTGCCGGCGCTCATCCGCCCGGGAGACGCGGTTCTGGTGAAGGGCTCGCGCGGTATGGCCATGGAGAGGGTGGCCCACGCCATCCTCGAAGGCGCCGGCTAGCCCATGCCTCGCGTACTGATCGCGGCCATCGGGGCCGTCATGCTCATGCTGTTCCTGGGCCCGCGGTTCATCGCGTGGCTGCGCGACCACGAGATGGGGCAGTTCGTACGGCCCCAGGGCGAGATCCCCGAAGGGCATGCCGAGAAGCAGGGCACGCCCACCATGGGGGGGCTGCTGATCATCTTCGCGATGGCGGTGCCCTTCCTCATCCTGTCGTCGCGCGGCACGGCGGCGATGACGGTTCTGTTCACCACGCTCGCCTGTGGGGCCATCGGCTTCGTGGACGACTGGATGAAGATCGTGAAGAAGCGCTCGCTGGGGCTCTCCGGGCGCCGGAAGATGGTCGCATTGGTGGTGGTGGCCCTCGCCCTGGCGCTCATCGCGGTGAACGTTGTGGGGATCCCCACCACCATCGACCTGCACGTGGTGAACGCCTCGTTCGAGATCGGCCCGATCGCCTTCGGCATCGTGGTGTTTCTCGTGCTCGCGGGTGCCACCAATGCCGTCAACCTGACCGACGGTCTGGACGGCCTCGCGGGCGGCACCATGGCCATCGCGCTTCTGGCCTATATCGGCATGGCCTTCGTGGTGGACGGCCAGCGCGACATGGCGATCCTGGCGGCCACCCTCATGGGCGCGTGCGTGGGATTCCTGTGGTTCAACTCGTATCCGGCATCGGTGTTCATGGGCGACACCGGCTCGTATGCACTGGGCGGTGCGATCGGGGCGCTGGCGGTGATGACCAAGACCGAGATCCTGCTCATCTTCATCGGCGGGGTGTTCGTCATCGAGGCGCTGTCGGTGATGATCCAGGTGCTGGTGTTCAAGCGCACCCGCCGCCGGGTGTTCCTCATGGCGCCTGTGCATCACCATTTCGAGATGGCGGGCTGGAGCGAGACCAAGATCATCGTGCGGTTCTGGCTCGTGGCGCTCATGTTCGCCGCCATCGGCTTCACGCTGTTCTTCCGCACACTGCCCGTATGAGCGCGCGGCTCCCCATCCCGGGCCGCGCCCTGGTGGTGGGGCTCGCCCGATCGGGCCGCGCGGCCGCGCTGCTGCTGGCCCGGCGTGGGTGGCACGTGGTCGCCGTGGACCGCGCCTCCGTGGGGGCCACCGACCTGGAGACGGCGGGCATCGAGGTTCGCGCGCCATGGGATGCCCCCGTGCCAGCGGACCTCGTGGTGAGGAGCCCGGGCGTGCCGCGTGATGCCCCGCCGCTTGCCGCCGCCTACGCCGCGGGCACGCCCGTGTGGAGTGAGATCGAGCTGGCGTCGCGGTGTCTTCCCAACCCCCTGATGGGGGTTACCGGCACCAACGGCAAGACCACCACCACCGAACTCCTGGCGCATCTGCTGCGCGCCGGGGGGCACGAGGCCGTGGCATGCGGGAATCAGGGGACCCCCCTGGCGGGCCTCGTCGATGCGGTGAGCCCCGCTACCTGGCTCGTGGTGGAGTGCTCGAGCTTCCAGCTGGAGGACGTGCCCTCGTTCCGTCCACGAGCTGCCGTGCTGCTGAACGTCACGCCCGATCACCTTGATCGCTATTCATGCTTGGACGAGTACCGGCGAGCGAAGCTGAACCTCTTCGCGCATCAGGAGCCGGGGGATCTGGCGATCCTGCCCAGTGGAACCCCGGCCGCGGGCGCGGCCACGGCGCGGCGCCTGGTGGCGTCCGGCCCGCCGGGCGACGACGCGGTGGCATGGGCCGAGGGCGGGCTGCATGTGCGCGGGCTCGGCCTCATCGCTCCATGGGATGCCGTTCCTCTGCGCGGAGCACACAATCGGGAGAATGTGATGGCCGCCGCAGCGATGGCCGCGTATGCCGACGTGCCCGCTGATCGCCTGGCCGAGGGGCTCGCCACGTTTCCCGGCGTGGCGCACCGGCTCGAGGTGGTGGGGCGCGCGGCGGGGGTGTGCTTCGTCAACGACTCCAAGGCGACCAACCCGGCAGCGGCAATCGCCGCCCTCGATGCCTACGCCGCGGGAGTGCACCTGATTGCCGGGGGCAGCAGCAAGGGAACACCCTTTGATGACATGGCCCGCGCCGCTCGGGGTCCCGTGGTGCGTGCCTACGTGATCGGTGAGACAGCCCCGGATCTCGCCGATGCGCTCACCCGAGCAGGGGTGGATGTCGTCGCGCACCCCGGGCTTGAGTCCGCGGTGGCCGATGCCGCCGCACACGCCCGGTCGGGCGAGGTGGTACTGCTGGCACCCGGGTGCGCCAGCTTCGACCAGTTCTCCTCGTATGAGGACAGGGGCGATCGCTTCCGTGCGGCCGCCCGGGAGGCCGGCGCCCGGTAGGAGATCGGGTCGCGGCGACGAAACCCCATTCGTGCCGCCGCAATCGACCGCCCGACCCGTACGCCACCGTCGCAAGGGGGCGATGGTCCCCGGAAGCGGTGTCGCTCCCGAGGCGGTCCTCACCATCGCCGTGCTGGCGCTGGTGTGCATCGGAGTCGTCATGGTGTACTCGGCGTCCAGCGCCACGGCGCTGTTGTCCGAGGGGAACTCCACGGGCCTGCTCGTGCGGCAGTCGATCTCGGCGGTCGTGGCCCTCGGCGCGTTCATCGCCTGCGCGCGCATCCCACCCGCGCGCATCATCGCGCTCGGCCGCCCTGCGGTGTTCGTGTCGCTGGCGCTCCTGGTGGCGGTGTTGGTGCCGGGTGTGGGCATCGTGGGCAATGGGTCGCGGCGCTGGCTCGGGGCCGGGTCCATTCAGGTTCAGCCGGCCGAGATCGCCAAGCTGGCGCTGGTCGTCTGGCTTGCGGGCTATCTGGCGCGGAACGCCGACAGGCTCAATCGCCGTGAGGGCCTGGTGCGACCGGTGGGAATCGCGGCCCTGCTGGGGCTGCTCATTCTGGTGGAGCCCGACCTCGGCACCGCGGTGGTGCTGGGGGGCGTGGCCTTGGCCATGATCGCCATCGCGGGAGCCCCGGCACGCGTGGTGGGGCTCATCGTGGGTGGGGCAGCGGCAATCGGGACCATCGGGATCCTCGTGGAGCCCTACCGTCGCGATCGCCTTCTGGCGTTCATCGACCCGTGGGCGGATCCGGGTGGCAATGGCTTCCAGATCGTGCAGTCGGAGTTGGCGCTCGGGTCGGGCGGGGTCAGCGGGGTGGGCCTGGGCAACGGCCTGCAGAAGATCTTCTACCTGCCCGAGGCCCACACGGACATGATCGTGGCGACGCTCGGCGAGGAGATGGGCCTTCTGGGCGTTCTGGGCGTGATGGGTCTGATCGGTGCCGTCGTGTGGAGCGGCTACCGTATCGCCCTGTCGGCGCCGGACCTCCGGCAGCGCCTTCTCGCCGCCGGACTCACGACGCTCGTCGCCCTGCAGGCCGTGGTCAATCTGGGAGCCGTGCTCGGTGTACTGCCGGTGACCGGTGTCCCGCTGCCATTCGTGAGCTATGGGGGGAGCAGCCTCGTCGTCTTCGCAGCAGCAACCGGGATCCTCGTCGGAATCGGGCGGCGTTCGCGTACCGCGCGGCTCAGGGTCGTCGCGCGATCCGAACCCACTTCGGGTGGTGATCGCGGCGGGCGGGACGGCCGGCCACATCATGCCGGCGCTCGCGCTGGCTGAGGAACTCCGGGCCCGCGGCGCAGAGGTCAGTTTCGTGGGGGTGGAGGGCCGGGCCGGATCCGGCATACCGGCACGCCACGGATTCCCCGAGGACCACGTGCCCCTGAGGGGTTTCGACCGCCGCATCTCGTTGGGCAACGTCCGGGCGGTGGTCCTCGCCGCCCTTGCGGTACCGCGCATGGCCGGGGTGCTGCGTCGTCGCCGGGCCCACGTGGTGGTAGGCGGCGGCGGCTACATGGCGGGCCCTGCTGCGGTGGCGGGGCGGCTCACCCGGCGCGGGGTGGTGCTGATGGAGGCCGACTCCCGACTGGGTCTCGCCAATCGCCTTGCCGCACCGTTCGCGCGCCGCGTGGCCCTGGCATTCCCGGTGGCGGGCCGCGGTGGTCGTCGCTATGTGGTGACCGGACGCCCGGTCAGTCGCGCGGTGCGCGATGCCACGCGTGTGGTGGGGCGCCGGGAACTGGGAATCATCCCGTCGGCCACATGCGTACTGGTCGCCGGCGGAAGCCAGGGGGCCCGGTCGATCAACGATGCCGCCATCGACGCCTTCTGCCCGGACCCCCCATTCAATGTGGTGCACGTGGCGGGCGCGAAGAACGAGGCCGAGGTGCGCGCGCGCGTCGAGGCCGCCGGGGGCGGCGCGAAGTACCAGGTGCACGGCTTCCTCGACGACTTCCCCTCGGCCATCGCCGCCGCCGACCTCGTCATCTCGCGGGCGGGCGGGTCGGTGTTCGAACTCGCGGCGATCGGGCGCCCGGCCATTCTCGTTCCGTATCCCCACGCCACGGCCGACCACCAGACGGGTAACGCTCGGTGGCTGGCGGAGGCCGGCGCGGCGATCATGCTGACCGACGACGACTGCACGGGCCCCCGGTTGCGCGAGCTGGTGGGAGCCCTGCTGGCCGACCGACATCGACTGGATGCCATGGGTGAGTCGGCACGCGCCGCCGCTCGCCCCGACGCCGCGACACGCATTGCCGACCTGGTGCAGGAAGCGGCTCGGCGGTGACCACTCGAGCTGTCCACCTGGTGGGCGTGGGCGGAGCGGGGATGAGTGCTCTGGCGCTGCTCGCGGTGCGTTCGGGCTGGACGGTGACCGGCACCGACCGCGACGACGGTCCGGTGCTGAGTGCCCTGCGCGCCGCCGGGGCGGATGTGCGCGCGGGGCACGGGGCCGATGCCATACCGGGGCACGTGGACGCCGTGGTGGTGTCCACCGCGATTCCTGCGGATAACCCCGAGGTGCGGGCTGCGCGCGAACGTGGGCTGCCGGTGCTCCACCGATCGGACCTGCTGGCGATGCTCATGCAGGGCCACCGTGGTCTGGCCGTGGCCGGCGCGCACGGCAAGTCCACCACCACCGCGATGCTGTCTCTGGCGCTGGGCGGGGCCACCCTGTGCGTGGGAGCGGAGGTTCCCTGGGGCAACGGCACGGGCGCGGCATGGGGCGATGGCCCCTGGTTCTGTGCCGAGGCCGACGAGAGCGACCGCTCGCTGCTGCGCCTGGCCCCCGAGGCCGCGATCCTCCTGAATGTGGACCACGACCACCACTCGACCTACGCGTCGATCGACGAGGTCGAGGAGGTGTTCCGTGAGTTCGTCGCGGCCCTGCCCCCTGACGGTCTGCTGGTGGTGGGTCCCGACGAACGCGCACGCCGCGTGGCCCACGGCGCTGGCTGTCCGGTGCGCCTGATCGGAGATGTGCCGGGTGCATGGGCCCGGGTGCAGGGCGACACCCTGGTGCTGGCCGACGGCACCCTGGTGGCGCTACGGCTCGCGGCTCCGGGTATGCACAACCGCGAGAACGCCGCATGCGCGCTCGCCTTGGCCGACTGGTGCGGCGTGGATCCCGCCACCGCCGCGCAGCGCGTGGTGGGGTTCGCGGGGGTGGGGCGACGCTTCGAGGATCGCGGCACCGTGGGCGGGGTGCGGGTGGTCGATGACTACGCGCACCATCCGGCCGAGGTGCGCGCCACGCTCAGGGCCGCGCGAAGTGTGCACCCCGGGCGCCTGGTGGCCGTGTTCCAGCCCCATCTCTATTCGCGCACGCGAGCTCTGGGCACCGAGCTGGGCCGCGAGCTGGGGGCGGCCGACGTGGTGGTGGTCACCGATGTCTATGCGGCACGGGAGGCCGTGGATCCCGGTGTGGACGGCAGCCTGGTGGCGGCGGCCGTGCCCGCACCGGCGGTTGTGATGTATGTGCCCCTGCTGGCCGATGTTCCCGGGCGCCTGGTGCCCGACCTGCGCCCGGGCGATCTGGTGCTCACCATGGGGGCGGGCGACGTGACGGGCCTGGGACAGGATCTGCTCGTCGCCCTGGGGAAGACCTCCTCCGATGGCTGATGCCGGCATTCATGAGGGGATCCAGGAGGACGTGCCGCTCGCGCCCTTCACAAGCATCCGCGTGGGTGGACCCGCCGACGCCCTGGCCACGTGCGCATCGTTCGCCGCGGTCACCGCCGCGCTGCGCTGGGCGGCCGACCGTGACACGCCGGTGGCGGTGGTGGGGAAGGGCTCCAACCTCGTGGTGGACGACGCCGGGTTCCGGGGTCTGGTGGTGCGCCTGTCCGGGCGTCTCGCCTCCATCTCCGTGCGCGGCGGCGACACCCTCTGGTGCGGCGGCGGCGCATCGCTTCCGCGCGCCGTGCAGCGCGCGGCGGCGGCGGGGCTCACCGGCCTCGAGTTCGGAGCCAGCATTCCGGGCACCGCAGGTGGTGCGGTGGCGATGAACGCGGGCGCGTACTCATCGGACCTCTCGCAGGTTCTCGACTGGGCCGTGGTGTGCGACGCCGAGGGCCGCCGTCGGGTGAACCGGGATCAGTTGGCGATGGGGTATCGCCGCACAGCGGTGCGCGGCGATCAGGTGGTTGCGGCGATCGGCTTTCGCCTCGCCCCGGGCGATCCCGATGAGATCAGGGCCACCCTCGATCGCTTCCGCGCGCATCGGCGCAGCACCCAGCCCCAGGGCGTGCGTACGTTCGGCAGCGTGTTCACCAACCCACCCCATGAGTCGGCCGGGCGGCTCATCGAGGCCACGGGCCTGAAGGGGCACTCCATCGGCGCGGCGCGGGTGTCACCCGTTCACGCCAACTTCATCGAGGCCGGGCCGGGCTGCCGTGCGGCCGACATCGTTGCCCTCATGGATGAGTGCCGCGCCAGGGTTCACGCGGCAGGAGGACCCGTGTTGGAGTCCGAGGTGCGCTACCTCCACCCGCAGTGGGGCATCGGGCCGCCGCCGCTCAGGGAATGCCCATGAGGATTCCCGCGCTTCCCCGGCCACGGGCGCGCAGGGGCGGTGCATCGAAGGGAGGTGCACCCACGCGCAGGTCGATGTCCCAGACGCGCCGCCGCCGCGTGCGTGCACTGGTGATCGGCGTCGTGGCCGCGGTGGCCGTACTGCTCGCCGCCCTCTGGATCATCAGCGGGCCACTGCTGGGTATCTCCGGAGTCACCGTACGGGGGTACCGCGGCCCGGACCGGCCTGCGGTGCAGCGTACGGCCGAGTTGGTGGCGGGTACGGGAACCATGGTGCGTCTGCCCGCGGGCGACATGCGACGCGCCCTCACGCGCTTTCCCGGTATCGCAGACGTGTCGATCCAGCGGGAGTGGCCCCGTTCGATCACGGTGATCGTCACCATGGACCCCCCGATCGCGATCCTCGCCGTGGACGGCGGCGGCCGCTACCTGCTGGCACCCAACGGGCAGGTGATCGGCACGGCCGACGCGCGCGGGGGGCTGCCCGTCATCCATATGAAGCAGGTGCCGACAGGGGGCATGATCGTGGCTCCGGTTCCCCGCGCTGCCCTGCGGTTCATCGGATGGCTGCCGCCCGAGATCGCGGGGCGCCTGCGCAACATCCGCGCCGTGGGCGGAAGGCTGGTGGCCGACCTCTCGGGGGGCCCCGAGCTGCGCATCGGCCTTCCCGAAAAACTGGTGGAGAAGGCTCAGGCGCTGGCGGCGGTGCTGTCGCAGGCGGACCCGAAGGAACTTGCCGCGGCCGCCTACCTCGACATCTCGTCGCCCACACGGCCCATGCTCGGATCCCGGGCCTCGCGCACCGTCACAACTGGGGTCGGCGCGTCGGGCACCACCACCGGTGGCCAGTCGACCGGCCAGACATCAACTGACGGGACGGGCACGATCGGTACCACGGGGGCGGTGGACCAGACCGGCGCGGGAACGAACACAACACTCAAGCCGTGATTGAGTGTTCGTCGGTCCCGGGCGCCCGACCTCAACCTCTGGTTGATCGAGACGCGGGGGAGGACTACCGTCGATTCGCGCGAAACGTCCCCCGAGGGGATCGACAAACCATTTCGTGGGCTCCCGGAGCGGTCGTCCGGCACTCGACCCCAAGTCGAGGGATCCGGCATCCGTGACGGGGGAGCATCAACCGGACCCTGAGGGTCCGCGAGAGCGCCCGAGGAGGGCCGGCATCGTGGAGAGCACCAACTACCTGGCGGTGATCAAGGTCATCGGCGTCGGCGGCGGCGGTTCGAACGCCGTCAACCGCATGATCGACGCGGGTGTGCGCGGCGTGGAGTTCATCGCCGTCAACACCGACGCGCAGGCACTCACCGGATGTGACGCCGACGTGAAGATCCACATCGGTGGAAGCATCACGCGTGGTCTCGGCGCCGGTGCGGACCCGAAGATCGGCCGCGAGGCCGCCGAGGAGAGCCGCGAGGAGCTGAAGGAGGCCGTCCGCGGTGCCGACATGGTGTTCGTCACCGCCGGCGAGGGCGGTGGTACCGGAACCGGCGCAGCGCCGATCATCGCCCAGATCGCGCGCGAGCAGGGTGCGCTCACCGTGGGCGTGGTCACCAAGCCGTTTGCCTTCGAGGGTCATCAGCGCGCCCGCCGTGCCGACGAGGGCATCGACGCCCTCCGCGCACAGGTGGACTCGGTCATCGTCATCCCCAACGACCGCCTGCTCGAGGTCGTGGAGCGCAACACGTCGATCATCGACGCCTTCAACATGGCCGACGACGTCCTACGCCAGGGTGTGCAGGGCATCACCGACCTCATCACGGTTCCCGGGCTCATCAATCTGGACTTCGCCGACGTGCGCACGATCATGTCGGGCGCGGGATCGTCTCTCATGGGTATCGGCAGCGCCACGGGCGAGAACCGTGCGGCCGAGGCCGCACGCGCGGCCATCTCGTCGCCGCTGCTCGAGACCAGCATGCAGGGCGCAACGGGCGTCATCCTCTCGGTCGCCGGTACGCAGGACCTGGGCCTGTTCGAGGTGGACGAGGCCGCGGGCATCGTGCGTGAGGCCGCCGACGACGACTGCAACGTCATCTTCGGCACGGTCGTGGACGAGTCGCTGGGCGACCACGTGCGCGTCACGGTCATCGCCACGGGCTTCGACGACGGCCACCGCGAGGCCGCCCGCGCCCGTCGTGCCGAGCGCGACCGCCCGGCATTCAGCCGCTCCACCGAGCGCCCGGCCAGCCGAGCCGCCGAGCCGCGTTCCACATTCGACGTGCCGGACGACGTGCTGGAGATTCCCTCCTTCCTGCGCGACGCCTGATCATCGGGGCTCCGCCCCGCACCACACGACATGGTGCCCGCGGCGATGAGGTGGACTCGTTCCCGATGCCCGAGGCCGTCCCGACGGGCACCCGGTGATCGAGGCCGAATGGCCCCGGGGCGTGAATCCCCGGGGGGGCGACGGGGCGCCGTTCCGAGGGCTCGCCCATCAGCCGATCAGCGGCCCCGCCGGGGTGGGTAGGATCTCGCCCCATGATCACTGATCTGAAGCGCACGAGCCTCTACGACCGCCACGCGGCGGCAGGGGCCAAGATCGTCCCGTTCGCCGGCTGGGAGATGCCGGTTGAGTACGCCGGGGTCCGCGCCGAGCACCTTGCCGTGCGGGCGAGGAGTGGCCTGTTCGATGTGTCCCACATGGGGCAGATCGAGGTGATGGGTCCGGGTTCGCGCGAGTTCCTGCAGTCCGTCCTCACCAACGACATCACCCGCATCGGTCCCGGCCAGGCGCAGTACACGCTGCTGCCCGACGACGAGGGTGGGGTGATCGACGACCTTCTGGCCTACGCGTTGCTCGATCGGTTCCTGCTGGTGGTGAATGCCTCCAACATCGCTCCGTGTTTCGAGCGCATCTCGGGGCTGGCTCCTGCGGGCGTGGACGTGGTGGATCGCTCTCCCGAGGTCGCGATGCTGGCGCTGCAGGGCCCCGCGTGGGCGCTCGCGCTGTCGCCGTTCGCGTCGCCCGAACCCTTCGCGCTTCAGTACATGGAGGCCACCGAGGCCCGGGTGTCCGGCGTGCCGTGTCTGGTCGCGCGCACCGGCTACACCGGCGAGCCCGGCGTGGAGATCATGTGTCCGGCCGATGACGCCTCGACCGTGTGGGACGCCCTCATGCGTGGCCCCGACGGGCCGGTGCCCACGGGCCTGGCCGCCAGGGACACGCTGCGGCTGGAGATGGGATACCCGCTGTACGGCAACGAGCTGGGGCGCGATCGCAGCCCCATCGCCGCCGGGCTGCACTGGGCCTGCGACCTGAGGAACGGCGGCTTCCCGGGTGCCGAGCGCATGCGTTCCGAACGCGAGCAGGGAACGCCCGAGAAGCTGGTGGCGCTGCTCTTCACCGAAAAGGGAATTCCGCGCGGCGGCTGCCCGGTACTGGCGAATGGCGAGGTCGTGGGCACCGTGACCAGCGGAACCCTGTCGCCATCTCTCGGCGTGGGCGCGGCCCTCGCATATGTTTCATCCGACCACGCCGAGCCCGGCACCGCGCTGACGGTGGACGTGCGCGGCAAGCAGAAGGCGGCGGAGGTCACTGCCCTGCCGCTGGTGGACACCTCACCCAGGAAAGGCGACCCACGTTGAGCGACGAGACCTACCCCGACGACCTGCGCTACCACCCCGAGCACGACTGGGTGCGGCTGGATGGCGATGAGGCCGTGTTCGGGGTCACCTGGTTCGCGCAGGACGCCCTTGGCGAGGTCGTGTACTTCGATCCGCCCGAGGTCGGCGCCACCACCACCGCGGGTGCGTCGTATGGCGAGCTCGAGTCGGTCAAGGCGGTGTCCGACATCATCGCCCCGGCCGGTGGCGAGGTCGTCGCGGTCAACGCCGCCGTGTCCGACTCACCCGAGCTGGTGAACGGCGACCCATACGGCGCGGGCTGGCTGGTGAAGGTGCGCCTGTCCGACCCGTCCCAGCTCGACGCCCTGATGGACGCCGCCGCCTACCGCGCGTACCTCGCGGGCCTCGGGGACTGACATGGCCGACGTGAGCCTGTCCGAGCGCCTGACCCAGGACATGAAGGCCGCGATGAAGGCGGGCGACAAGGCCACGCTCGGCGTGGTGCGCCGCGCGATCGCCGCCATGCAGAACGCCCGCATCGAGAAGCGTGAGGATCTGGACGAGCAGGACGAGATCCGCATCATCCGCGGCATCGTGAAGCAGCACAGGGAGAGCATCGAGCAGTTCCGCGCCGGTGATCGCGAGGACCTGGCCTCCAAGGAGGAAGCCGAACTGGCGATCCTGATGGTCTACCTGCCGCCCGAGATGGACCAGGCGGCCCTGGAGGCCATCGTGGTGGAGGTCATCGCCGTCGAGGGTGCGGAGGGCCCCAGGGATATGGGCCGGGTGATGAAGGGCGTGATGGCCCGCACCCGGGGTCAGGCCGACGGCTCGGCCGTGAGCGCCCTGGTCAAGGAGAAGTTGGGGGCCTGACCCCGCTTTGACGGTCGGGGGATCGGGGCCCGACGCCCGCACGCGGGCTCCAAAGCCGCACCCATCGGTGCGTCGGGGCCGGTGGGTGATCGTTCGGGGGGTGCGTGGGCAGGGCGGCGAGAGCGGCAGGCACTCCCCGCTCAGGGCCCGCGCCGTCTGGCGACGGTGTGCAGCCGTCACACGGTGCGGTAGTTCCTACACGGGCCCTCAGCGCGCCGTCCGGGGCGCAACGGCCTGCAGGCGGATGCCCGTCATGGACGTCGTGCGCGACGTGGTGCGAATCGTGATCTGGTCGGTTGGCCCCGTGGCGGTGAGCACGGGTGCGGGAACACTGTGGTCGGCGTGCGAGTGGAGACCCTGCTTCCCGGCAGGATCGCCACGCGTGTTCCGGCCGTGTTGAGGGATATGAACGTGTACGTGCCGGTGCAGTTCAGGCGAACCGCCTGTGTCACCGCTGTGCGTGCCGTGCGTGGCATCTTCGTCGTGGGAACGCCCGGCGCGGTCACCGGGGGCAGCACGTCGACCTGATCCGCCACCACGGCCGCGTGGGGTGGAGAACGTCACGCCCGGATATCACGGGCCTGGGCGGTACCGCGGCGCACTCCCGGCCACGGTGGTCGCCAGACTACGTCGTCATCCGGGCACCGACACGTCGCCGTTCGTGGTGGAGATGCCGAGGGCGCGCGGGCCCTGCGGGCCGTCGTCGGTCGTGGTCACCATGTTCAGCCCCGCACAGGTGAGCCACTCATCAACGGTGCCGTGTGTGGCGATGTGCAGCGTCGTCACCCGGGCCTCACCACACGGATGATCCGCCTGCAGCATTCCGGGTGCGCACGCCGGTTCGTCCCACTCGATCACGAAGGGGCGGTCTGGCGACGCCATGGCGTCGGCCATGCCGGCGATGCGCCAGGTGAGCCTGCCCCCATCTGGAGTGTCCCGGGAACCGGGGCTGACATGAAGTCCCTGCTCGGCCGCGAATGTCGCGAGATCATCGACCGCCACGCACCACGCGGCCAGGCCGCCGCCCGCAGCTGCCACGGTGGCCACGCGCCCTCCGAATCCATGCGTGGCCACCGTGGGATCGGCCACCTCCACGATTTCGAGATAGGCGCCCGAGAGCGGCACCACGGCGTTGCGCGTACCCCACGCCGGGTGTGTGCCACCCGGCAGGGCGATCAGGCCGTGATGGGCTTCAAGGCGTGCGGCGACTGGCGCGATCCGTGGAACCGCCCACACGACGTGATCAAGACGAGGCACGCGGTCAGGCTAACCGTCATGCGCCATTGGGGGCGCGTGTCTGTCACCGCGAGGCCGCATGATGGGCACCGGCCCCCCGAGCGGGGGTATCCTTCCCCGGGTTTCGGGGTCGTTGGGTGGCGATACACCCACGGAGGCGTTCCACGAGGGCGCACTCGGGGGGCACTGCCCCCAAAGCCCACGAGGGGTGCCATCCGGCGCCGCATGAGACGACGAGAGGCGAATCTTGAGCTTTCACGTAACCCCGTCCGGTAAGAAGCTGGTCACGCTGATTCCCGGTGACGGCGTCGGTCCGGAGGTCGTCGAGTCGACCGTCCGGATCATCGAGGCCGCCGGCGCGCAGGTGGAGTGGGAGGAGCGCCACGCCGGTGAGCGCGTGTTCCTCGAGGGCCTTCCCTCCGGCGTCCGTCAGGACACCATTGACTCGATCAAGAAGACCCGCGTCGTACTGAAGGGCCCGCTCGGAACGCCGATCGGTTACGGCGAGAAGAGCGCCAACGTGACGTTGCGCAAGCTCTTCGAGACATACGGCAACATCCGCCCCGCCCGTGAGTACCCCGGCGTGAAGACCCCCTACTCGGGTCGCGGCATCGACCTCGTCGTGGTGCGCGAGAACGTCGAGGACCTCTACGCCGGCATCGAGTACATGGCCACGCCGGGCGTCGCGCAGGGCCTCAAGCTCATCAGCCGCAAGGGCTGCGAGAAGATCGTGCGCCTGGCCTTCGAGCTGGCCCGCGCCGAGGGCCGCGAGAGCGTCGTGTGCATGTCGAAGTCGAACATCATGAAGATGACCGAGGGCACGTTGAAGCGCACGTTCGAGGACATCGCGCCGGAGTACGACGACATCGAGTCGTGGCACGTCATCGTCGACAACGCCGCCCACCAGCTGGTCAAGCTGCCCGAGCAGTACAGCGTGCTGGTGACCACCAACATGAACGGCGACATCCTGAGCGACCTGTCGTCGGCGCTCATCGGTGGCCTTGGATTTGCACCGTCCGCGAACATGGGCAACGAGGTATTCATCGCCGAGGCCGTCCACGGCTCGGCACCCAAGTACGCGGGCAAGAACACGATCAACCCCACCGCCATGATCCTGTCGGGCGTGATGATGTTGCGGCACCTGGGCGAGTTCGAGGCCGCGGCCCTCATCGAGAACGCCGTCATCGCCACCCTCGAGGACGGCAAGGTGATGACCCGTGACGTCGTGGGCGACGAGAAGCAGGGCGGCACCATCGGCTACACCGACGAGATCATCAAGAACCTCGGCAGGAAGCCCACGAACTGGTCGGTGCGGGAGTACCAGCCGATCAAGATGCCCCAGCTGCCGTCGGCTCCGGACTACGTGAAGGCCACGACCCGTCAGGTCATCGGCGTCGACATCTTCATCGAGTCGGCCCTGGACCGCGAGGTGCTGGGCAAGAGCCTCGAGAAGGCCTGTGAGGGGCGCGACATCGGGCTGAAGATGGTCGACTCGCGGGGCACCTTGGTGTACCCGCCGAACGACGCCCTCACCGACACCGTCGACGCCTGGCGCGCCCGGTTCATCATGCGCGATGACGCCGCTGAGCTGTCGGACGCCGGCCTCATCGACCTGCTGCAGCGCGTTGCCGCGGACCACGGCTGGATGCACGTGGAGAAGCTTCAGCGCTTCGATGGCGAGGACGCCTTCACCAAGGCGCAGGGCGAGGACTGACACCGAATCTCAGGTGGTGCCATGGCGACGGCCCTCGGGCCGCCGCCATGGGTTTTCAGGCCGTGGCAAGCAGTGCGATCGCCGCCACGGCGTTGACCGTGGCGTGCGCGGCAACCGATGCCCACCAGCCCCGCCGTCTGTAGACCCAGGCGAGAGCCCAGCCGGTGAGGCCCAGCGCGATGGCGCGGGGCCAGATGAGCCATGCGTCGGCGTGCGCCGCGGTGAAGATGAGCCCCGAGAGCGGGGCCGCCCATGCGAAGGGCATCAAGCGAACCAGACCGCGCAGCACCAGGCCTCGGAAGAGCAGCTCCTCGCCCAGCGGGGCCAGCACGACCAGGCTGACAACGATCAGGGCCACCTGCCACCAGGTGCCGCCGAGGTCCACGGCTGACCGGTCGAGGTCGCCCCGCACTCCGGGGTCGATGGCCGCGCCCGCAAGGATGACGAGGCCCGCGGCCACCACCAGCCCGGCGCCGGTCGCCACGCCGATTCCCACGCCACCGACCAGCCGCTCTCTGGTGGCGAGGGTGATGCGCCTCTGGGCCGGTGGCAGCCGTCGCAGCAGCACCAGGCCACCCACCAGCATCACCGCACTCGCCACTGCGGTGCCCACGGCGCCGGTTGATTCGTCCGACGCCCCTCCGCCCCGCATCAGAAGCATCACGCACACCAGCGCCAGGAGACCGATGACCACGGTGCCGATGGGCCAGGCGATGCGGTATGCGGTTCCGGGGGTGTGCCGCCGCACGTGTCGTGGGGAAGGTGGCGGAGGGGCGTCGCTCACCTCTTCAGCGTAACCCCGGGTGCCACGGCTAGACTCCCGCGCCGTGTCCACGACCACCACCCGCCCCCGCGTCTTCTCCGGCATGCGTCCCACCGGGCAGCTGCACGTCGGGCATCTTCTGGGTGCGCTGGGCAACTGGGTGCGCCTGCAGGACGAGTACGAGTGCATCTACTCGGTGGCGGATATCCACGCGCTCACCACCGGATATCGGGACGTCGCGGGAATCCATGCGTGCGGGCTCGAGATGGTGGCCGACTGGGTGGCCTGCGGGGTCGACCCCGAGCGCAGCATCGTCTTCCGGCAGTCCGACGTGCCGCAGCACGCGGAGCTCGCGACGCTGCTGGCCATGATCACCCCGCTGTCGTGGCTCGAGCGCGTGCCCACGTACAAGGGGCAGATCGACGAGTTGGGCGAGTACCTGCTCACGTACGGGTTCCTCGGCTACCCGCTGCTGCAGACCGCGGACATCATCCTGTACAGGGCCACCCGCGTTCCCGTGGGGCAGGACCAGTTGCCGCACCTCGAGCTGTCGCGGGAGGTCGTCCGCCGGTTCAACCACCTGTACGGCGAGGTGTTCCCGGAGCCCGAGGCAATCATCTCGGAGGCTCCGTTGCTGCTGGGGCCCGACGGCCGCAAGATGAGCAAGAGCTACGGCAACGCGATCACCCTGGCCTCGACGGACGACGAGATCGACCGCCTGATCATGGGCATGATCACCGACCCGCAGCGCGTCAGACGCACGGACCCCGGCGACCCCGACATCTGCAACGTGTTCGCGTGGCAGCGGCTGTTCGGCGCGGGGGATGCGCACCTGGGTGAGATCCGCGAGGGGTGCACCACCGCCATGCTGGGCTGTGTTGACGACAAACGCGACCTGGCCGAGCGCGTGAAGGCCCTCATCCGCCCCATTCGTGAGCGTCGTGAGGACCTGATGGGCGACACCGCGCGCCTGGAGGCCATCCTCGATGATGGCGCCGAGCGCGCCCGCGCCATCGCCGGGCCCGTCATGGCCGCGGCCACCGCGGCCATGGGTCTCTAGGCGGCGGGCCGGCCGATGTGGGCACAGCGCACGGTGCGGCTTGATGCCCGGCCGCGCGGTGTGCACCTCGTCACCCGCGACGTGCTCGGGGCCATCCCCGAGGTCTCCGGTGTCAGCGTGGGCATGCTCAACGTGTTCATCCGCCACACGTCGGCGTCGCTGGCGCTGAACGAGAATGCCAGCGCCGATGCGCGGGCCGACCTCAACGCCTGGCTTGATGAGGTGGTGCCCGAGGACTTTCCCCACTGGACCCACGTGATGGAGGGTCCCGACGACATGCCGGCCCACGTCAAGTCGATCATCGTGGGGCCGTCGCTGATGATCCCGGTGTCCGGTGGTCGTCCCGCCCTGGGCACGTGGCAGGGTGTGTACCTGCTGGAGCACCGCGACCATGCTGGGCCGCGGGATCTCATGATCACCGTATGGGGAGAGGCCGCATGAGCGACCACCGGCCCTCGCGTCGCCGCCCCGCGGTGTCGCGGTGGGTGTGGGCTCCCACCAAGGGGGTCATGTCGGCGCTCTCCTACAGCGCACTTCGCATGAAGGTATCCGGCAAGGAGAACCTGCCGGCCGAGGGCCCCACGCTCGTGGTGAGCAACCACGTGGCCTTCATCGACCCCCTGCTGGTTGCGGTGGCCGCGCTTCCGCGGCCTCTCTGGACCATGGGCAAGGAGGAGCTGTTCAGGTCACGGTTGGCCGACGCATGGCTGTCGCGCATGGGCGGCTTCCCGGTACGCCGGTCGCGCCCGGACGTGTGGGCGGTGCGTACCGGCCGTGACATCCTCGCTCGCGGGGAGTCCATGCTCATCTTCCCGGAGGGCGGCGTCACGCGCACCGGGCACATGCACCCGGGTTTCTCCGGCGCCGGCTACTTCGCCACGCGCGAGAACGTCACGGTCATCCCCGCGGTCATCTGGGACAGCCAGATGCTCAAGGGGCCGGTGCGGGTGCGCTTCGGGCAGCCCATTCCCATGGATGACGTCCGCGACTCACCGCGCCCCGGACGCAACCGCCGTGCGGTGGAGCGCATCATGTGGACCCTGTCGGGAATGGTGCCGTTGGTGGGCGGGCCATATCAGGACCCGCCCACGGGGCAGCCGTCCATCCCCCTGGTGGGGAAGGCGGCGAAGGAGGCGCTGCGGCGGGCGAAGGCGGGGATTTCATGAGCCCTCGTGCGGCCGGGGACTCCGCACTTCGCCGGGCCATCGAACGTCATGCCCGGGCGTCATTCGCCCGGGCGGGCGGCCCCGGCGGGCAGAACGTGAACAAGGTCTCCACGCAGGTGGAACTGCGGATGGCAATCATGGCGCTGCCCGTGAGCGCCCGAAAGCGCGATCTCATCCGCGAGCGGCTGTCCACTCGCATCACCGCGACCGATGATCTCCGGGTGGTGGCCCGCCGTGAGCGCAGCCAGAGGCAGAACAGGACCCGTGCCCTGAACCGCATGGTCGAGCTCATCACCGATGCCATGGTGGAGGACCCCCGGCGCGTGGCCAGCCGCCCCACGGCCTCGGCGCTGCGCAGGCGACGCACGGAACGGGAGAGGACCTCCGCCCGCAAGCGCGCGCGCCGAGCCACTCCGGACTCCGACGACTGACCCTCTAGGCCGGCGCGGGCTCGCCATCGGCGAGGTGATCCCGCAGGCGCACGGCCTCGCGCAGATACACATGCACCGCCGGTTGATCCGTCGGCATGTAGGCATGCAGCATCACGCGAATGCACAGGGGCAGGGACCCCTCCACGGGGATCTCCCGGGCGCACAGAAGCGGCACGGCGACCAGCCCCATTCCCCGCGCGGCCACGGCCGGAAACTCTCCCACCAGGTCGGCGGTTGCCGTGAAGATGATCGACACCATGTCGTCGGTGGCCAGCCCGTTGCGGGCGATGATGTCCTCAAGCAGCTCGCGGGTGGCACCCACGATCATCTCGGCGTCGTCGGCCGTCACCGTGGTGGCGCCGCGTATGGCTCTCACTCGCTCGCTCACCGGGTGATTCCCGCCATCTTCTCGAGCCGCACGAGCTCCTCGGACGAGAGCGACCGGAACTCCCCGCGCTCAAGGCGCCCCATGCCCAGGCCGCCATACCGCGTGCGCACCAGACGGCGTACGCGATGTCCCACGGCCTCGCACATCCGGCGCACCTGGCGGTTGCGGCCCTCCGTGATCTCGATGCTCAGCCACGTGCCGCCAACCGCCTGGCGGTTCAGGATCTCCACGCGCGCGGGCTGGGTGGGGCCGTCCTCCAGCGTGATGCCCTGTCGCAGGGTGCGCACGCCTGCTGCGGAAACCCGCCCCTCCACCAGCGCCTCGTAGGTCTTCGGCACCTTGGAACCGGGGTGCATGAGCCGGAAGGCCAGGTCGCCGTCGTTGGTCACCAACAGCAGGCCCGTGGTGTCGATATCCAGGCGCCCCACCGGATACAGGCGTACATCGTGCGGCAGGGCATCCAGCACCGTGCGGCGGCCCTCGGGGTCGGATGCCGTCGACACCACGCCCATCGGCTTGTTCAGCATGTAGGTGCGGATGGGCTCCGGCGTCACCAGGGCGCCGTCCACCTCGATGCGGTCGGAGCCCTTCACCACCTGCCCGATGGTGGCCACGGCACCGTTCACGGTCACCCGACCCTCGCCCACCAGGCGCTCCGCGCCACGGCGGCTGGCCACCCCGGCCTGCGCCAGGGCGCGGTGAATCCTCATCTCAGGCGTCACCGGTCTCCGCCTCCGCAATCAGATCGGCCTGCTGCAGGCGCGCTCGCAGCGCGGCGGCCTCGGGGCCGGTCAGTTCAAAGCGTTCGAGAGTGGGCAGGTCGCCGCGTCGGGCCAGGCCGAACCTCTCGAGGAAGTGGGTGGTGGTGCGATAGCGCAGGGCCCCGTTGGGCTGATCGCGCTCGGCGTCCTCGATCAGCCCGCGCTCCATCAGGCTGTTCAGCGTGGAGTCCACGTCCACGCCACGCAGGCGGCCGACCTCACGTCGCGTGACCGGCTCGAGGTAGGCCACCACGGCCAGGGTCTCGAGCGCGGCGGGTGACAGGCGGTCCTCGCGCGGGCGGGCCCGCAGGCGATCACAGGCCGGTGCCAGGTCGGCGCGGGTGCGCAGTGCCCATCCTCCCGCGACCTCGGCCAATTCCAGGCCGGTTTCCTCATCATGCCGCTGATGGATCTCGTCGAGCGCACGCGACACCTGGGCCGGTGACTCATCGGTGATCTCGGCCAGGGTGGCCGGGTCGAGGGGCTCCGGGGCGATGAACAGCAGGGCCTCGATGGTGCGTGCCAGGCCGGTCATCGCGTGCCCCTGATGAGAATGTCGCCGAATGGAATGTCCTGGCTCAGGGTGGCCTCGCCACGGCGCGTCAACTCGAGAGCCGCGAGCAGGGTGAGTGCCTCCTCGAGGCGGTCGCAGTCGGCCACCATCGTGTCAAAGGAGACCTCGCTGAGTCGGCTCATCGACCCGCGGAGCCGCCTGAGCAACTCGGGAAGGGGGCGTCGGGCCACGCCCATGTGATCGAGCGATGGTGCGGGCGGCGCCTCGACCATCTTCTCCATCGCGGCGCGCAGACGGGCGGGGTCGTCCCGCACCGGCACGGGCGCGGCGGTGCCGGGCGGAACCCTTCGGTAGCGGGGTCCCTCGGAGGCCCGAAGCCGCTCGGCCAACCACAGCGCGGCGCGTTGGAATGGGGCATAGGCCACCAGACGAGCGGTGAGGGCCTCTCGGGCGTCGAGTGCGTCGGCGTCGGGCTCGTCCTCCACCTCCTCGCCCAGCATCTGTCGGCCCTTGAGGTCGGCGAGCGCGGCCAGCAGCAGCACCAACTGGCTGGCGGCGTCGAGCTCCCAGCGCTCCTCGGAGGAGGGGGCGATCGCGCCCTCCACCAGGTCGGCGAGGGGCAGTTCCAGCAGGTCGACCTCGTCACGAAGCAGCAGGGTGAGGAGCAGGTCGAACGGGCCTTGGAACAGGTCGATCTCGACCTGCTGGGTGAGGGCCGCCGTGGCATCGAGCGCAGGCACTGCATGCAGGTTACCCGTGCGCCCGGCCGTGCCCCTCGCACCAGTGGCGCATCGCGTGCGATCATGCGACGCCGTGGCCATTCGCACCTCATCGCGCATCGCGCGCATACCCCGTTACGAGCCGGGCCTGACGACGGCCGAGGTGCTCGCCTCGTACGGACTGACTGCGGCCATCAAGCTGGCGTCGAACGAGAGCCCCTTCCCGCCGCTGCCGCAGGTGGAGCAGGCCATCACGGACCACCTGTCGGGTTTGAACCGCTACCCCGATGGGGCCGCACGGGTGCTGCGCGCGGCCCTGGCGGATCGCCACGGCACCGATCCGGGTCGCATCGCCGTGGGAAATGGGTCGTGCGAGATCATCCAGCACTCGGGAGAGGCCCTGCTCGATCCCGGTACCACCGTGGTGCACGCGCACCCGTCGTTCGCCATGTACCCGCACCTCGCGGCGGCTGCAGGTGCGGACGGGGTGGCGGTACCCCTGGCGCCGGACGGCGGCCACGACCTCGACGCCATGGCGGCCGCGGTGGACGAGCGCACCCGGTTGGTGATCATCTGCAATCCCAATAACCCGACCGGCGTATACCGAAGCGCCGACGACATCGAGCGCTTCCTCGGCCTGGTGCCCGACGATCTCGCCGTGCTCGTGGACGAGGCCTACTACGACTTCGTGCAGAACCCGGATCGCGGGCGGGTGGCGGTGCTCGCCCGCACGCGGCCGAACCTGCTGGTCACCCGCACATTCAGCAAGGCGTATGGCCTGTGCGGGCTGCGCGTGGGCTACGCGGTGGGGTGCGAGGAGTGGGTGGCCGCGCTCGACGCCGTGCGTCAGCCCTTCAACACCAACCATCTGGCCCAGGTGGCCGCGATCGAGGGCCTTCGGCACCCGGCGGCCATTCAGAAGCGGGTTGACGAGGCCATATCGGAGCGCGAACGCGTGTCGGATTCGCTCACGGACATGCATGTGCCCTTTACCCGGAGCCAAGGCAACTTTATCCTGATGGAACCGCCCGGTTCCCATGTGGATGCCGCCGCGCTGCACGAGGACCTCCTTCGCCGGGGTGTCATCGTGCGCAATGGCGCTGCGCTCGGTTGCGCGGGATCACTGCGCGTCACAATCGGGGCGCCGTCTGAGAACGACGCGTTTCTCGCGGCTCTGGCCGCGGCCGTGGGCACCTTCGCGTCCGCCGAATGATCAAGCAGTACCTTCGACACACACCGACCGAGGACACATCGCAGCCATGATGATCGTGATGAAGCAAGGCGCGACCGACGAGCAGATCCAGGTCGTCATGGACCGCGTTGCCGCGTCGGGGGCACAGGCGCATGTCTCGCGCGGTGAGTTCGTCACCGTCATCGGTGCCATTGGAGACGACCGCGAGATGGTTGCCCAGATGGACCTGGCCGGCGAGGCGGGCGTTGAGCGCGTCGTGCCGATCCTCAAGCCGTACAAGCTCGTGTCACGCGAGTTCCGCCACGGCGACCTTCCCGTGGAGGTCGCGGGCCGTCGCATCGGTGGCGGCTCGTTCGGTCTGATCGCCGGCCCATGCACCGTGGAGACGCGTGAGCAGACCATGGAGACCGCCCGCTGCGTGCGCCAGGCCGGGGCCAGCATGCTGCGTGGTGGCGCCTACAAGCCACGTACCTCGCCGTACACATTCCAGGGTCTGGGAAAGCCCGCCCTGGAGATCCTCGCCGAGGCCCGTGAGGAGACCGGCCTGCCGATCGTGACCGAGCTCATGGACCTGCGCCAGCTCGACGACGTCCTCGAGGTCGCCGATGTCATCCAGCTGGGCGCCCGCAACATGCAGAACTTCGACCTGCTGCGCGAGGTCGGGCGCACCGACAAGGCCATCCTTCTGAAGCGTGGCCTCGCCGCCACCATCGACGAGTGGCTGCTGTCCGCCGAGTACATCGCCAAGGAGGGGAACGACCGCATCATCCTGTGTGAGCGCGGCATCCGAACCTTCGAGACCGCCACGCGCTCGACACTGGACATCTCTGCCGTGCCGGTTGCCAAGCAGTTGTCGGCCCTGCCCGTGATCGTCGACCCGTCGCATGCCGCGGGTCGCCGCGACCTCATCCTGCCCATGGCTCGTGCAGCGGTTGTCGCGGGAGCTGACGGTCTCATCGTCGAGGTGCACCCGTCACCGGAGCACGCGCTGTGCGACGGCCCCCAGGCGCTTCACACCGCGACCTTCGCCGCGTGGGTCGCCGACGTGAAGCGCTGCGTCGACCTCATGGGTCTGGTGATCGCGGGCGCAGAGCCCGTCCCCGCGGAGGTCTAGTGACACCGACCGGGCTCCCCGGCCCGGTCGCCCTCGTGGGCGTCGGGCTCATCGGTGGGTCCCTCGGGCTCGCGCTGCGGGCGCGAACCGGTGACATCGAGGTGCGTGGTACCGACCCCGGGGCGGGCGTGCTCGACGCCGCGCTGGCCCGCGGTGCCATCACGGTGGCCAGCGACGGCCTTGACGGCGCGGTACGCGGGGCCTCGATCGTCGTCGTCTGCGCACCGGTCGGCGAGATCCCCGGCCTGGTTCGTCGCGTCATCGCCGTGGCCGATCCGGACGTCGTGGTCACCGACGTGGGTTCTGCCAAGTGCGGGGTGCTCGAGCAACTGGGGCCCGACGAGCGAGCCCGCTTCTGCGGTGGGCACCCGGTGGCCGGTGGGGAGAGGGCAGGGGTCATGCATGCCCGTGAGGACCTCTTCGAGGGGGCCACGTGGTTCCTCACGCCCACCTCCGAGACCCGCCCCGACCTGCTGCAGCGCGTGCACGGAATGGTGGCCGGGGTCGGCGCCCGACCCGTGGCCGTGGACGCCCATGTGCATGACCACCTGATGGCACTGGTCTCGCATCTGCCACACGTCATCGCGTCGGCGCTCATTCGTCAGGCGGCCGGCACCGCGCCGCAGGGACGTGAGGCACTGCGCTCCGCAGGCCCGTCATTTCGTGACCTCACCCGCGTGGCCGGCGCGAACCCCAGCCTGTGGGCCGACATCCTCATCGCCAACGGGGCTGCCGTGCTTGCGGAGACACAGCGACACCGCGCGGAGCTCGCCGAGGTGGAGGAGGCCCTGGCGGGTGGCGATCGCGAGTGGTTGGAGGCCTTCTTCGCCAGCGCCGCCGAGGGCCGCTCGCGGCTCATGGCCGACGAGGCGCCCTCGGGCGAGGCCGTACGGGTGGTCGTCGAGGTGCCGAATCGCCCGGGCGTGCTGTCGGAGATCGCCACGGCATTGGGCCACGCGCACATCAACATCGAGGGTCTCGACCTGCTGCCGGCTGGGCCGGGCGAGCCCACGGGGTCCCTTGCGCTGATACTCGATGGTCCCGATGCGGCGGCACGCGCCACCGCGCTCATCATCGGCAACGGATATCGGGTGATCTCCGGCGCCTGAGCCCGATGCCCCGGCGCCACGCCGACATCGGGGCATACCCTGCTGCAGAATGACCGCGAGAGGAGCCGTATGCCCGTCTGGAATCCCGGGAAAGCGTCGTTGGTATCAGCGGAGGACGCCCTGCCGGGTCGCAGCGAGTCGGTTCCCATCGCGCCATCCCACGAGGTGCTGGGAACGCCGCTCGCGTCGCCGTTCCCCGACGGCTTCGAGGCGATCGTCGTCGGCATGGGGTGTTTCTGGGGCGCCGAGCGACTCTTCTGGACGGCGCCGGGCGTGTACACCACGGCGGTGGGATATGCGGGCGGATATACGCACAATCCCCTCTACGAGGAGGTGTGCGGTGGGCGCACCGGGCACGCGGAGGTGGTGCTGTGCGTCTTCGACCCCACGGTGACCTCGTATGGCGAGATGCTGCGCATCTTCTGGGAGGGCCACGACCCCACGCAGGGGATGCGGCAGGGCAACGACGTGGGCTCTCAGTATCGCTCGGCCGTCTACTGGAACACCGAGACGCAGCGGGATTCCGCGGATGCCTCGCGTGTCATGTTCCAGGAGGTCCTCACGGCGGCGGGGC
>Ga0209514_10002751_pt1 | contig 26530 bp, 27 predicted proteins | sample Subgrocontami58m_FD_187452 | JGI IMG/M metagenome (GOLD analysis project Ga0209514, IMG submission 187452) | Subsurface groundwater microbial communities from S. Glens Falls, New York, USA - GMW37 contaminated, 5.8 m (SPAdes) (version 3) | ecosystem: Environmental > Aquatic > Deep subsurface >...
CCGACGGTGGCGAGCCCGATGCGCTTTTCCGAGACGCCGGTCGAATACACGGTGCCGCCGCCAACGCTGGGCCAGCACACACAGGAGATCTTGCAGGACCTACTCGGTATGGATCGACCGACGGTGCAGGCTCTCGCCGCAAAAGGCATCATTTGAGCGTAACCCGTACGCGGGGCGCAGTCGGCAAAGCGTTCGGGCGGGCTCAGTGCCAGGGGCGTTTGGGGCCGACGAAGTGCGGGCGGATTGTCGAAATCAGCACGTGGCGGCGCGCATCATGCTGACAGAACCAGGACCGGTTAATACGCAGGACGGCCCACTGACCATTGGCGAGGGTCGTGGCCCATATCAGCGGTTCAGCCACGGCAGCGTCCGACAAAGTTGGCAGAGGCGGAGTGCAGTCTTTATAGGCGAATCGAAAATCGGCGGAAGAAGGAAAGCGTCAGCCCGACCGGTACGGGCAGTTTCGCTGCATCAACGAACAAGTTCAAAGATTCCAACGCATATGGCAACGAGTCCTATCGGTTTCGCCACAGCAGATCCACAGCGAATTCGCGGATCAAGGCATAGGAGCAGAGCAGGCGCAAACCAGGTGTCAGATGAAAGCTTTCAACACCGTGCTGTGCTTGGTATTGATAGGCGTGCTGATAACGCTTGCCGGCTCAACTGCCGCACTACGGGCTCATCCCAACGAATAAGGTTAGATCGTGATCGCGAAGCGAGCCACGATCTGAACCGTTTGTTGGACGAGCCCGGTCCGTGAGTGCGGATCGGGCCGCCTAGAAAATATGTATTTGGGAAGTACTCCGGATTGAAGGTTTACCGGGAGGGCGGGGGGCTGGAGAGCCCGCTTCATGCATGCCGTTGCGGCAGCCGATGCTCGTTTTGTTCGTTGGCGAGCCTATTGTGCTCCGATTTGCCCCGATTCAAGGCAAGCCAGCGCCTCAGCTTGCGGGCGCTGACTCCCGGCACTTTGCAAAGGGCGTGGCGCTTACAGGGTCAATGCGCCCCCTGAGTGGCAATGGGCACCGGCATGACCCCGGAGAACACCGACCGAATGCGCGTTTTCACAATCACCATCACCGCCCCGCAGCAAGTGCAGACGATGGGTGCGCGTTCCTTGAACCATGCCAATGCCCGGCCCGGAGCGAATTTCAGCAGTACATGCAGCAAGGCGATCAGGCGCTTGCAGTTCGGATGCAGAAAGCCAAAGTTGCGCGCGCGCCGGAACCCTTTGGGCAGCACATGCTGCAAGACCAGCCACAGAAAATGCGCACCGGACACGGTCTTGCGTTCCATCTTCCCGGTCTTGGCGTTTCGATAGCGGAAGCTCACCTGAGCGTTATCGCAAGCAACGATATCCTTCTCGGCGATGACGCCCCGATAAAGATAGCGCCCGAGGTAGATCAGCGCTTTCTCGCCGCTGCCGACGGATTTGCAATCCACCACCCACTTCTCGGGGTAGCGACGGGGCAGCGTCAATCCGGCGGCTTCGATGGCCACCAGCATCTTTGCCCGGAAGACCTTGGCCAGGGCCTTCTGGTTGAACAGATAGCCTGCCTTGGCCTTGCCTCTGCGTTTGGTTCGCCATTGCCGACGCTTGCCGTCGAGCGCTGCCGCGGGCATGACCAGATGAACGTGAGGATGAAACTCCAACTGGCGCGTGTTCGTATGCAACACCGCGATGGCGCCGGGGGTGCCCTGAAGCTGCTTGTCGTTCTGGCTGAAGGTACGCACCGTCTCCCAACAACCGCGCATCAGCAGTTCGTAGACGACACTCTGGTGCGCCCAGGTCAGCGCCCTGAATTCGGCGGGCAGTGTGAACGTCAGCAGAAAGTACTCGGCGGGCACCTGCTTCTTCATCTGACGTTCCAGCCATTGCTGACTCTCATGGTGCTGACAGTGTGGGCAGTGGCGATGGCCGCAGGAATGAGGCACCAGCTTCTGGTGCTCGCATCCGGTGCATTTGACCTGCATCATGGGGCTGGCTTGCGTGCGGCACTGTTTCATGGCCGCGAGTGCTCGATAGTGCTCAGAGGTGAGTCGGTCCCGGTAGTGCGCCAGGAAGTCGGCCTCGAAGGTGTCGATGACGGAAGCCAGGCGGATCATTTGACCTTCCCCCAGGTGATGCCGAAGCCGTCCATCAGGCCGTTGATCCGGTCGATGGCGTGATGCTTGGTCTGGTCGGTCAGATGGGTATAAATCGCGGTGGTGAGAATGGAGTGATGGCCGAGGAACTTCTGCACCTCGCTCAGATCGACGCCGGCCTCGATCAGGTGAGTTGCATAGCTATGCCTCAGCGAGTGGGGCGTGATCTTTTTTTTAGACCGCAGGTCTCGACCACCTTGTGCAGGGTGGTCTGCACGCCGCCACGATCCAGAGGGGTCGTGGCGGCCGCCGCCCCTTTCAAACCGACATGGCGGTTGGGGAACAACAACACGGGGTTGCGATGCACCAGCCAGAAGCGCCGCAAGAGTTGATGGGTCGCCTGCGGCAGAGGTACGAAGCGATCCCGATTGCCTTTGGCGTCGCGGATATGCGCCCGCCCGCGTACGGCATCGATATCCCCGACCTGAAGTCGCAAACCTTCACCCAGGCGCAGTCCGAGGCTGTAGAGAGTGAAGAAGAACACCCGGTAGCTGAGAACGCGGGTAGTGGCGAAGATCCGCTTGGCCTCCTCGACGGTGATGATGTCGGGCAAGCGCTGGCTCTTGGGCGGCTTGATCAGGCCGGGGGCGACCCAGGGTTTGCGCAGGACGTGTTCGTAGTAGAACTTCAGCCCATACAGATCGAGCTTGACCGCACTCCAGGAGTGTGACGCCAACAGTTCGATGAAGAAGTCGGTCAGTTGCTGCTCGGACAGACTGTCGATCTGATGATCAAAGCGCGCGCCGATGCGGCGGATGGCGCGCGAATAAGCTTCGATGGTCTTCGGTTGCAGTCCTTTGAGCTTCAGGTGCTGCAGGTGCCGCGCGTAGTTCTGCTTGAATTTCGAATCTGACAATGTTTCCATCTTGGGGTAATCTCATCGTTCGTTGTCGACCAACCCCTCGGATGAGGGGATGAGGTTCCATTTTGAATCCGACTCAACATCGCAGCTTTCTCCGCGTAGCGGCTTCGTCCAACAAGCCAATCCACCTCGTCGTGAGATTCCTCCCAGCTGGGGGTACCGCCGTGCTGGCACGCGACCTCGGGCAGTGGCAGAGCCGGCCATCTGGCAACCAAAATGTTCACCGCGATGACGGGGTCAGTCAGTATGAACACGTCAATCGCCTTCATGGCAGGATCAAATTCACTATGGTAAGTAAGCAAGTTCCCTAGAAATAGAAAAATTCTCGATGATTGCGTGTCGTTCGGCCGCAGCCTTGCCATTGGGCGCACGACCGAATACACCCGGTCAATCATAAGGAGGGAACCAGGCTATGCGTCCTTACACGCTTTTACTCGTCCTGCTATTCATGATCGGTGAGGCAGCTGCACAAGCCTATCCCGCCAAAACTGTCCGTATTGTGGTGCCGTTCCCGCCGAGTGGCGCCGCGGATATCATCGCAAGAGTATTTGCGCCAAAGTTCGCCGAAGCGTTAGGGCAGCCGATCGTAATCGATAATCGCGCGGGCGCAAACGGTAATGTCGGGACTGAGATCATCGCGCGATCCGCTCCCGACGGATACGGTCTGCTCTTCGGCGGGAGCGGTACGCTCGCCATCAGTCCGAGTCTCTATGCGAAACTTCCGTTCGACCCGGTGCGCGACTTTGTGCCCATCGGTCTAGTCGCAGTGCAGCCGCACGTGCTCGCAGTGCATCCTTCGGTGCGCGCCAAATCGGTCAAGGAGTTAATTGCGCTCGCCAAATCCAGGCCAGGGCAGCTCAATTTCGCATCGGCGGGCAGCGGAAGCGTGGTTCATCTGGCAGGCGAACTGTTCAACATCGCGGCCAAGATCAAGACGCAGCACATCCCCTACAAGGGAGCTGGGCCAGCCCTCACAGACCTCATCGGCGGTCAGGTGCAGATGTACTTCGCCGTTCCGACCTCCGCCATTCCCTACATCAAGACCGGCAGATTGAAGGCTAATGCCACCGGCGGCGAGAGGCGCTCGCCGGCTCTTCCGCAGGGACCCACTTTCAGCGAGGCCGGCCTCTCAGGTTTCAACATGGGATCCTGGCATGGGGTTATCACGATGGCGTGCGCTCCGAAGGAAATCATCGATAAAATATCGACCGAGATCGCCAAAATTCTGACCATGCCCGACATCAAAGAAAAGCTGTTGAGCCAGGGCATGGACCCCTTCATCTCCACCCCCGCGAGCAACTCGCCGCGCTGATGAAGGCGGACTTTGCCAAGTACGCAAGGATCATCAAGGTGGCCAACATCAAGATGGAAAATTGATCATCTTGGCCGTCTAGCAGGCCTGCGACTATTCCTCGCACCGAGTGAGTACCGGTGTGAGCAGTGTCGAACATAATGAACAGTAGAGATACTGCGGGGTTGTGCGATAGGTTCCACTGCTACGGCGCACAGGAGTACAGGATTCACGCATCATCCGATCGCGACGCCGGCTTCGCGTGCAACATTGTGCACAGTGATTCGCTTGTGCTTCTTTGCAGCGCATGCCTTTATTTTGGCAAACTGTCAACGTTAGCGAGGCGGCGCCTACCGAACATGCCCTAGAACGTCTGCTGAAACAATGCGCGGAAATCTGCTCTTGTTGTGTGTCTCGGATTCCAACGATTGTATCCCGCCTGCTCGCATAAGTCGGCCATTTCGTCGAAGTCGGCCTCCTTGGCGCCGACGTCCCGGAGTCGCGAGGGAATTCCAAGATCGCGGCAAAGCGCCTCAATCGCTTCCACCGCCATGGCTGCTGCATCCAGCGTCGGGAGCGCCCATGCAGGCCTGCCCATCGCGAATGCCACGCGAGCATATTTCTCTGGATTGGCGCACAGATTGAAGCGCGTAGCGGGCGGAAGGCAAATCGCGTTGGAGAATCCATGGGAAAGGTGATAGCGCGCACCGACGAACCGCGCCATGCAGTGAACATTTCCCAGACCTGTCTGCCCGAAAGCGATCCCCGCGAGCGCGGACCCGCAAAGCATCTTCAGCCCGGCATCGAGATTTTCCCGGTTAGCCACCAATTGCCGGATATTGCCTGCAATAAGCTCGATCCCCTGCAGCGTGAGCGAATCTGTGATCAGGTTCGACCTTCGGGAGAGATAAGCCTCGAACGCGTGAACGAATGCATCCATGCCAGAATGGGCCGCGACCTGAGCCGGCATGCTGCGCAGCGCCAACGGATCAAGAATCGCCACAGAGGCGGGATTGAGCGCCGCATGGCGGATCGACATCTTGAGATTCCTGTCGGTATCCGTTATCACGCAGCTCCCCGACACTTCTGAGCCGGTCCCTGCCGTGGTTGGAATTGCGATAAGGGGCAGAGGACGAACACTGAACTTCTCGATCCCCTCGTAGTCGTGGATGCGTCCGCCGTTGGTGGTCAGGATTCCAACGGCCTTTGCAACATCTATCGTGCTACCTCCGCCAATCGCCAGAAGGTCTGTTGCCTCATGCGCCCGACAATGCTCAAGTGCCTTCTCGACCGTGCGAACGCTTGGGTCCGGCTCGATTTCACTGAACGTACCTATCGCGATTTTCTCAGATGAGACCAGCCGCTCGATGCCGGAGAAGAATTCGGTTCCAATGAGTGCGGCGTCGCTCACGACGAAGAGCCTCTTGCAGCCACGCGCGCGTAGTACATTGAGGACCTCAGTGTGGCTTCCGACTCCCAAGTGGATCTGGGTTGGGCAGTAGAAGCTGGATATGTCGTTGGCTTGCATTTTTGTGACGCTCCTCTGGATCGTGAGTTATTGTGCCGAGCCCCAATTACATGCTTGCAAGGTCCAGCACTGTGTTTCCTTGCTAACAAAGTCTGCAAATTCCTCGGGCGGCGTGCCAACTGGTTCCGCGGCCGTGTTCTCAAGGGGCCTTTGCATGGACGGTTTCTCCGCCACAATCGGCTGATCGAGATCGTTTGCCATCCTTCCCTCTGACGCTGCTGGCGACGCTAGTCCTGGCGCACGCAGTCAACGCCGCCACTGACCGCAAATATCACTGCGGCTCCCGGGCATGCCAACGGCCAAACTTTCCGGTTCCGCGTACCTTTGCCGCGACCGATCCTAATCGGCGACAATGTTCGCCTTCTTGATAATATCGGCGTACATGACGATATCGGCGCGCACTCTTTCCACAAGCTGTTGAGGCGTGGAGCCGACGATTTCTAAGCCATAGTCGGCCAGTTGCTTGATGACGCCCGGCTCGCGCAGCACCTTCACGGTCGCCGCACGCCACTGTGCCACGACCGGTTCGGACGTGCCCTTGGGGAGGAAGAAAGCTTCCCAGAGAAGGGATCCAAAACGGGTGACACCGCTTTCTACAACCGAAGGAAGGTCGGACATCGCCGGAGTGCGGCGCACGCTCGTCACGGCACGCATTCGCAGTTTCCCTCCCGCTGCGAGCGCGTTCACCCCGGCTATCGTATCCGCTCCGATTTGGGATTGCGGGTGCGAAGAAGAGGCTGCGGATCATCGCCGAGCTCTCAAGCGAGCAGCTTGTCGAGCTGTTCTTTGGATTCGAGCAGCTCGTTTAACATGTCGTAAACGACCTGCCGGACTGAGGTTTCTTCCTTCATGTCGCCAACGATCTGGCCCACCGGCTGAGCAAGGAACTCTGTCGCACGCACGCGCTCCGCCCGACTCCGGCATTGCCCCCAGAAGAGAAGGTGCTGCTGCGCCGGGGCTAGCGGCGCCGGCGCGCCAGGCTTGTCCCAGGCATCGGTATACGCGCATCGAAGCGCCCGGCAATTCTTTCCCGAGACGCTTAGAGTGAGCACGGTGTCCTCCGAGCGCGCGTTGAACAACTTCGCCTTCATCTCCGGGATGACCTCGCTCTGCGCGGTCTTTAGCCATACCGAGCCGCACCAAACGCCCTCGCAGCCGAGCGCGAGCGCCGCTGCGATCTGCCGTCCGCGCCCAACGCCGCCGGCACCAAGTACTGGCAGCGGCGCCACTGCGTCCACGATCCTTGGCCAGAGCACCAAGGACGTGGTACTGCCGACATGGCCACCGGCCTCGGTGCCAGTTGCAATCACGAAGTCGCAGCCGGCCTGCTTATGCTTGATCGCGTGCTTTTCCACACCCGCCATCGCGGCGACTTTGATGCCTCTTGCATGCGCGCGTTCGACCTGTTCCCTAGGAGGCGAGCCGAGTGCGTTCACGATCAGTTTAATCGGATGTTGCATCGCGATCTCGAGCATCTCCGCACTCTCCTCCCTGGTGTAGCTTTGCCTCGTGAGCAATTCGCGCTCGATCTGAGCCGCTTCCGCCTCGGGCAGCCGAGGAATGCCGGCGTCATCGAGCATCTTCCGAACGAACTGGAGCTGCTCCTGCGGAAATAGCCGCTCCGAATCAAACTTGAGCTCGCCCGGATCCTGGTAGGTGGTGGGCATCATGAGGTCGATGCCGTAGGGCCTTCCGCCAATATGGTCGTCGACCCATTTCAGCGCTTCGCCCGCTAGCTGAGGACTCATGCGTCCCATGCCGAGCACCCCGAGGCCGCCGGCCTTGGAAACCTCGACTACCACGTCGCGGCAATGGGAAAACGCGAAGATCGGCACATCGATGCCAAACATCTCACACATGCGGTTGTTCATTATTGCTACTTGCTCCAATAAACAATATTGAAATACTAGGGTAACCAATATAGATTATGGACTCTTTGATTGAGTTCATCTAACTGAACGGGTAAACGCTAAGCGGTTCATAGGTGACACAAGGCGTTGATCGAGATAATGTATCCCAGTGTATACACACTCACACTTGTTGTCAACGCACAGCTCGCGGGGGACCGTGTTACAGTCGATGCGGACGGTGACGCGGTAGACATCCAATGCGCCGCGGTTGGTGATTCCGTTGCCGAAGCAGATGGCCACCATCTTTCTGGCGTCGGTGAATCGATCCGCCACCCACGCCAACGAGCAGCTCGCGCTGCGTTGCGCGCGCCGCGTTTGCCGCCACCACATTGATGCGCGGCGTACAATTATCATTTTCGTTACAGATGCCGACGTAACGGTGGACAAGCGCGTCCCGCATGCGCCGGATCATATCGGTGTTGCACTCCAGTGTGCCGCTCGCGATAACGTATACGCGGCGCGCCCCAACCAAGTCGAGTTTGCAGGACCGCGCTTCGACGAAATCAGTGCCGTAAAACGATCCCGTCGGTAGCTGGAAGCTATAGATGCCGCTTTGCGCGGTGCGTGCCTCCTAACGACCTTCGAATTTTGGCTTGCGCTTTTCGGTGAAGGCGAGGACAGCCTCATGCTGGTCCTTGGTGTGTTGCGCCAACGCCTGCATCGACGATGCCATCTCGAGGGCAATCGGCAGACTGACCTGCTGCGAATCGCGCAGCAAACGCTTGGTCAGGCGCAACGAGTGCACGGGCTGGGCGGCAATGCGGCGGGCGAGAGACATGGCTTCTTCCATCAATTTATCGTCGTCGACTACCCTTGAAATTAGGCCGACGCGCAGCGCTTCGTCAGCATCAATAAAATCGCCGGTGAATGTCATCTCGCAGGCTTTCGACATCCCGACCGCGCGTGGCAGGAACCAGGCACCGCCATCGCCGGAAACCAGTCCGACGCGAAGGAAGCTTTCGGCAAAAGTCGCGCTGCGTCCGCCGATGCGTATATCGCACATGGATGCGAGGTCGCAGCCGGCTCCGACTGCCGCGCCATTGACTGCGGCGATCGACGGTGCTTCGAGCCCATACATTGCCAGCGGAAGGCGTTGAATCCCCTGCTCGTAGCCACGGCGCATCTCCACTGGGCTTCCGCCAAACGAGCCCGTACGCTCCTTCATCTCCTTGACGTTTCCTCCAGAGGAAAAACCTTCGCCCGAGCCTGTAACGATAACGCAGCCGACGCTCAGGTCGGCATTGATGCGATTGATGCAATCAACCATCGCCTCGACCATGGCGGGCGACGTGGTATTGCGCGTCCGGGGTTCATTCAAAGTCAGGATGACGATGCCGCCGTCCTGTTCATATTGCACTGACTCGCTCATGGATAGTCTGCCTTTCTGGTTGGGCTGGGTGGCCGGACGGAAGAAAATGATGACATATCAGTCTGTGCTGCGCAAATACTCGCGGCGTGCGAATGTCATCTCGATTCTATGGCGATTAGACGACGTCCGACGATCGCGAGCACTCCTGAAGAACTAGTCTCACGCGAAGGTGCCCTTTGGCTCAATGGGAGTGAAGTTGCCTTTGGAAAACTGGAGAATTGAGGATTCCGCGGTCGAATGCATCACAAACACTCGCCAATACAGATGCAGGCGAACATCTTCTTGCGGACGAAATAGGTCAAATGGCCAGTCATTCTTCCCGCTTCCACCCCCGAGAGCTTCAGCAGCATGGCGTCCACAATTAGCATGTCGCGCAGATCAATGGGCTTGGGAGTCGCCATAGGTCTTGGTGAATATTCTTGGTCAGCCGGCCCTAATCGTCGTTTAAGCATTTACGTCCAATTCAGAATCACTTTTCCGGATTGGCCGGATAACATCGTGGCGAAGCCCGCCTCGAACTCTGCGACCGGGTACTGATGGGTTAGGATCGGCGACAGGTCGAGGCCGCTTTGCAACATCGCGACCATCTTGTACCAGGTTTCGAACATCTCGCGACCGTAGACGCCCTTGATCTCGAGCCCCTTGAATATCACGTCGTTCCAGTCGATGGCGGTATTGGCCGGCGGGATGCCAAGCAGCGCCACCTTGCCGCCGTGGTTCATGCCGGCGAGCAGGCTGTGAAAGGCTGACGGTACGCCGGACATTTCCATGCCGACATCGAATCCTTCAACCATGCCGAGTTCCAGCATCACGTCTTGCAGCGCTGTGTGCGAGACATTGACCGCTCGGGTCGCACCCATTTTCATCGCCAACCCGAGGCGGTAGTCATTCACGTCGGTGATCACGACGTGGCGCGCGCCGACGTGACGGGCAATGGCAGCCGCCATGATGCCGATCGGCCCGGCGCCGGTGATGAGTACATCTTCGCCTACCAGATCGAACGACAGCGCGGTGTGGGTGGCATTGCCGTACGGATCAAAAATGGCGGCGAGCTCATCGCTGATGCCATCGGGAATCTTGAACGCGTTGAACGCCGGAATCACCAGGAACTCGGCAAACGCGCCTTCACGATTGACGCCTACGCCGCTGGTATTGCGGCACAGATGGCGACGTCCAGCGCGACAATTGCGGCAGTGGCCACAGGTGATGTGTCCTTCGCCGGACACGCGGTCGCCGATCGCAAATCCGCGCACTTCAGCACCCATCTCGGCGATGTGTCCCACAAATTCGTGGCCGACGTGCATCGGCACCGGAATGGTTTTTTGCGCCCACTCATCCCACTTCCAGATGTGGATATCGGTGCCGCAGATCGCCGTTTTGCTGATCTTGATCAGAACATCGTTGTGACCGACATCGGGCTTTTTCACCTTGGTCATCGTCAGCCCCGGGGCGCGTTGCAGTTTGGCCAGTGCTTTCATGAATGGCGTTCCCTTTCGCGCTGATTTCGGCTACGCGATGGCGCCAAGTTTGCGCCCGACCTTGGCGAACGCGCTTACCGCGCGCTCGATTTGTTCGGTGGTATGCGCAGCCGACATCTGCGTGCGGATGCGCGCACGACCCTTCGGCACTACCGGATAGCTGAAGCCGATTACATAGATACCTTCCTCCAGCAAGCCCTCGGCCATGCGTGTTGCCAGCGCCGCGTCGCCAAGCATGACCGGCACGATCGGGTGCTCGCCCGGCACCAGATCGAAACCGAGCGCAGTCATTTCGCGACGAAAATGCGCGCCGTTGGCGTTCACGCGCCGGCGCAGCAATGCGCCTTCATCCGAGCGCAGCAATGCCAGCGCGGCGAGCGATGCGGTGACGATCGCCGGCGCCAGTGAATTTGAAAACAGATATGGCCGCGAACGCTGGCGCAGCAAATCAACCACCTCCTTGCGCGCGGCGATGTAACCACCCGATGCACCGCCCAGTGCCTTGCCCAGCGTGCCGGTATAAATGTCGATGCGCTCGGCCACGCCGCAATATTCCGGAGTGCCGCGGCCATGCTCGCCGACGAAGCCCACCGCGTGCGAATCATCGACCATCACCAGCGCGTTGTATTGGTCGGCAAGGGCGCAGATGCCGCGCAGGTTGGCGATGATCCCGTCCATCGAAAACACGCCGTCGGTCGCGATCAGTTTGAAACGCGCGCCGGCTGTATCCGCCGCCTGCAACTGCGCTTCGAGATCGGCCATGTCGTTGTTGCGATAGCGCAAGCGCCGCGCCTTGCACAGGCGTACGCCATCGATGATGCTGGCGTGGTTCAGCTCATCACTGATCACTGCATCGGCTTCGTCGAACAAGGTTTCAAACAGGCCGCCATTGGCATCAAAACACGAACCATAAAGGATGGCGTCCTGGGTGCCGAGAAACGTCGAAATCGCGCCTTCGAGTTCGCGATGGCCGGTCTGGGTGCCGCAAATGAAACGCACCGACGCCATGCCGAAGCCGAAGTCGTCGAGCCCTTGCTTGGCGGCAGCGATCAGGCGCGCGTCGTCGGCCAGACCAAGGTAGTTGTTGGCACAGAAATTGATCACTTCGGCGCCTGAAGCCAAGCGCAAGGTCGGGCTTTGCGCTGTGGCGATCAGGCGCTCGCGCTTGAAAAAGCCATCGTCGCGAATTTGCGCGAGCGTGACGTCGAGGTGCTGGTAAAAGGAGTCACGCATGGTGGCCTCGGAAGGTATTGGCGGTTTGAGCGGGAACACGAAGCAATTGTGTCATTTTAGCCGTCTGGACAGATCACGAACTCGGAACACACCAAAAACTTTAACACACCAAAAACTCTAAGTTGACAATGTGTACGGTCATGTGTCGAGCTTGCCGTTACATCAATCGCCGAAGAGCTACGCTACGTATGGGCTGGGACCCGGTCACCGGTGTTCCCACGAAGGAGAAGCTGGAAGAGCTGGGCATCGCCTGGGCGGTCCCGGAAGCGGTTCCCGCGTAAGCTCGCGGCCGGGCGCCGCTCGAACCTCCTTCAAAGAACCTTTTCTCCGCGAAGCCGCCATTCGCCAGCGTGTCCGTGTGCGTCTCCTTAGAGTCGAGTTCTGGTGAAGCGCGAAGGTCGAAATCGCCATTCGGCACGCTTTTCGGACGAATGCCTGGTTAGGAAATTGACACCAGACCTCAATGCACTGTGGATTCAACGGCCGCATTGGCCGATTATGCAGAGTGCTCGTTTATGTGGACTATCAGGAGGGGCATGTTTCGGACACCATAACTTCAGCGGTGATCTGAAGTAGCGGCCCCACTTCAGGAGATCGTTATGAAACCAAATCGCACGCACGATGGGGGTCTTCGCGATAGCGCATGAATATGGCCACCACCACTTGAATCATGGCCGCCGACTGGAAGACGATCCCAAAGCGGAGGAATCTTACGTCGATCAATTCGCGCTGAGGATCGCAGTTGATTGCGCGGGTCAGATTGACCAGAGTGCTCTGGTCAACCCGAGTTGCGCACGGTGGTCAATTTTGAACGCGCAGCAACACCCAAACGCCAATAAGCGCCCCGGTCCGACTTCTGGCAGATCGGAGCGCTCGCTTGATGGATTCCGGGATCAGCTACGGTGCATTGCACAGAACCCGGTCGCTCGCGATCACGGCTTGAGCGGCGGCGAGTTGGGCGACGACTTCGTTGGCTTCTCGTCCAATTCCCAAAATATCGCTTCGAGCCGTTGCAGAAAGTTGGCATCGCGGTGGAGCATCACTTCCGCCGGGGCCGGCGCCAACTGCGCTGGCTTCACTTCCACCACCGACGGCGGGGCAGGCTTCGGCTTGGAAGGCGCTGGCGCGCACCCGTAGCTTGCCAGCATCAATATCAGCCAGCACACGTATTTCTGCAGCTTTAGCATTTGTTTTCTCCTTCTCCAGTTGAATCCTGACGCCTTCCATGTCCGCAGCGTGTGCCGCCTCTTTTGCGCGCGCCGCGTCCTCGAGCGTTTTCACTCGAACAAGCGCCATCTGCAATTGCTTGTTGTCGCGCTCGGTGTAGCTCGCGTTAGTCTGAGCCACTCCACGGTCGTACCCCGCCTGGTCGATGCCGGTCGTGTAGCTGCTCCAGACCTTCACCAGCCCGGTCAGGACTAAACCCGCAGCAATGACGCCGGCCAGAATCAGCCACCCCGTTGCGATTACGCCGCGCTGCTTGTTCACGGTGCTGGCGCAGCCGGCGTGGTATCGAGCACCGTGGCAACCGCTACGGCGGGAGTGGGCGCGGCCACCACAGGCGAATCGGATGCCGCGGCGACCTCGACTTGCTTCTCAAATAGCGCCTTCAACTTCGCTTCGAACGCTGAAAAGTCGGCGCTCGCCTCGGCTTCGAGACTCTTGATTTCCGCTTGAATCCTTTGAAATAACGTCAGGTCGCTGTCCATCACAAACTCCTTTCTGATTTACGCCCTGCCGTCGCAATTGATCCCATGCCCCCAGGCAGAGTATTTGGGTGCGTGTTTGAAAACGATCCACCTTGGGTAGAGGCGGCTGTACTCGAAATTCTTGGCGTTCTGACCGGCGTTGATTTTCTCGGTCGAACCAAACCACCTGCCCGGCGCGCGCGATTGTTTTTGCGCTCGCAGCACGTACCCGAGCCCGGCGTTATACGCCTTGAGCGCGGCGCCCCATTGGTCGCACGGCGTGGCCGCCGCGACGCGCCCTGCGTTGTAGGCATCCAAGCGCACCATCGCGCGAATCGCCCAAAGCGGGTTATACGGCTGCGGCTTGCCGAGTTCCTGGTAACGCTCGCTTACCCATTGAGCCGTCGGATCCATGAACTGCGCGAGGCCGCGCCCGTTGTCCCACGCGGTGATGCCAGAGCGCCATCCGGATTCCTGTTCGATCTGCCCGGCGAGATAATCAATCGGTGCGCCGAGGCCGAAAACGAAATGCGCTTCTCGCGTCAGATCCGCGCGATATTTCAGCGCGGCGGGCGGAACCTGGGCCAGCGCAAGCGTCGAGAACGCAAGTAGCACCAGGGCTGCAATTTTCACAGCCCCATCGCCACTGCCAACATTGCCGCGGCCATCACGATCGCACGCCGGATATGAAAAAGCGAATTGGAATTCGCGTCTGGCCGCGTGTCGTAGAACACGGCGCGGTCGAGCCAGTAGCCCATGAACCCGGATATGGTCAGGTTGCCGAGCTTCCAGCACAGTGTTTGCAATTGCGGCTGGCCGCCGAACACATAAAGCGCCAGGCCATAGAAAAGAAGCGCGAGCGCCAGCCAATGCGCCATGCGGAATTTGTCGTCGAACGTGGGCAAAATCGGCCCCATCACAATCTCCCCATCAACAGGAGAACCACCAGGATGATGACGATGATTCCGATGCCGCCGCTAGGGTAATACCCATATCCATGATTCCACGCCACACCGGGTGCGCCGATGAGCGCAAAAACCACGAGGACGAGTATGATCGGCCAGATCAAGTTCATTTTGATTTTCCTTCATTGAGAAAAACGATTGGTGCGGAATTACCGGTTGCGCGAATGGCCTCGATGTCGGACAGACAGTCGGCCTTCTCCGGCAGCGCGCGCAGCGCCTTGGCGATGATGGTGTCGTCTGTGGCGCGCACCCACCAAAACCACTTGCCGAAAGTTCGGAAAACCTCGAATTGCGCGACGCCGATCGCGCTATTTGGCGGGCGCGCTTTGCGCCGGGACATACATGGGCGCGGGTTGGGCGCGCGTTTCGGCGTACATAATCGCCACCACTGAAATGACCAGCGCGAGCACAGCCGAGGCAATTGCCCAAGCCGAGCTTATCCCCTCGCTTTTCCCTGTCCCCGTTGCCTGTTGCGCCAACATGCGTTTCATGTCGGTCATGAATTCGGCCATCATCGGATCCGCTACGCGCCCTTTGCCGATGCCTTCATAGGAAGATTTTTCCAGAGCAGAAAGCCGCTCGGTGATCCCCGCGACGGTCGCCGCTTGCTGCGCGGCCATCGTGGCGGCAACATCTGCGGTCTGCTTCGCCATTGTTGTGGCTGTCGAGTTCAGATCGGTGCGCAGCTTTTCCGCGTTCGCCGCCGTGGTCGCGGCCAGCACGGCGATGGCGTCCGACGCCGCCTTCGCCGCCGCGTTGCCGTTCAACACATCAACCTGCCGAATGGCATCGAGGCGATTGGCTTCCTTCTCCGCCAATTCGCGTTGATGCGAGGCTCGCAATTCCTCTGTCAGTCGAACGTGCATCAATTCCGCCTGCGTGAACTTTTCGGCGGCAAGGCGCAAATCGTCCTGGCGATTCACTGCGGCCTCGACGAGCGCGAGCACGTTTTCTGTCGGGTCAATTACCGGGTCGCCGTTTATATCGACGCCTCCGCCTGATCGTTTTGTTGCGCTTGCCATGATTTTCTCCTATGGTGCGGTGAGGTAACGAATGATGACGATGCCGGAACCGCCAGCGCCAGAAGTGCCGTTGCCTGACCCGCCTGAGTCTGTACCGCCACCGCCACCGCCACCTGTATTCGCCGTGCCGGCCACACCAGTCGGACGGCCACTAGAGCCGCCGCCACCTACACCGCCCGCACCGGGTGTTGTTGCACCGCGACCGTAACCGCCACCGCCACCGCCGTAATATGTTGGAGTGCCTGATATGGAGAGTTGAATTCCAGCACCACCGTCGCCGCCAACGGTATTGCTCGCGTTAACTCCCGCAGCGCCAGCGCCACCACCGCCACCACCAACGAGGTATCCCGAGACGGAGATGCCTTGTCCGCCGTCGTGACCTTGCCCGGCTAGTCCAGTCCCAACATAAGTCGGCCCATAGGCAGAGTCGTGCGAACCGCCTCCACCACTTCCGCCGTTGCCGGGAATCTCAGTGTTATACGCACCCAGTCCTTGACCAGTACCTTTACCGCCGCCGGTCGCAACTATGGTGTCAAACGATGAATCGTTGCCAGAATGGAACGAGTAGGTATCTCCACCAGTGCCACCTGCGCCCACAACGACAGCGTAACTGCCGACTGAAATCGTATAATTAAGAGCGCCATTCGCCTTGACGCCGCCAGCACCACCCCCGCTGCCATCCCACCCGCCGCCGCCACTGCCGCCGCCAGCAACGACCAGATATTCGACAAGGCCTGTACCGGCTGTGACTTCGAATGTGCCGCTGCTCGTGAACGTGTGGACGGTGTAATCGCCGTCGGTCGTGATCGTGCCGCCCGTTGCGGTAACTGAACCGTCACCGCCGCCGCCGGGCGCAGTCAGATAGCGCGCGATTACGATGCCCGAACCGCCAGCGCCACTCGCGACAGAGCTTCCCCCGCCGCCATTGCCGCCGCCACCACCGCCAGTATTCGGAGTCCCGCTTGTCGCTGGCGCGCCGCTGCTGTCTAAACCAGCGCCGCCACCGCCTGTGCCACCAGCACCTTGTGATACGCCTCCACCGCCGCCGCCACCACCTGCGTAATAGGTTGCCGTGCCCGAGATCGAACTTGAAATGCCAGCACCACCGTTGCCACACGCGCCGCCAGATGCCGCGCTACCGACTGCGCCCGCGCCACCACCACCACCGCTTGCCGTTGAGGCATTCGAACCTGCGCCGCCGTCGTAACCTTGCCCTGTTGTGTGCGCGCCGCCAGCAGATGAGCCAAGATATGAACCCCCGCCGCCCGAACCGCCTGCCGCGCCGACATTTGGTGCGCCGCCGCTTCCGCTGTTATCGCTGCCGCCCCCGCCGCCGCCAGTTGCGGTGAAACCGAATGCGGAACTATCGCCACCGTTCCCGCCCGCCACCGTGCGCGAAGTTGTCGCTGCGCCACCGCTGCCGACTGCGAAGGTGAAACTTCCGACCGTTGCTCCGGTGACCGTGCCAGCAACGACACCGCCCGCGCCCCCGCCGCCACCATATCGACCACCGGCACCGCCGCCGCCAACGATTAGGTACTCAACGTCGCCCGAGCCCGATGTGATTTCGAACGTGCCGCCAGCCGTGAAAGTGTGCACGGTATAGAGGCCGTCGGTAGATACCGAACCACCGGTGGCCACGATGGCTGCTGGCGGTGAGCCCGCCGTTAGATACCGGAACACCGCAATGCCAGAACCGCCGGCCGCGCCTCCGCTACTTCCGCCACCACCGCCGCCACCGCCTGTGTTCGCTGTCCCTGGATTCCCCGGCCCTGTCGTTGCGCCGCCCGCGCCGCCGCCGTGACTCGCCGTGCCGCCGGCAATTCCGCTGCCGCCACCGTTGCCTCCTCCTCCGCCTGCATAATCAACTGACGTGCCCGTGATCGAGCTGGAAATTCCTACGCCACCATTGCCGCCGTGCGCCGCTGTACTTCCGCCGACGCCACCCGCGCCGCCACCGCCACCGCTTCCATACACCGACGGTGCCGATGCGATCGACGTGCCCGCGTACCCTTGGCCAGACGTTCCAGCGCCACCGACACCCAGGGTGCCTTGTCCCCACGAACCGCCGCCGCCAGAGCCGCCGGCTGCGCCGTCCGTTGGTGTCGACAGATCACTGCCACCGCCGCCGCCGCCGACGGCCGTCAATCCGAGCGCCGTGCTGTCGCCACCATTTGACGCGCGCGCGTATCGCGTCGAGTCGCCCGCGCCGCCGCTGCCGATCACAACGGTATTTGAACTTGTGCCAAGCGTGGTCGATCCCGCTAGCACACCGCCAGCTCCACCGCCGCCGCCCCAGGCTCCACCGCCGCCGCCGCCCGCGACAATCAGGTATTCGACCGATCCTGATCCGCTGGTTATTTCGAACGTGCCGCTGCCCGTGAACGTGTGGACTATGTAAAGGCCGTCGGTCGTGATCGTGCCGCCGGTCGCGACGATACCGGACGGCGCCGCCACGCCACTGAAAAGCGCGGAAATGAGTTGCTGTAAAACGCCCATATCAGGTCAACCCCGTTCCCGAAATAATCCACTCGGTCGAGGCCAGCTTGAGTGCCGTCGCAATGCCATTCGCCGCCAGGCTTCGGCTTCCCGTTGTGCCTGCGCCAGCAAGTCGCATCGTGTCGCTGGTGATGGCGATCGTTATTACGCCACCGCCGTCTTGATTGACGAACGTGATCGCCGTACCGACCGGATATGCCGCGGTCGCATTGGCGTCGATTGTGAACGTGCGCGCAGTCGTGTCGGCGGAAGGGTGCAACAGGTGCTTGCCCGCGTCCGCCAAGACGGTTGTGTAATTCGCGCTCTGCGAATTTTGGGGAATATCGAGGTAGCCGATATTGTTGGACCCCGCGAGCCCGGCGAGCGCGACACCGCCATCCTTTATCAGCTTGCCCGTGGTGCTATCGAATAAAGCGATGCGCCCGTCTACGGCACTGGATGGCCCCACTACATCCCCGGTCCCCGTACCGTCCGCTCCGGCTGCGCCTTGGGCTCCTGTGGTCCCCGTGGCTCCCGTTGGCCCAGTCGGCCCAGTCGGCCCTTCCGCTCCAGTTGCCCCGGTTGCTCCAGTGGCGCCGACTAGTGACGCACGCCAGGCCGCCTCATCACCGCTGAACCCGGCCGTTACCGCAAGAGCGTAGGCCGATGCGCCATTTGTCCCGGCTGCGCCTGTTGCTCCCGTCGCGCCCGCTTCACCTGTCGGGCCAGTAGGCCCGGTCGGGCCCGTAGCCCCCGTTGCACCTGTCGCGCCCGTTGGGCCTGGCGGCCCCGTCAGCAAACCGAGCGGCCCGTTGCGATGATCTTCGACCGTCGCCGCCATCACTACGCCGCCTGCCGTTGTCAATTTGAAGGCGCGACGATAGTTTGTTGTGTCATCCCAATTCGTCGAGCTGGTGCTCGCGCTGAGCGCCCCATCGGTCACGAGCACAACAAGGTAATTCGTTGCGTTGTCCGCGAGCGTGAGTGTCCCGCTTGCGACTGGAAAACCGCCCCAACGCCCGCCGAAATATCCCCAGGTCAACCCGCCCGTGCTAACTGCGTTTTTCCCGTAGACAGTGGCCCAATCGAGCGCCGCGAAGTTCTCATTGATCTGCACTTCCGGCGATGAGGACGGGTTGATATTTTGGAGATTCATGGTTTTCTTAGATCACCAGTTCAAGCGGGTAGCCCTTGCCGACCGTTTCGCTGATTTGAGAAATTCGTAGGGCCGTTGACCTCGGTACGTTGACCGTTGTACCCGGCACACCGAGCGCGTTCCGCCAATTCGACAACAGCAAGACCACATCCGCGTCGTCAGGCGTCGCCGAGAACGGAATAGGGACGCTGTTCGTTTTTCCCTCCATAAGACCACCGCCCCCGCCGATTTGTATTGGGTATAGACGCCCAACGGCGGTGATGCCCGTCAAGTCCTTGTCAATGGCATACCACCCCGAATCGTCTTGCCGCTGTAAGTAAATTTTGTCGGCAGACAACATGAAATTCCACGGGTAGCACGCGCTAAACGAGGTCGCTAAAGTGGCCAGAAGCGCGCCGGCCGCGTTGTGCTTGCGCAACACGCATTGCGAATCCAGTGTGTAAAAAATGCCGCCTATTCCATAGTCGCCAGCCACGGCAAGGATCGAAACGCCACCAGGGAGTGCTGGTAGCGCGACGGGCGACGACAACGTGCCGTCCGCACTGTCCACAATGCGAAACCCATTTGCCGCCGCGTCAATTTCAACCCCTTGGGTGTCGCTTATCCGATCAGCCAAATATGGTCCGGGGCGCACATCGAGAAACGCTATAACGCCGCCCGAGTCGATGGTGTGCCGAAGAGTTTGCAATTGCTCCGTGTTGGCGATGTCCACATGCGAATCAATTACGTTCGTCACATCGACGGTAACCGTGGAGCTATTGAAATCATCCGACGGCCCGAGGGTGTGCGTGTAAATCAGATTGCCGAACGTGATGCAGTCCAATGGTTTCGCAGACGGCACGGCAGTCAATTGCGTGCCCCAGGTGTGGGTATCAAAGGTTCCTGGGGAATTAAGCGACGCAAGCGACCCTGAGAAGAATTCTTGAATTGGATAACGGACAGCCGCCAGCGCCCCGCCGACGGTCGATTTGTCGATAACCGTAAATCCGGTTTCCGTTTTTGAAATTGCGTGGAATGTGGTGCCTGTCCCGGAAAAGACTAGACGCATCGCTCGTCCTGATGTGACGAGGAAATTGCCCGGCGTAGCGCGATGGTCGCGCGCCATCGTGTAATAAGCGTCCATGTCGCTGATCGTTGAGGATAATGGCGAGCCGTCCGTCAACACCGACCAACCGCTAGCTGGCGTGGCGCGAACGGCAAAAGGGTCGGCCTTATAGGACAGGGTGTAATTCAAAGCGTAATCGCGCTCTGATTTTGTGATGGTGCCGTCGTTAGCGGCAATCAATATCGCGCCCAAGCCAAGCCCCTGGCTTACCGCTCCCCAGTGATCCCCCGATTTTTGAAAAGGCCACTCGCGTTGATTTGTCCCGCCAAACAATTGCATTGCGAGGCTGGCCGGCGTCGTTGCTACCGTGAACCCATCGGACGACGAGGGTATGGTTCCGCCGAGCGTCAGCGCGGGCGTGCTCGTTTCGACGGTGCCGAGCAACGTGGTAAAGGCCGCGTCGTAAATATCGACCGCGTACTTTTCTACCCCCTCCCCCAACGGGACACTGATACCGCCGGCCCCGATCATCCGTACCGCCAAACGGGTGCGCCGTTGCCATTCCAAAATGATCGAGTTCGCTACGCCCCGCGCTGCCTTTACAAGCACAGGCGAAAACGGTTTCAATCCCACGGCGTAATCGACAAATTGCACCGGGTCGGCGGTACTAAGAGCTGCGTTTACGGTTGCGCCTTTGTAGAAGATCGAAGCTCCGATTTGGCTATTCGTCAGGGCAACGCGCTGCCTCCTCCCCAACGCAACGCACCGTTCCGATGCGACATGGCCCGACATTGCCCACTCTGTGCCGCGTCCCCCGCGCAGCAACCCTTGCAATTTATAGATGCCTGCCGAGATAAGCGTCGCCGTCCTGTACTGGATGAATTCGGCACCGACCATCATTGCGTTAAGGCCGTCGTCGTAAAGGATGGCAGCGCGCGTGCTGCTGGCCAGGGTTCTGTCGCCCACGTTGACGGTGACAGTGTTCATTTCGTCGAACACGCGGTTGCCGTCCCATGCGCCCAGGATGGTGGTGCAAACACCGAAGATCGTGCCGGGCGCGCCGATTGTTGCCACGCGCGCGTACTCCACGTTATCGGGGCTCTGATAGATCGCCGCGCCCGCCCAATTTGTAGTTGTGCCCTTGGCCGCGACATAAAAGCCGGCGTTGTTATCCGCGTCGCTCAGTATTGGAATGTCGAGCAATTCCATAAGCGTCGCGCCTGGCGCAGGAACCTCCAAGCTGCTTATGTACGTTTCACTCGTTACCCCAGGCGAGGCGAGCGCCGACACGTCGTCGACCACCGCGTCGAAAGTCAACAGCGGGTATGAGTCGGATTTTTTCAGTAGGCGCAACCGATAGGCAGCACCATCCTCGTCATAAACGGTTACCACATCGGCGGGCTCAAGCGCGCAGTATGTTCCAAGCACTGCGATCGTCGTGCCAATAGTGCCCGCCGTTTGGTCGAGCAACATGGTGTCTGCCACGGCCTTGGCTTGCGCAGCCGTCATGCCAAGGGCCATTTGCACCGTGGCCACGGTGTCCGACGTAGCGCTAATCAATCGATCGCTGTACTGAGTGTCCGTCTCATAATCGGCGTCGATGTTGATGTAGGTCAGGGCCAGCCGCGCGGGCAATTCCAAGTCATTGGCTTGCTTTAGCTCAAGTGGTTCCGTGGTCTGCCCGTCCTTGCCCGCGCCCAAATCGATAAACGGGATCGACGCGACAGAACCGCCCCCGCGCGGTCTGAAATAGAGTTTGTCACTGACCACCGTTTCAAAGTTGAACGCGGTCATCAGCAATTCAATCAAGTCGCGCGTTGGCCCAACTTGAGACACCGGCAAACTTTTCACCTTGCGCGTAGTCGATAGCAAGCTGGCGTCGTATTCATTCGAAGCGAGGCCGGCCCGTTCGCACAGAGCGCTAACGACCTGTTGAACACTCGGCGGATCGCCTGTGATGATCGGCGCGCTTACCATCATAGGCAAGTAGCCCGATGGCGAGGTGTAAAGCCAATCCTGCGGTTGCGGGATCATAGTAAGCCCGGCCTGGCCCGGCCCGCCGGCAACCATTTCCGAAAAGCCCCATCCCAACGATGCGTCGATGTCGGTAAAGGCAATGCCTTTATCTACGCCGTCGCACCATATGCTTAAAGTTCTGTTGTCGAGATCGAGCAAAAGACTAGCGCGACTTGGCCAGCCCTCCGTGAAGAACTGCTCAGACACGTTCTGGTGTATCTTGTAACTACCCCAGTAATAGCCACTACCCCATAGCGGCCAGAAGCTGTACCCGTTCGCATCACGGCCTAGTAAGTCGGTGACCATAGGGTCAAATAGCGCATTGCAAATTCCAATGCCAATGCGGCTACTTCCCACTTGTAACCCGTATTCACAATAGTATTTCCCGGATGTCTTGTAGATGGTCGGCGCAGCAGACCCCCACACGCCGCCCTCTGCCTGGTAGTTCATCCACATGGAGTTGTTGCCGCGCAGCGTCTCAACGGGCGGCTGGCCACGAAACGGGTCCGCGCTCCATATGAACTCCGCGTGCCGCGTACCTTTCGCCGCATCCAGCTCGACGTACCCGGTGCCGGTGATTGTTCCATTCGCCACAACTTCGAAAGTGAAATTGGGCACTTGCCCGCTCTGCCCTAGTTCGATGCCTTCGATGAACACGTAGCTGCGCCCGCGATAAGCAGGCGCATTGCCGACTCCCACTGCGGCCTCGTAGGCAGGGTCTGGCATTTGATCGGCGGCGCCGTTGTAGACGGTCAGGCGCCGCCATTTGTCGCTGACAAGGTTGTTACTTAGTTCACTGGAGCGAGAATCCGCCGTGAAAACCAATGCGCCGTTCATCCACACGCGGCTGACGCCCTTGATCTCGTTGTCGGTAAGCCCAATCAGGCACGACATCGAGTAGTCGGTGAACTCGACCTGGACGTGATTTTGGTTGTACGAGTGAAAGAGCGGTATCCGATCCGTGTTCCACCACATTTGGCCGGCAATCATTGCCGAGCCAAAAAGATGCGGGATAGCTTGCCCATACTCGGTGCCAACTATTCGAAGGTCGGCTAGTCCTGGCTGTGCCGGTCCTTTCGCGGGCTTAGCCGTCGCGGCCGAATAGATCGAATATGCGACGTAGGCGTAGTACGCATATTGGATCGCGGTGACAACCATTGAGGCCATTTACGCAATCCTTGGCAATGAATAGGCGGCGCAAAACCGCAGGGAACGACTGAACATCAAGCGCGTTTCGATAACGCGTGGCGGCGCGACATTGTTGGCCGCGTGGATGATCGAAAGCCCGCCATAGCGATAGTCGCCAAGGATGCCCAGGTGCTGCTCGTCCTTGGTAATTGCGAGCAGCACCACGTCGCCGGGTTGCATTGCCCCCCGGTCAATCGGTGTCAGTTCGCGCGCGCACCCCTCGCGCAACATGCGCGCATCCGGTGTCGTGGTGTAGGGCTCCGTGTCAAAGTCTGCCGCCACTAAACCCAACTCCCGGCACACACCGACGATCAAGCCGGAACAGTCCACGCCCACACCCTTGAGCCTGGCGCGGTGATGAAATGGCGTGCCTATCCAGCTTCGCGCAGCCGCGACCACTTGTGCGCGCGTCGTCAACTTGCGACTTGCTTGGTAAGCGAGGCCGAGCCTTTGCGGTGCGGCTCGCCTTGAAAATTAAGCACGTTGTCGAATTTGTCCCGGCAATCTTCCTCGAAGCGTTTGCGGCAACCGGCGATGGCTCGATACGTGTCACCCACTACGATCGGTGCGGTCATTGGGCGGGCCAGCGCGAAGACAGCGGAGAGAAAAGTCTTGACCTTTGCCGCACGCCCCGTGTTGGCGCCTGTCAGAAGAACAATCTCGCCTTCATCGAACCAAGTGTCGCCCTCGGTGCGCGCGGAGTCTTGGAACGAGGAGCCATCATCTGCGGCAAGGGTTACAGCCCCTGTGTAGGTAAAAGCGGTTATGTCTTTTGCGCACTTCCCATCGCCCAACCGCGCCCGGCACGTCTTGGAACTAACCGGGCCGACCTTTTGCTGCAGGTACTGGCGCAGATCGCGCAGCTCCACGGAAACCGTGTCCTGCAATATCCGGGCTTCGCCCAACGTACCGGCAAGCAGGTTGTCGATGCCATCGCTGATCTTGGCGAAGTTGTAGCGGAAGATTAAAAACTTGGCGTTCCGCCACACACCGCCCAAAATCGCCTCGGTGGTAAAAACGGTTCCATCGTGCAACGTGGTTAATTCCATGTTGCCCACGGCGGCCCCGGCGGCAATTTGGATGTCGCTTATTCGCAGACCAGGATTGCCTAAGTAGGTAACCCCGCCGATCGGATCGTCCACATCATGCGTGGTGAACCCGAACACTTGACCATCGGCGCGCGTGATGCGCAGCGCCGTGGCAAGCGTGGTCGCGCGCGTGTCGATGTGCGCGACAAGCGGGATCGGCACAGTTTTCACAGTCGAATCTCAACTATCGGAATTGATTGCCAGTCGTAGAGTTTGTAGGCGATCCAAGTCGGCAACATCTTGTCGGTGTTGAAGCGGCAGGGGATGTCGAAGGTGCCGGTCCAGCCGGTCGGATTCGGGCCGGCCGATCTAGTGACGATGCCGGTCGTTAGGTCCACTGCGTACGTTCCGCCGCCGCTTACGACGATCCCGGCGCAGGGCTTGGAGATTTTCTTAGGCGTCGCGAGCGCGCCATAGGTGTACATCTTGTGCATCTGCCAGGTCGTGTCTGCCGTGATCACGGTCAACGCGCCCTGCGCTCCGACGGCGGTGTAATCGCTGAAATTCTTGAACCGGAACGCCTTGTGCATCCCGGCGACCCCGTGAAAGAAAGCGAGCAAATCGTCGAGCTGCTGCTGCGTGCGCACGCCGAACGAAACGTCGCCTTCGCATAGCGGGTATGTCCAGCCGCGATTGCGGACTTCGGCACCGCCTTGCGCTCGCGCGACGCTTGTCGAGTACGCCGGGCCGAATCGCGCCCCCGCCGAAATGCTGTCTGGAAAGCGCGGGTTTTCGATGAATTCCATTACAGATTCCTTGCCATCGCGCGCTGCACGCCCTCGCCGGCCGCTGCGGCTATTTGCGCCTGCGACCTGCTATCGGTCGCGCCCGTGATGTGGAATACATTTGTGACCGAGAATGACGGACCGCCTGCGCCATTCGGGACGATGCTGCCGGACGAATTCGGCACGAATAGTTCGGGGCCGCGCTCGCCAACCATGTACGGCCTGCCGGCAGAGAGTGAGCCGCCGTCCGCCATCGCGGTTACCGCCGCCCCACTGCCCCCGAATAGCGACAAAAGAGCGCCAATCCACCCGCCGCCACTGCCCGCACCCGACATTGCCGCCGACAGCGGCCCGGTGATGTTACGTTTAATTTCCATGCGCGCCAGATCGGCCAGAATTGAATTGACAAGGCTCTTGAAATCCAGCTTGCCGGTCTGCGTGAACGCCACAAGCGCGTCCTCCATCCCTTGGAAGGCGTGGGTGAACAGTTCCTCGGTTTGCTTGGCTACGTTGCGCGACTCGTCGTAATAATTACGAAGCGCCTCGCTGGCCCCGTTGGACCATTCGGCTTGACTGGCGTTGACCGCCTTTGTGCGCTCCGTGTACGCAGCGATTTCCTTCGTATAGGTGTCGTTGACGACGGCCAGGTATCTATCGAACGTGTCCCGGTCGATCTGCCCGCGGCGCAAATCCCCTTCGAGCCCCTGGCGCGATGTGGTTTGCTTATCCTCGATCACACCGATGCCGGCCTGCTCGTCGCGGAATTTCGCGCCGCGTCCTATCCCTGCTATCTCGCGGGCGTTCTGCTTGTTGATCGTGTCGATGTACGCTTGCGCCGCCTCTGTGGCGTCGATGTAGGACTGCGCGATCTTCCTGTTCGCGGCGGCCTCTTGAAGGCCGTTGATCTCGATGTTGGCAACGGCGTCAGCGCGCAGCTTCGCAAGCCGCGCCTGCGCATCGGCAATCCTGCGATCGTTTTCGATCTTGTCTTTTCCGACGAGCTGTTCGCGCTGCAGGCGCTCGATCTCCTGCTGGATCGCCGCCTCTTGCGCTTGGCTGTTGATGTTCAGGAACCCAAGTTTCGAGGCGTAGTACTGTTTTTCGTCGATGAGGTTTGCAGCGCGCCTCGCTTCCATGATCTTTTCGGCGTTAGCGTACGCGCCGATAGTGGCCTCGCTGCGTTTCTTGATCTGGTCGATGTCGTAGGCGAGCTGCGCCTTGGCTTCGGCCGCCGCCGCTGCCGCTTTCCCGGAGTCCTTTTTTTGCGCCCCTTCGAAATCGAGCTTGGGCCGCGAACCCGGCGGGGCTTTGGTGAAACCGAAACCGGCCGCAGCCTTCGCTTC
>Ga0209514_10002752_pt1 | contig 26530 bp, 27 predicted proteins | sample Subgrocontami58m_FD_187452 | JGI IMG/M metagenome (GOLD analysis project Ga0209514, IMG submission 187452) | Subsurface groundwater microbial communities from S. Glens Falls, New York, USA - GMW37 contaminated, 5.8 m (SPAdes) (version 3) | ecosystem: Environmental > Aquatic > Deep subsurface >...
ACCTGTCAATTACCCAAAGTGCTTCGTTGCGCTTTTTTTGCTCTTCTAACCTTTTTTGCTGCTGGATAGCCGGATCAATCTGGGGATTTTGGGTAGTGGATTGCGCACCCTGTTCAATAGCCTTACCCACCTCATCATTACCAATGACTTCCTTACCTACATCTTTTACTGCTGCACCCACATCGACTGTTGCTTGCTTTAACACTCCACCTATATTCGGCATAAAAATAGTATAACAGATTTAATACTCTTTCCTTCCCTCCAATGCTCTGTTTAATGTACTTACATCCGCATACTCTAAATCCCCGCCCACTGGCAGCCCTCTGGCAATCCTTGTAACTTTTATCCCAAGGGGAGATATTAAACGGTCGATATACATCGCCGTTGCCTCCCCCTCCATAGTCGGATTGGTGGCTAAAATAATCTCTTTAATTGCCCCGTCTTTTAACCGGGGTAAAAGTTCTCTGATATGTAACTCCTCCGGGCCGATATTTTCCATTGGGGAAATTGATCCGTGTAAGACATGGTAAAGGCCACGAAACCCTGCCCGCTCCAATGCCAAAACATCTAATGGGTCTTCAACCACAGCAACCGTAGACTTATCCCGTGAAGAATCAGAACAAACCTCACAAGGGTCAGTTTCAGAAATATTAAAACAGACTTTACAAATAGTCGTTTTTTCTTTTAGGTCCACTGCAGCCCTGGCCAAAGCCTCTGCCTCCTCATTCGGGGCATGTAAAAGATGATAAGTGAGTCTCTGGGCTGTTTTTGGCCCTATCCCGGGGAGCCTTTCAAAAGCTTCTATTAAATTTTGCACAACCTTAGGGATAGTGGACATAGCGAGCTAATTCTACCAGATTACAGGAAGCAGGGATAGGGTAAAACTTACATCCCAGGAAGACCACCCATTAAACTTTTCATTTCCTCAGCTGCCACTTTTTGGGATTGTTTTAAAGATTCGTTCACTGCCTCCGTCACTTTTTCTAAATCATTATCGCCGGAGATAGAGACAATCTTTTGGTCGGCTGTCATAACCACTATTACTCCTTTGTGTTCCACAGTGATCTTGATACCCGCCAAGCGCTTTTGCACCTCCATCGCCTGGTCGCGCATCTTTTTTAGATCCCCCATCTGTTTTAAACCATCCATGAGTCCCATGTGAGTATTATACAGATATTAGATATTAGATGCTAGATATTAGATAGCTAGTTCACAGGTTCGGAGTTGAAGATTTCGGAGGCGATTCTTAAAATTTCATCATCAGCTGCCACTTCTACATTAGCCACTTCCTCCGCCCTTACAGGTTTTTGCCCTAAAACCGTCGATATTCCTATTGACCGCCCTAAAATATCTGAAAAGATTGACTGTAAAAGATCCCTTGATTTGGGGGCTTCCAGAATCCTTTGGTGGAAAGAATAAGGCACTTCTATTACCACGCTTCCCTCGCTGCACCCTAACACTTTTGCAGAACGCAGAAGTGCTTCCAGCGAATAATTATATTGCTTAACTGTTTCTAAAACGTACATCCAGCGTTCGTGGATTTTAGACATGTCAGAAGAGTTTGAAGGAGCCAGATGTGTTTTTGATTTTTCCAACTCATGGGATTCTTCTAACTTTTCTACCTGTGGCTCATTTGGCCCCTTTGCCACCTTTGGCTCACTTTCCCCGGCACAGCTTTCCGCCACTGCCATTTCCAGGGGTAAACTGGGAATGGACACAAACCTTGCCTGGTCAAGGCTTTTTTGAAAAAAGTTTATAACTCTAATTAACTCATCCATCTTAAATTCATGTGCTAAGGCCTTTAGATCTTCCTCTCCCTGGAGGCCGTTTTTATAAAGCAGGAGGCGCCGGAGGAGATCGAGTATCGAAAGGTTTAATTCTTTCGGATTGGCGCCGGCAGAGAGAAATTCGGATAATATTTTTAACCCCTCCGAAAGATCTTTTCCGGCAATACTTAAAAGAAGCCTTGATAACCCTTCGGTTGATCCGGAACCTAAACTTTCTTCCACCACCCGGGAGTCAATCTTCTCATGGTAAGAAAGCTGGTCCAAAAGCTTAACCCCATCCCTAATTCCGCCACCTGACCGCCGGGCCAATAAATTAAGCGCCCCGTCGTCTATTTTTATCTTTTCCTTATCGGCAATACACCGCAAAACCGAGACCATCTCCTTTTCGGAAACCAATTTAAAATCCAGTTTTGTAACCCGCGACATTATCGTCTGGGGGATCTTATGGACTTCAGTAGTCGCAAGAATAAAAATTACATGGTTTGGAGGCTCCTCAAGGGTTTTTAAAAGGGCGTTGAAAGCATCAGTGCTCAACATATGCACCTCGTCGATGATGTAGATTTTCTTTTTAGCCGAAGACGGAGCAAGCTTGATGTTATCCCGCAATACCCTCACATCTTCAATCCCGCGGTTTGAGGCCGCATCCATCTCTATTACATCCATATTTGATCCGTCGGTAATTGACAGACAGTTTGAACATTCATTACAGGGAACACCGACAATAGGAGGCTTCTCACAGTTTACAATCTTTGCCAAAATCCGCGCCGTCGAGGTTTTACCCGTCCCTTTTGGGCCGCAAAAAAGGTAGGCATGAGATAGTTTATCAGAGGATATTGCCCTGGAAAGGGACTCCTTGACTACCTCCTGGCCGGCAAGTTCATCTAAAGTTTGGGGACGATACTTTCTATAAAGGACCATAAATTAACTATACTAAGTAAACTCTAACTGTGAAAAATATTCAAGTGACATTTTACCCGGTTAGTGTAAGAAATTCTTCTGGTTTTAGTGAGGGTTATGATGGATACCCAAGAGATGGTGGGTACCATGCTCAACCAGAAAGCTTATCTCATCTTCAACCGAAATCCCGTCTAAGGAAGCATCCTCTACTGCCTGGGGGTACGAAATAACTATAGATCCAAGCCGCAGAACTTTATCCGGTGCAGCTACAAAACCCACTCTTGGAATTTGTCTGTTGGTAGGCAGATTTTGCTGGAGATTTATAGGGTTTGGGTCTTCCAAAACAAAGGATAAAATATCGGTTGTGGAATCAATCCCCCGGTACTCTTTATTAAGCTCGTGCATTTTGCGGTCGCCCACCACATTGACCTCAACCTCAACCTTACCTGAAACTTTATTTTTTTTAAGGACATTTAATACTGCGGTTTGAACCGCCATTCTATTTACTGAGTACCTGGGATCTGAAGAAATAATAACGTTTACCATGAAAAATTAACCGGTCAGCTTCTGCTTTACCAAGGCACTTACCCGACCACCGTCCGCCTTTCCCTGCACCTTACCCATAACAACACCTATAACCTTACCCATATCCGAGATGGAACTTGCTCCTGTATTATTTATAGCTTCTTCCACAACCGCCGTCAACTCTTCATCAGAAAGCTGTTTGGGAAGATAGGCCATTAAAACTTCCGCTTCGGACTCTTCTTTTAAGGCGGCATCCTCACGGCCTCCTTTTCTGAATCCTTCAGCCGCCTCTTTCCTTTTTTTAACTTCACGGACAATGATATTTATAATATCGCTGTCTGTTAGATCTTCGCCCTTTGTTATCCTGCCATAAATCAGCTCAGACAAAAGAAGCCGTAAAGTTTCCACTTTTACTGCTTCTTTTTCTATTTGAGCTTTTTTTAAATCGTTGTGGAGATCGTCAATCAGCATTAGTTTCCGTACCCCCGGGAAGCTCGGCGGATCTTTCTCATACGCTCTGCCCGTCTCTCCTGACGTTTTTCGGAATCGGTTTTATGAAATTGTCGGTCTCTATATTCCTGAATAACGTTTTCCAAAACGACCTTTTTTTGAAATTTACGGATTACAGAATCCGTAGTATCATTCGGACCACGCTTAACAATTATTGACATGTAAAATTGAAAACACCTCCTGTCGGCTATTCTACCACTACTTAAGCCGCTTTTACCAGCCCTTTAAGAAGATCAAGAGTCCTGATTTGCCTGAGGGAATGCTTCAGATGAAGCCTTGGTTCAGCCGCTTCAAACTGAGCTTTTAACTTCGCATCCTGAATTTTATCTATTTCCGCCTGCAGCTCAGCATCTGTAATTTCGACTTTCTCATTCCGGGCAATTTCCGCAAGCCCCAACTCCATCCGGACATTTTTCTCAGCCTGGGCTTTCCACTCTCCTTTAATCCCTTCCAAAGTTTTACCCTGGCTTTTAAGGTAATCTTCAAGTAAAAGCCCCATATCGGCAACCCTTCTCTGGAGAGACACGAGCATTCTGTTTAACTCATCCTCAACTAAAATATCCGGAACCTCGACTGTTGTCATTTTCTCGACTTCCTGTAAAATAAGCTCTTCAAAATCCAATTCGTTATTGTATTTCGCTTCATTTTCCAGATCCGCTTTAATTTTGGTTTTAAGGTCAGCTAAACTCTGGGCTCCTACTGCCCTGGCAAAAACATCATCTGGGATATCACTTGCCGGGGTAGCAGCTGCTGCCGGCTGGTTAAAAGACATTGATCCAGCAGCCTGCCCTGAACCATTTGGGTTCGGGGTGTCACCGCCTTGGCTACCGGCTGCCGGCTGTGGGCCGGCTTGATTTTTAGCTTTCCACCTTTTATATAAATCATCAACCAGCTTATCAACATCCTCATCGGTAACCTGTTTAACGGCCGGTTTCTGGGCTTTGATGCCTTTGTAATCCCCAACCTGAACACCTGGCCGCTCAGTTAAAGTAGCCTTAAAAACAAGCTGCTGGTTGGGAGTCATCGAGATTAACTGGTATTTAGGGTAATCAATAGGGACGATGTTTGATCCTTGCAACGCTTCGATTAAAGCCTGGGGGCAAACTACTTTTAAAACCTCATCCTGGAGCTTTTGCCCCAGGGATTGTTCCACCATATTCAAAGGTGCAGCACCTTTTCTAAAACCGGGGAGCTCAACATCTCCGGCAAGCCGTTTTAAAGTTTCATCCCACTTCGGAGCAACATCACTCCAGGGCACTGTAACTTCAACCTCAATTATGGATTTTGGTAATTTATTAATAGTTTTCGTAACCATCAAGTGAAAAGATTAACAGATTTTCTTCTTAAAATCAACGAATGACATAAACTCTGTTTCTTTTTCTGATCTTTTCTTAACTTCTAACTTATCCCCTGTTTTTTTTGAAATTACTACCCGGTAAGGGATACCTATTAAATCCGCATCAGCAAACTTTTCCCCGGCTGAAACCCCAACCCGGTCATCAAAGAGCACCTCTACCCCTTCTGCCTGCAAAAGCTTGTAAGTTTTCTCTGCCTTTTCGGCCACTTCCTTGTCTTCCAGATCCAAGCCAACTACATGGACTTTGTAAGGCGCTACACTCTCCGGCCAAATAATCCCCTTTTCATCATTGAAAACTTCTACTATTGTCCCCATTACCCTGGAAATCCCTAATCCGTAACATCCGGCAGAGACAACTTTTTTATTACCGTCTTTATCGGTAAACTCTAAACCAAACACTTCGGCATACGAACTTTTCAAAGGAAAGATATTACCCACCTCAATAGATTTTTCCTCCCTCATATCTTTACCGCAACTTGGGCAGGACTTCCTACCTGTAGACTGTGATTCGGAAAGCTCTTTATTTATCGCCCTTATGCATTCATCACAAATATAGATAGTATCCTCACCAGAGGGGGTTGGAGTCTGGAACTCTTCTGACAGCTCAGAGAATGTCCCTCCACTGGCTTCTGTTGCAAAAACGGGGATACCGATCCTTTCAAACATCTTAAAGTATGCTTTTCTGACAACCTGGTAATATTCATCCCTTTCATTATCCGAACTATGGAAACTATATAAATCTTTCATCACAAATTCCCTACCCCGTAAAAGCCCGGCTTTTGCCCGCAGTTCATTCCTAAACTTAGTCTGGATTTGGTATAAATACAAAGGCAAGTCCTTATATGATTTAATATACTCGGAAAGTAAGGGATAAATTATCTCTTCATGGGTTGGGCCAATTACAATATCCGAACCACCCGCCCCCTTCATCTTAAAAAGGACATCAAAAGAATCAAACCTGCCTGTTTTTTTCCAGTTTTCACCCGGATGCATTGCCGGCATAAGCAATTCCTGGCCTCCAATTTTATCCATCTCTTCCCTGACTATATTAGAAATTTTATTTAAGACCTTCCATCCCAAAGGTAAATAGGTATAGACCCCGGCCATTTCCTGATGGATAAACCCGCCCCTAGTTAAAAGTTGTTGGTTTACGGACTCCGCTCCGGCCGGAGCTTGTTTTAGAGTTTTAGGAAAACTTTCTGAATATTTCATGTTAATATATTCTACAACCTTAAACTTGGAGTTAAAAGAGGATTCAAATATGATCTTGGCTTTTAGGAGGATCTATATCCCTTTTAATAATCCCCGCTTTTTGTTCTAAGCTATCCATTAACTCAAGGGCAGACTCATAAAGCTTGCCGCCCTCTGGGGAGTTCAGGACATAGGAAGGTACTTGAGATAAAAAGACATCAATCATTTTTTTAATGTCTAAAAGTTCCTCGACCTTTTTAGACAGGTCCTCTTTTTGACAATTTTCGGGAGCAAAACCTAATTCTTCTTTAACATGTTCACGCATAATCGGGGAAATTATACCACTTTACCTGCCGGATTTCCCTTTAGGCTTTTTATCGTCGTTATTTGTATTTTCTAAATCCTTTTTAGAGCTATTTCCTTTCTCTCCCCGGGATAAATTATTCAGCCTTTGGTTAATCACCTCCAGGTTTTCTATTGTGTTACGGAGATTTTGGTTGGAAACGTTGTGCCCCGCCGGAAGAGGTAAATCAGGCCGTGGGATATCGCTAAGGACAGGCATCGGTGTGGGGGTGGGTATTGATGAAGGTAATGATTCAACCGGCTGGATAAATAATGGTTCAGCAGGGACAGCCTGAGCTTGGCTTACCTGTTCGGGACTGCTTTGCTGGCTTACCTGACTTACCTGATTTATAGGTAAACTCCGGGGAGGTTCCTCCTGGACCACCGGTTGAGGAACCGGCTGTATCGGGGCACTGGCTGGCTGGGATGGGGCAGGATTTTCCAGTTTGTTCAGGCCGGTTTGGTATTCGGCTATCTGTTCAGTGAGGTTTTGCACCAGTTCCTGTTTTGTTTTCGGGTCGGAAATTTTATCTATCTCATCCACCGCTGCCTCAGTTTGGGTTACCAGTTCAGCCAGCGAGGTCTGGCTTTGAATATCATCCCGTTTAACTAAAGCCACCGCCTCTTTGTATCTTCTTTTACTTAGATCTGCTTTAAAGAAAGCCCTGGTAGTTGGGTGGACAGAAGCCAAAGTTACAATGACATTTTCCAAACCTCGCTTTACCGGATAGGTCCGGTCTCCGGGCACCGCATCCTGGGAAGCCAAAACAAGACCGGTAGGAAAAAGCATGGCGATCATAAAAACGATCAATACCTTGGACAGCAGACCGAGCATAACCTAATGGTACAAAGATGGTACCGGAAGCGCAAGTCTTAGGGGAAGAGCTTACGGATATCAGAAAAAGTGATCGTTACAATTAGGCTTATTAAAATAACATAACCTACAAGGTGGAACCATTTTTCTACTTCCGGCTTCACCCTTCTTCGAAAAATTGCCTCAATTTCCAAAAAGATCAGCCTCCCCCCGTCAAGCGCAGGAAACGGCAGGATATTTATAATTGCCAGGTTTAAAGAAAGTAGTGCCACAAAATTAAGATAAGGTATAAGCGGTTCATCAGTCTGTAATATGGAACCCGTTAAGTTTGTAAGCCCCACGGGTCCTGCAACCGACTGTGAAACAGGTTCTAAATCCCTGGCCGCAAAAGAATCTGAAATCAGCATTCCCAAAATACCAAAGGAATAGGACGCTAAATTGTAGCTGTGCACAATTCCGGCAGTTGCTTTACTGATCGCAGAGTCATACTTTATGTGTGCTACTTTAATAAGTCCCAAACTTACTCCCAAAGGCCCCTGGCCTTCCGGAGGATTTGTCCTTGGTTCAACTTCAATATTCCTTGTCTCGTTTTGCGGGTCTAAAAGAGTAAGGTTTATTTTCCTGCCTGCCTTTTGTTTGACAATACTTGCAAATTGCTCCGAGTTTTCAAGCTTAACACCGTCAATTTCTTTAACCCTGTCTCCACCCTTAATCCCGGCAACTTCTGCCGGAGATTCAGGAGAAACTGCTCCGATTAAAACTACTTCTTCATTTACCTGGGTTACACCTGCAAATTTATGGTCGGTTAAAAGGGGAAGACTTTCCTCAAAACCTTTCGAAAAAAGAACTACCCAAAAGAGTATGGCTGCTAAAGCAAAATTCATTGCCACTCCCGCTACAACTACTATTATTCTCTGCAAGACAGGCTTTGAAGCAAAAGAGCGGTCGTTTTTAAGGACATTTTTATCTGTCTCATCCTCGCCGAAAAGCTCAACAAACCCACCAATCGGCAGCGCGTTTACCGAAAAGATCGTCTCCCCTACTTTTTTACCAAAAAGTCTTGGGCGAAGGCCAAAACCAAATTCCAGAACTTTTACCCCGAACTTTTTGGCAGCCAAAAAATGCCCGAATTCATGGGATAAAACTAAAATTAAAAGAGTAAAGATAAAAACGATAATTGTGAACAACATGATTTATGATTAATGATTTAAGATTCAAGAATTAAGAATTAAGAATTCGTAAATCTTTAATCTATACTTGCACTAACTCTTCTGTCTTTGCCTTCCCCAGCTCTTCAATCTGTCCGCCTGACCTGTCAATTATATCCTGCAGGAGCTTACTTCGTCTGTTAAATTCATCATCTCCAAACTCTCCGGCGTCTTTGGATTTTTCCCAATCTTCCCTAATCTCCTGCCTGATCTGTCTTATCTCAATTCTAGCCTCTTCCATTTTAGAATGTGCTACTTTAATAAACTCTTCCCTTCTTTCGGCAGTCAAGGGAGGAATCGGCAAACGTATAGTCTGGCCTTCTGCGGAAGGATTTAACCCTAAGTTTGCTTCCTGTATTGCTTTTACAATATCTGAGACAACTGATGCATCCCAAACTTGAATAGTCAAAAGGCTGGGCTGCGGTGCGCTGATTGTACCGACTTCCATAAGTTTCATCCGGGATCCATAGACATTTACAGGAAGGTCTTCGATCAGGGAGGGGTTAGCCCGACCGGCACGTATGGCGGACAACTCCCTTTTAAGGTGGTCTATCGCAGCTTGAATTCTTTGGCTTGCTTCAGTTAGTACTGGATCCATTCACTTCCCTAATTCTATTCTAGCAAATTTTCCAACCTGGATATTCTCCCCCAATTTTCCGACCACCGCAGCTACCAAGTCTTTTATAGTCTGGGAACCGTCACGGATGTATTCCTGGGCCAGTAATTCTTCGCTGCTTGCCGGGTCCATTGAGGCAATTTGCAAAGAAATCTCGTGGGCTAAATTCTTGAAGTCTTCCGTCTTGGCTACGAAATCCGTTTCACAAAGCAGTTCAACCAAAACACCGACTTTTCCACCGTGGGAATATACCTCTACCAACCCGGATTTAACTTCACGTTCGGATTTTTTAGCTGCCTTATCCAACCCTTTTTGTTTTAAAATATCCCTGGCTTTATCTAAATTTCCGTCGCTTTCAAGCAAAGCTTCCTTTACATCTGCAATCCCTGCCCCAGTTTCTTCCCTTAATTTTTTAATGTTTTCTACGCTTATATTCATATTTTTTACTTTAACCTAAACCCTATCTAGACTACTCTTTCCGATTCAGCTACTACCTTCTTTTCAACTTCCTCTTCCGCTGCCGCTACATCTTCTGCCACCACCGCATTTATAGCTGCCTCATCCTCCGGCTTCTTTGCCTCTTCTAATTTTAATTTAATGGATTGTGCTTTCTTTAAACCTTCTTCATATGAGGAAACTATGGCATCAACTATTATTTTAATTGATTTTGTTGCGTCATCATTACCGGGAATCGGGTAATCGATCAAAGCGGGGTTACAGTTAGTATCTGCAATCGCCACAATCGGGATATTAAGCCTGCTTGCCTCAGTCATAGCTGTTTTTTCAGCAACGCAATCGACAATGAATAAAACATCGGGCAACCTCTCCATGCGGGCAATGCCTCCAAGCTCCCTGTTAAACTTTTCAATTTTTCGTGAGATTAAAAGCTGCTCTTTTTTAGTGTAATGGGAAAGTTCCCCTTTTTCTTTCTTCCCGGCCAAATCCATTAGCTTCTTAACGTTTTTTCTCACTTCATCGAAATTAGTTAATAGCCCGCCAATCCAGCGAAAATCGATATATGGCACATCCAGTTTTTCAGCCGCTTCCTTAATAATCGGCTGGGCCTGTTTTTTTGTCCCTACAAAAAGAATAGTTTTCCCCTGCTCTCCAAGCTGATTGACAAATTCGGCTGCCTCTTTAAGTTTTTTCTCGGAAAGCTCAAGGTTTACAATATGTACGCCGTCCCGCACACCATAGATGTACTCAGCCATCCGGGGATGGCCACGTCGAACCTGGTGTCCGAAATGGACACCCGCTTCCAAAAGTTGTTGCATTGAAGGAATAGAAATACTCATAATTTTCCTTTTACTTCTCAGTTACCATGCAGTCAGGAAAAAAGGTAACTGATGTTTGATGAAAGAATTTTAACAGCTAGCTTAAGGGAAGTCAATAATAATGGACACTGGCCCGAACATAACCTCTTTTGTCTCTTCTGTTGATACATTCCGGCCTTTTAACCGATTCTTCAACCCTCTCCACCAACCAAAGCCGCCTACGCCCTTCCCTCTTTCTCCATTCATTTGTATCCATAGAATGCAGCCAATCCTGATGACCCCTGCAGCAAGGCAAAGTTTCCCTGCCCCCTTCAGACTTATACAACGGGGCATGATGTTTGGTGATTTCGCCCGAGCAAGGTACCCCTCCCTGATGCCATCGCAGGCTTTCCCGATCAAAAATACACCTTCTTTTTTCTTTGCTCATAAAAAATTAAAAAACCTGCCAAAAACCAGGCAGGGCATTAAATTGTTTTATAAAAAATTTGACCTTTCGTCAAGACAGCAAAAATAGCTATATCAAGCGGCTATAATCTTCTTTTTTCAAATTCCAAACTGGTACTCCACAAAAACGGGTTCCTTCTGGACAATATGGTTTATTACCGGCCTCCCTCCGAACTGTGCAAGGAGGTAAAAGCCATTTACCAATTTCCGGATTAACTTCTTCAATTTGGCTTGCCTCATCAATACTGGCACGCCAAATCTCCTCTTGAGCGTTGTAACAAAGCCTCAGCCGATCTTTATGATGCAGATTCAAAAGTGTACCCTGTTCTACAAAACGAATCGCTAAAGCATTTGGTAAAAGATATGCCGCTTTCTCAAAAGGCACCCTTAGGGATAGTAGTTTATTGACTGCTCCGAACGACTTTTCCATTATATCCCTATACATTCCTTCTACTTCTGGTGTTACAGCAATCAAAGCTGGTGTAATATAATCCGGCTCACCGGTGTATTGTGCAGAAAGTACAGGTCGCGCAGCCGGAGTCATCCGGTGTCGTTGATCCTGTGAATCAGCTGTATGGGAAATCTTCTTGGCGAAAGTATAAGAAACAGTCTCTAAAGCCCGGGAAAGTTTCGACATCTTGGTGATGTTTAAAACTTCCCCCAACAGTTTATTCCTCATGGGGTTAAGCAACAAGTCTACTGCCTCTAGATTGTCTATGTCATATCTTTTTGCACCTAAAACAGCCCTTACGCTTATACCCAAAACACGTTCTGCGGAGCTTGTCCAACCAATAAGTTTTGAAACTTTCCCACCTGTTTCATAATCAAATTCATCATTTGCCTTCTTGGTCTGACGTAAATTTACATTAATCCAGTCCAAGTCTTCCAACATAGTGGGCAAAGAATAAAACTCAGGCGTTTCTTCAAGAGGTAAAGGGTCCTGTATTTCTTCTAAAAAGCCACTTCCTACTTCCGATTCTACTACTTCTACCATTTTTGCCACAACCATTTTTGCTTCGGTAGGAACATCATATTGCTCACAAGTCCTAGCCAATCTCATTAAGGTCAAAGCAGAAACCGTATGCCAAAGGTTGGTGTATGTAGCTACCGGTAAAACATAGCGGGCAACCTCCTGTGCTTTCTTTTGAATTTCCCCCCGCCATTTTTCCGGGTTCCTACCCCTAGCAGGAAAAATCCTAAAGTATTCATCCTGGGCAGGTTCTTTTAATATTTCTCCCAATCTTTGGTAAGCCTCCATTTGGGCTTTTACTGCTTCCTCGTAAATAGCAAGCGCTTGTCCGGAGAGGTCAGGAACCAAGTAGTTACCCGGCTTCATCGCCACATAACGTTGGCTTTGCTGGTCGGAGTTGTAGTGAGGGTGAGAGTGCAGGAAACTCCAAACTACTTGCCGGGAAACCCCGGAAAGCCCAAAGGTAAAATTAATATGCTCACGGGTAGTTAAATGTCCGGACTCACGGGTAGATCTTATTACTTCATTCGTCACCTTTCGGTGGTTCTCATCAAGATAGTCTTTCGGCTCACAAAGTTTTTGTGAGTAACAGGTTCTTGCTGATTCTCCGGCTAAAACTCTTGGATCAGAAATTAACCTTCTCTCTTCCTCCGACACTCCCTCCTGCACAGGAACCTGTGTGTAAGCTAAGAGCTTCACTTCCGGTTCTTCAGAAATTAATTTTTCTTTTATTCTAAATTTTTCCTGTAACATCTGTCCTTTCTCCTAAAAGAAGATCTATATAAAGACCTATTTGTATCTTTAAATCCTGTTCACTTAACATCCCATTTAACAAAACAACCTCTTCTAGATGTTTTTCTGCAAAAGCAAGATATCCTTCTCTAAGCTTTCTCATAAACCCCAGGCCTTGGTTTTCAAAAACATGGTCCTGGCCAAGATTGTTCTGATTTTCGATTCTTCGAAAACTCTCCTCTGCAGTAATATCAAGTATCACATAAAGATCAGGTTTGCAGCAGGCAGCAACAACCACATCGTCATGCAAAGAATCAATAAGCCTTAAATCAACTCCCTGGGTATAACCCTGATAAACATAGGTTGAAGCCTCAAACCGGTCGGTCAAAAGATGCACACCCTTGCCTAAGTTGGGTTGTACTACATTTACTATAAATTCTTTTCGGGCAGCATAAAATAGAAGTGTCTGGGAAACCGGATCCATCATCCGGGCCCTGTTTTTTAGTAAAACACCGCGGATCTCTTCACCTACCTCTGTTCCACCCGGTTCCCTGGTCTGGATCACCGGCAACCCTTGAGATTCAAGATAATCCTTAAGGTAACGGGATTGGGTAGTTTTTCCGCAGTTATCTATTCCTTCTAAAACAACAAATAATCCTCTTTCAGCCATTATTTAGTAAGCCTTGGCAGCATACTTCTTGGACTCCAATTCTTTACCATCTCCTCGATATCGTCTGTAGTTTGATAATTTCCTGTTTTGTCATACGGTTTATTAGTTTCCCCCGTATAAAAGAAAATAATTTGCGCTACCCGTGTCCCTACTATCAAGGGAATTGTATAACGTGTGGAGTTATTGGTTACCTCCATAGTCCAACGGTTAATATAGCCGTTATCACCCCAACCGGCACACTTACAAACTTCTGTAAAATCCCTCCCCAATGTAGATCGTGCTTTCATCATGGTTGTTCCAACATTACGGAAACCAATAAATTCTTCTGTGTGGCAAAGATAGGTCTTACCCGGCTCGAATAAAATTACCTCATCATCGGGAGAGATGTTTTCCCAATCTGCTTCATGCGGCCATTGCTCCATCAAAATACGGGCCCGGGTTGCTTCCTGCCATTTCTTCCCCCATACCTGTTCGACATGTCTTTGGCTGTACGGATTAAATAACCGCATTCCAAATCCCGGATCCTGCTCGCTGTAAAAATAACGACCCAAGCTGACATCATAACTAGAACTTTGAAGGTTTTTCTCTTTAAAAGGGCTGACAATAATATTTCCAGCCTCCATATGGGCCCGAATAAGTATATCGGAAAGCGGTGATCCGACAATTTGTTCAGTTATCACAGGAGTTTTTTCTATAACTTCAATTGCCATAAATTTTTCTTTTTCGGGCGGAGGTCTATTTAATTTATACGACTGACTAGCCTTTTGCAAGGGGGCAAATTAGCTTCTTTTTTTCTTTTTTGTAACTTTTTTATCAGTACTTCCAAATCCTCCTCTTGTCGGCTTTGCCATACTTTCTACCTCTTCCCACTCGGCTATATCTACCCTGACAAAAGCTGCTTGCCCAAGCCTTTCTCCTCTTTCCAAAGTTACCGGTTCTTTTAAGAAGTTAAAAAACTGCAAGCAAATTTCATCACCGTCACCGCAAAAGTCCTGATCTACGAATCCGGGAGTGCAAATTAAACCTTTTTTCTTGGCAGTACTGGAACGGTCTTTAAGTAGGAGCATATAGCCTTTGGGTATTTCTACTATTACATTGACCGGGACTCTCCCGATTGATTGCGAATCAATGACAGTAGTAACCCTAACCAAAACATCAAAAGCCACCGCACCGGCAGTTTCATATTTAGGCAAAGGCAAATCTTTATCTACACGAGTAATTTTAACTTTCATTATTTGATTTTTGAAGCGGCTTTGAGGAATCCTAAAAATAAAGGATGCGGTTCCAGGGGTCTGGATTTTAACTCCGGGTGGAACTGGGTACCTACAAAGAAAGGATGGTTTTTAAGCTCAATAATTTCTACTAATTTTCCATCCGGTGAGGTGCCGGTGATATCCAAGCCGTTAGTTAAAAACAAGTCAACAAACTCGTTGTTAAACTCATACCTGTGGCGGTGCCTTTCAGAGACAGTACCTTTCCCATAAAGTTTTTTGACCAGGCTTTTTGGTTTCAGTAAACAATCCCAGGCACCAAGCCTCATTGTAGCCCCATAATCCCGGGCCAAAAGTTTTTTCTTTTGGTCAGGCATAATGTGTATTACCGGATATTTAGTATCGGCATCAACCTCGGTAGTGCTTGCTCCATCCATACGAAGTACGTGTCGGGCATATTCCACAACTGCAAGCTGCATACCGTAACAAAGTCCCAAATACGGAACTTTTTCTTCCCGGCAATATTTAATCGCAGCCAGCTTTCCGTCAATGTCTCTCGCCCCAAACCCTCCCGGCACAATTATCCCCTGGTAAGCTTTAAGCTGGCTTAAATCTTTTTCCAGTTTTCCGGAATCAACCCAGTCGATCTCGGGCAAAAAACCTAAATCGAAAGATGCATGCTTAATCGCCTCGATAACAGAAATATAGGAATCAGAAAGTGTAAAATCCCCGGTGGCAAAGTATTTCCCGACAATACCGATTTTCACTTTTTCGTTTGCGGTTTTGACCTTCTCCAAAAATCCCCTCCACTCCTTTAAATCCTTCCTTTTTCGTTTCAGGTTTAGTTTTTCCAAAATCCTGGCTGTCAAATTACCGGCTTCAAAATTAACAGGGACGTCATAAACGTTAGCTACATCCGGAGCGGAAATTATATCCTCAAGTTCAAGGCCGGTGGAAACAGCCAGCTTTTTAATGCGGGAGGCGTCCAGTGGTCTTTCTGCCCTAGCTAAAATAATATCCGGCTGGATCCCTACAGCATTTAAATCCCTGACAGACATCTGGGCCGGCTTGCTTTTCATCTCTCCTAAAAAGGAAGGGATCGGGAGATATGTTACATGGATATGGATGACATCATCATGTCTTTTTAACTTTAATAACCTGTTGGCCTCCAAAAATAATAAGTTCTGGTATTCCCCGGCGGTCCCTCCTATCTCAATCAAAGTAATATCCGCGCCCTTTGATTTGCCGGCTTCAGAAATCCTTTGCACAATCTCCTCTGTAATGCTGGGGACTAAATCTACACACTCCCCCTCATATTCAAAATTTCTTTCTTTTTGTATGACTGAAAGATAAATTGAGCCCTGGGTAGCAATGCTTGTTTTATTTAAAGACTCGCCCAAAAACCTTTCATAGTGGCCTAAATCCTGGTCGGTTTCCGTCCCGTCATCTAAAACAAATACCTCACCGTGCTGCATCGGGTTCATGGTACCGGCGTCAACATTGAGGTAAGGATCCATCTTTATCGGGGCAACGCGAAATCCGGCTGATTTTAAAAGGAGTCCGATGGAGGCGGTAGCAATTCCTTTACCAATACCTGAGATAACACCACCGGAAACGAAAATATACTTCATAACTCAAATAAGTTAACTTTTCAGTAGTGAATTGTCAATGCCAGAGAAAATAATTAATCTTCCTGTGTTTTTAGCGGCTCTTTACCTGTCTTCGGCTTGGTCCAGGAAGCAAATTTACAGGTAGGCCAGTTTTTACAGCCGTAAAAAGGCCGGCCTTTTCTGGTTTTTCTCATTACAACATCCCCACCGCAACTGGGACATTTTGCATCAACACTTACCTCCAAACCTTCAGTGTGTTTACATTCCGGGAAACCGGAACAGGCTAAAAATTTTCCGAATTTCCCAAACCTAATAATTAAAGGCTTGCCGCAGTCTGGGCATATTTTATCCGTCTCTTCTGTCGCTATTTTAACCCTGGCCGCTTTTTCCTCAACACTTTCCAGCTTTTTTTCAAAAGGCTTAAAAAATTCCTCAATTATCGGCTTCCATTTTCTTTCTCCCCTGGCAATTTCATCCAAACTGTCCTCCATCCCGGCCGTAAAATCGTAATCAAAAATATCAGGAAAATTTGTAATCAGAAACTCAATTACCGCCTGGCCTAAAGGCGTGGGGAAAAATTTTCTTTCTTTTTTCTCCACATAATACCTTTCCAGTATGGTTGATAAAATCGAGGCATAAGTTGAAGGCCGGCCTATCCCCAGCTCTTCCAGTTTTTTAATTAATGATGCCTCATTGTAGCGGGGCGGACCTTCGGTAAAATGCTGCTCCGGTAAAAGCTTCAAAAGGTTTAAAAGCTCCCCTTCGGTTAGCTTAGGCAGGACCTGCTCTTTCTTCCCGTCTTCCCCCTCTTCTTCTACGACTTTGCCGTAAATTTTCAGCCAGCCTTCGAATTTAATAACACTGCCTGTAGCGCGCAGAAGATAATTGTCGGCTTTGATATCAATTGCGGTATGGTCTAAAACTGCCTCATTCATCTGACACGCCATCATTCTTTTCCAAACCAACTCATACAGCCTTACATGGTCACGGGTCATCCCATCCATAGTTTTTAACTTTTCACCTGTAAGGGTTACATTTGTCGGCCTGATAGCCTCATGCGCTTCCTGTGCTACCTTTGATTTAGTTTTGTAAAATTTAGGGGACGCCGGAAGGTATGCCTTGCCTATATTTTGCTCAATGTAATTTCGGGCCGAAGTAATTGCCTGTTGAGAAAGGTTAACCGAATCAGTCCTCATGTAGGTAATAAAACCGTGTTCGTATAGATGCTGGGCCAACATCATGGTTTTTTTAGCAGAAAGACCGAGCCGGTTAGCGGAAGCCTGCTGCAGCGTTGAGGTAATAAAAGGCGGTGCAGGGTATTTTCTAATCTCTTTTTGGGTAATTTTTTCAACTTTATAGTCTGCTTTCTCTAAAGCTTTAACATGCCCATCTGCTTCTTTTTTATTTTTAATAGCCAGCTTCTTGCCATTTTGTTCAATTAAAGCAGCTAAAAAATTACTTTGTTTTTCTTTAGTCTCAAGCTCTGCTTCTACACTCCAATATTCTTCGGGTTTAAAAGCTAAAATTTCTTTCTCTCTTTCTACAATCAGCCGAAGCGCAACAGACTGTACTCTTCCGGCCGAAAGCCCGCTTTTGACCTTTTTCCAAAGAAGGGGTGAAAGTTTATAACCCACCAGCCTGTCCAAAACCCTTCTGGCCTGCTGTGCATCAACAAGCCTTAAATCTATATCCCTTGGATCCTCGAAAGCCTCTTTAATCGCCTCGGGAGTAATCTCATGGAAGACAACCCTGTGTAAAGTAGACTCTGAGGACACTTTTTCCTTTTTGCCATTTGACTCCCTTAAGATATTTTGCAAATGCCAGGCAATTGCTTCTCCTTCCCTGTCAGGGTCTGTGGCAAGCCATAGAGTTTTTGCCTGGGCAGCTAATTTTTTAAGCTCTGTCACCCTTTTTTGTTTATCTTTGGGGATGATATATTTAGGCTCGAAGTTTTTTTCTATATCTACACCAATTTCAGATTTAGGAAGATCCCGAATATGCCCCATGGAGGCTTCAATCCGGTAATCTTCGCCTAAATATTTTGATAAGGTCCGAGCCTTAGTTGGCGATTCGACTATAACTAAATTTTGCATATGATTAACGCTAATGGTAGTTTAGCAGTCTTGTCAAGGCTTAAGGATTGATTATCTACTTTTTTGAGGCTTCAAATAAAAATTTATTTCCAGTGGAGGGGACCATTGCCCCCTGCTTAAAGCCCGAACCTGGACTTTGACCTCACCCTCATGAAACTTTGCATGAAACGGATTTTCCGGGTGAAGGGCAAACTCTCCGTCAAGACTTAACGAACCCCCATCACGCAAGTTTTCGTACACCATGTTTCCGTCTTGGAAAAGACCAAACAAATACCCTTCTGATTTAGAAATAGTTTTTACCTTAAGCATATAAGAATTCTCTAAATCCATCGTCTGGCCGTTAACCGGATAAACCATCTGCAAAACTTCTATTTGGCTGTTTGCCCTATTAGGGGCAGAGGTAGGCACTTGTGTAGGAGTATTTGTTATAGAGGGAACTACCGTTACCGGGGGTTGATAAACAAATTTAACTACAAAATTTCTGACTACTCCCTTTGAGTCCATTACATCTATCAGCGCATTATAAACATTATTCTCACCATTAGTTAATGTAATCAAAGACTGGGATCCGTTTGAATTTAGGGCATTCCCACTGAAAGTAACTGAGGAAATAGTAAGTGGAGCCACCGTAACTGTCGGAGAAATAACAGTAGTTGGGGTAAGTATATTAGTAACCACCGGGGTGGACACCGAACTGGGAGGCAGGGAAGTAGTCTGGAAAATTGATTCAGCATACAAAGACCTCCCCTTTTCGATAAAAGCATTAAAATCATACATCCCTTCCCACCAATTTCTCATTTTTTTACCCTGGTAAACAATTCCATTGTTATAGCCAGGGATATTTTGTAACCACCACTTATAATAGCCATAATCAGTACATCCCCATCGTTGACAGTTGATGCTAGTAAATTGGGTTTGACTGCGGTCAGGATGCCAGGTCTCACAATTATTAGACTCTGTATTCTGAAGATCATATCCATAGTCGGTAGTGGTATTCCAATTGGGAGCAAAATGTGAATTTCCGCACGATCTTACAACTTCGCCATTGATATCGTCTCTTGGATTTCCATATAGAGCAAAATTACCCCAAAAGATACTCCCCTTGACATTGCTATTGGTTATTTGGTCTGGCGGCCAGAAACTTGGGCCTTCGGCAAAAGGAATAATGTTTTCTACTTGATGGAGTCTATTATGGATAGTATTTCCGATAACGGCTGTGGGTTGATATGTAAAATTATAGAGGACATAAGAGTTCCCACAGATTGGCATTCTGAATTCCGGAGTAATATTTTCTTCTTTAGGTAGAGCATTACTGATGTCACCATATTTACTTGACATGCGAGACTCATCTGGCTCTATCACGCTAGAGTGGTAGCTATAGATCCAGACTTCCTTTACCCCTTTATTGTCAACATAATCACAAATATTCTGTTCTCTTAAAATTTGTCTATAGTTGGGTCTATTGGCATTATTCCATGGCACTTTAACGCCCCGAGGCATAGCAGTATAAAATTTTTTGTTTTCAAGAATAAAATAATTTAAAAATTGAGGAGCATTAGGGTTTTTATATCCATGATATTTTGTGGCCTCATTGATAATTGGGATTGCCGAGTTAATCATCCGGCTCGTGCGGTCTTCCCAATCTTTGATTGTTAAATTTCCCCAATTATTTCCTCCCCAGCCAGTTTCTTGAGGGTCAAGATAATCGGGACGGCTAAGATCTCTTGGATAGTAAGCCAGAACTAGAACTGGAACCTTAAGGGGAAGGGTAGGCTCGGCAGATTTAACTTCGGGCACAGGAACAAAAGTTAAAACAACAAAAAAAATAATTATAACAAGTAAACTTTTTAGACTCATGGCAGCAAGGCATTTACATCTTTGACTCTTACTTGTATATCCAAACTCTTGGTTGTGCAGGTTGGAGGTGTGGTACTACTGTCACACTTGATCAGGTTACCATCCTTATCTTTGAACTCAAAAGCATTTATAAAACTTCCTCCCGATGCCCGGCTTTTTAGAATCTGAGGATTTTGGACTAAGTAGAGGGATATCCCAATTCCTGCCAAAAGCAGGAGGATGACTAAGACTTGGACAAAACCAGCCTGGCTACCTTTTTGCACCATCTTATATCCAGTAGAACATCTCCCTTTTGGGTTGTCAAGCAAAGCCTAACCTGGAGTTAAAGGCGGATTCCCATCTTTATTTTCCAAATAACTACGGAAGCGTGCCCGTCCTTTATTTTTTTCACTTATAGCATACCTTCCAAACCCGTCCCAGACTATACCTAAATGGTAATGCAAAAAGCCGGCCCCCCAACAGGCAATCTTGTAGTGCAAGGCCCCGATAATCCTGTCTTTTTCCCGGCCAATTACCCCTAACTTGTCCCAAAATGTTTCTGCAGCTGGAATATTTTCCTGATCTTTTTTCCCCCTGTCTAACCTCCACCTCAACAGCTCTAAAATAGCATCCTCCGTCATAACCGACTTCCAGGTCCGGCGGTGAAAATCCAGCCTTTCTTCATCAATACCGTTTGTAAGGAGATATTCCACCAGGCTTGCCCGCTCCCGTTCACTTAATATAATTGTTTGGTTATTAGTCTCGGAATTTTCTATTTCCTTTTCCATAGGTGGATTTTAACTGAATTAAAGCAAAAAATAAAATTTATGTAAAGTGAGTTAGTGGCAAGCAGCAATTTTATGCTTGACCCGATCTATAACCCTCCCAAAAAATGGTTTTCTCTCTCCGTCTTCAATACGTAAAACTGCCTTTTGAATTGAAAAACTTACCTCTTCTCCCTCTCTGACTTTAAAATCCGCTGCCCCGGCATTATATTTGCTATCCGGATTAAAAGTTTGTCTAAAAAACCTTTCATCACGCTCATCCATTATTGCTAAAACTCTGGAATTTCTGTTGCCTTTTTGAATAACCAAGAGGGTCACTTCCTCAGGTCTTTCTTTCTTTAAACCTGAAACATGGACTTTAACAACAGGTTCTTTGTTTTCACAATTTGAATTTACTGCCAACCCTCTTCTGCCTTCGTAAACCTGCCCATCAGGGAGGAAGACAGTAGCTTCATTCCTCATTGTCTGTAATCCATCCCGTTTATCAAACCCTACCTGAAAAGCAAAAGGGCCATTGGTTATTAGCTCGCCGTACCCATCAATAACCCTAACTGTAAAAGGTACCTCTTTGTCCACAACAATCCATCTTTCCTTATCCATAATTTGAGCATCCTTCCACGGATATCCCATCTTTTCTACATATTTTAAATTCACACCCGGTGGAAGGATGAATTCTACCGTTTGGCCCGGAATTCCCGGCATGCCTAAACCAACCCCTTCACGCACTTCCTTGAAAAATCTTGTTTTCCCTTTAATTTTATCCGGTAAATCAAAGTATTCATAAATAACACTTTCAATACGCAACGTAGTTCCCTCCGGAAGGTCCTCCTCGTAAAGATACTGCAGTTTTTTCTCCTGGTACAAAACCTTATCCTCCGGTTCCAAAGCTAAGTTCTCAGGAGGTTTTTGATCAGAAGGATTGTCGACACCCGCCGAAATGTTTTTATCGGGTGCCGGAAGCGGCATGACAGGTCCCTGGGGCAAAATTTGGGTTACCGGCCTTTCCACGCATGCAGCAAAAAAAGATGAAAAACTTATTATCCCGGCTAGGGCTAAATTAGTTTTGTAACTTTCCGGTCTTTCTTTCATTTGGGCAATATTAGCACCATTTAAACAGAAAGTCAAAAACTATAAGTCTACACTAATAATTGCTCTGTTGCTAAAAACCTTTCCCCTTTGGGGAGTTTATCCTCCAGGATCATTGTGGAGAGCCTGGCCTCAAGAGTATCCTGGATTAATCTTCTAAGCGGCCGTGCACCCAAAACAGGGTCAAAACCGCGCTCAGCCAATTTTTCCAAAACCCCTCCGTCAAAGTCAACCAAAAACCCTTGCTCCTTTAACCTTTCCTGTAGCTCTTTCAGTTTAAAACTGACAATTTTTTGTAAATCCGGCCTGGAAAGAGGTTTAAAAATTACCACATCATCAAAACGGTTAATAAGTTCCGGCCTAAATATTTTTAAAAGCTCCCCTGAGACCTCCCCTTTTAAGACGTCCATACTTTCACCGGACGCTATCCCCTGGGCAATATTTAAACTGGCGGCATTTGATGTAGCAATAATAATAGTGTCAGTAAAATCAACAGTTTTCCCCGAGCCCGAAGTCAATCTTCCGTCATCCAAGACCTGCAGAAATAGAGTCAGAATCTTAGGATCCGCTTTTTCAAATTCATCCAGAAGGATAATAGAGTAAGGGTGCTGGCGAATGCTTTCCGTAAGCTCCCCTTCCTCACCTGTCTTTCCTATCAGCCGATTAATAGAATCACCTGTTTGATATTCCGACATATCAAACCGGGCGAAACTTCCCTTCCCCTTAAAATATACGTCAGCTAAGGTTTTAGCGAGCTCTGTTTTTCCAACACCTGTAGGACCTACAAAAAGGAATGACCCAATTGGCCTTGTTTTATCACGAAGCTTCGCCCCAGCCCTTCTTAAAACATCCGAAACCGCCTTTACCGCCTCAACTTGATCTACCATCCTTTGATGGATAGTTTCTTCCAGGTTTAGAAGTTCCCCTTTCAGCTCTTTACCGGCATCCCCGACCGGCACTCCGCTCCGGGCCTGAATAACTTTTTCCACCACCGCCTTCGTTACCCAACCGTTTTCCGGAGATACCAAAGACTCATCGAAAACTTTTATGGCTGCATCGGGTAAAACCAGGTCATGGATAAATTCCGAGGACAGCTCGGCCATGCTTTTTAAAGCAGGGATACTTACTTTTATTTTTTTGTACCTTTCGCTTTCAACTGCCTGATTTTTTAAAATATCGATAGTTTCAACAACACTGGCCGGGGGCAGCTCGATTTTAGTAAAAATCCGGGCAAAGCTTTTATCTTTTTCCAAAATCCTGGTATAGCTTCCCGGATCCGTAACGGCAACAAACTGAAAATCGGATGACTCAAGAAAAGAAAGCATCAGGGAATAAAGATTGTATTTAGTCCCCGCCTCACCTATTCCAAAGTTCTGTATTTCATCCATATAGACAATGATATTGCCGGAGAGTCTAATCTCGTCGAAAATATTTTTAATCCGCTCCGCCAACTCACCCTGGTTTGTAACCCCGGCTAAAAGCTTTGTTTCATCTAAACGGACAACTCTTTTTGTAGCCAAAGAGGCCGGGGCATCCCCTGAGATAATAAGCTTGGCTAGATAACTTACCAAAGCTCCGCGTCCGGAACCCGGTTCCCCAACCAACAAAACATTTCTGCCAGCTTCAAGTGACAATATATTAATAACTCTTGAAACCTCCTCCTGCCTGCCGACAAAATCAGGTATCCACCCCTTCGCTGCCTTTTTTGTCAAATCTTCACTCACGGAGTCTAAAGCCGGGGTTGGCACACCAAGCCAACCCCTATTTACACCCCTTAAATGCCGGGTATGAAAATCCTCATCGAAAATAAATACCATTCTCCAAAGATCAGCCCGCCTTTTCATAAACTCTAAAGCAGTCGAAAAATCCGAAAGATCCACCCCTAGTTTTAATAATTTATTTTCAACCCCCGGAACAAGGCTCAAAAGTGCGACAAAAAAATGCTCGGCCGAAAGATAGGAAACCCCAATTTTCTTCCCTAAACTCCAGGTTTTTTCAAGAATTTCATCTTTAGATGAGCTGACAGTTATATCAGCCAGCTGTTCCGGCCTAATTTCCAAAAGCTCTAAAAGGTAAATTACCCGGCTGTCTTTTAGAAGTAGATTAATATTTAAATCCTGTTTTTTAATAAAGCTTGCCTGAAAGATATCACTCGGGCTTTTGATGTTCCAGATTTTTTTGTGCGGGTGGGAAACTATATGGTGAACGAAAATAACAATCCCTGAAAAAATAAATGCCCGTGCAATTAAAGCCTGACTGCCTTCTAAAACTATTGCCAAAACTGGTAAAAGAAACCAGCCCAGGCAAAGAGCCAGAATAAATAATGAGCCGGAAAACATTGCAAAAATCCCAATCAGTATTCGGGAAAGGCGGAATGAAAAACTTAAAAGCCTGCCTATAAAACTTGAATCATGAAATAATGGGGTAAACAAAAGACGGGCCATCAGGCCGACCGCCAAGTCCTCTTCCAAAAACATTATTAAATTCTTAAAAGTCCGGATAAATACGGCAAGGGATTCGGGATACCAGAATTTTATTAGATGTATAGGCAGGGACAGGTATTTCACTTTGAATTTATTTTATCTCACTCTCACTAAATTACCGCTTAAATCCAGTTCAACAAAATGTTCAGCTCTTCCCTCAAGATAAGCCTGGCACTGGTTTTCCGGCAAATCATCAATATCCTCCCGGGGGCTATGGACTACATCGACAACCCAACCAGGCATAAGGTCATTGGTAAGGCATGGCCCCTGGGACATATCTACTCCGGAAACAACCATGCTGTTATAAAGGCTAATTGCCCCAGCCACCGCCGTATCATAGGTGCCAGAAGCACCCTTTTTATAAACAGGGGTTTTATTTGTTTTCAAAACTGCTATTGCGGTAACGGCCATCACTGCAAGCACCAGAAGGAACAATTTACCCTTTCTGTCCATACATCTATATTAGCAGATTTTAATGTAAGTTCCCCCACCTAAATTTTTGACCAGGCCGGAAATCTCCATTTTAACCAGGGCAGCAGCCACTTCCGATTCGGATAAGCCTAAACTTCTGCATATTTCATCAATATGTATTTTTTCATTGACCAAATTTTCTAAAATAACCTTTTCTGTTGCTGTGAGTTTTGTTTCCTTTTCTATACTTAATACTTCATACTTAACACTTTTATCTATCCCCAGCTCTTCTAAAATTTCATCTGCAGATGTAACCAGCTTCGCCCCTTGTTTGATTAAATAAGACGGGCCTTTTGAAAATTCCGAAGTTATTGGCCCCGGAACGGCAAACACCTCCCGACCCTGATCCAAAGCTGCCCTGGCAGTTATTAACGAACCTGAGTTTACAGCTGCCTCTGTTACAAGTACCCCAAGTGAAAATCCGGAAATAATCCGGTTACGGGATGGGAACATACCCCGGGAGTAGGGAATGTCAAAAGGGTATTCACTTATCACTGCCCCAAAACCCCTGGTAATCTTTTCTGCCAGTTCTGTATTTTCGGGCGGATAGATATTTTTTAATCCGCCTCCCAAGATAGCCAGTGTCCTCCCTTTGGCAGAGATGGCAGCTTTATGGGCCTCAGTATCTACACCCCTGGCAAGGCCTGAGACTATAGTTACACCTAAAGAGGCAAGATCAAAGGCGAAGCGCTCGGAAACTGTCTTTCCATATCCCGTTAGATTCCTGGTTCCTACCACCGCTACAGCTCTTCCGTCATCAGGTAAGATTTCCCCCTTGTAATATAGGACCGTCGGAGGATCATAAATCTGTTTTAAAAGAGCGGGGTATTTTTCGTCAAAGACGGTGAGAAACTTTATACCTGATTTTTCTATCAATTCAAGATATTTTTCCGGTTTTAATTTTTTCCTGGTTTCTACCAGTAAACTAACTGTATTTTGGGGAATACCTATTTTAAGAATTTCTTTTGCTTCTGCCTCCCAAGCCAATTTCGGATCTTTATAATATCCCAACAAAGCTTTGAGCCTAACAGGCCCCAAACCATTTACACTATGCAAAGCCAACAAATATTCGATATTATCCATCGTTAGCCGTACACCTTCCGGGTGCACATAAAAGTAGCCAACTACTCCCCTAAAGTTTGGGCGGAGGGGCTGGCGGAGTAAGTGTCCAGGCTTTTGATATTGCCTTTATCAGGGTTAAAGTACCAGGTGTAAATATCTTTAGCGATAGGGCCGGAGGTAGTTGACCCTTCTCCCCCTGCTTCCACTAAAACAGTCAGGGCAATCTGGGGGTTATCTGCCGGAGCATACGATGTATACCAGGCATGGGTCCTCCCTTTTGGGTCACCAAATTCGGCAGTCCCGGTTTTCCCCGCCGTCGGAATCGAAAATTGGAAAAACGGCCAGGCAGTTCCACCATCTTTAGGCACTGTCTCAAGCCCTCTTTTTACCAGTGCAATTTCTTCTTTACTGAAAATATCTTTAATAATCGGCTCAAAATTAAACTTTTTAACGGTGGCATTTAAATTGCCCGGCTCGGTAATCTTGGTTACCAAATGCGGCTGGATTAACTTGCCGTCATCGGCTATAAAAGCAGTTGCTGCTAAAATCTGCAGCG
>Ga0209514_10002753_pt1 | contig 26523 bp, 29 predicted proteins | sample Subgrocontami58m_FD_187452 | JGI IMG/M metagenome (GOLD analysis project Ga0209514, IMG submission 187452) | Subsurface groundwater microbial communities from S. Glens Falls, New York, USA - GMW37 contaminated, 5.8 m (SPAdes) (version 3) | ecosystem: Environmental > Aquatic > Deep subsurface >...
GCCGGGGTGACGCGGTCGCCCGCCGAGTCGGGGGATGGGTGGTAAAACGCCCGTTATCGCACCCAGGCGCACCGCGCCCGTCCCACCCCGCGCCCCCGCTTCAAATCCCGTTCGTGCAAACGATTGCACAAAGGGACCAGCCTATGAAGCGAGCTGACCGGCGGCCCGCCCCGTGGAAGGTCAGGACAGTTGTCCTGACCCTTGCTCGGGCCTCCTGACGCCCTGGCCGACGCCCTTCTGCCGTCGCGCCGGACCGCGGCTCTTCGGACGGCGGCCGAGTCGAAGGGTAGTGACAATTGTCCCTACCCTCGGCGGGTTCCTTCGGGGAGACGTCGGAACCGCGCTCAGCGGGGCGGAACCACTCCCGGCGGCGGGCGAGGAGGGCGGGCCACCGCGCCTCGGACGCCCTGGCCGGCGCGTTTCCGCCGCAGCGCCGGACCCCGGATCTCCGGACGGCCGCCGAGACGAAGGGTAGGGCAAATTGTCCCTACCCTTGGTGGTTCCATTGTGCGGCCCCGACCCCTCACCGATGGGGGCAACCCCTGGGGGCACGGCGAGAGCCGACCGTCCATCGGATTCGAGGTGTGCGATTCGAACACCTGACAAATTCCGTCAGGGGGACTCGTGGCGCCCGATGGCGTGGGGGGCCCCGCCTACCGCTCGAGCAGCGCCAGAACCTCGCGCATGATGCGGAGGAGCCCCTGGCCCGTCCGCACGTCGCTCCGCCGCAGGGCGTCCAGGATCTTGGCCTCGGTGACCTTCTCCGGCTTCACCTCGCCGGGGGCCGCGAACATGAACAGTTGAAGCGGCTCGACGCCGAGGCCCCGCGCCACCTTCTCCAGGTTCTGGAGGGTGACGTTCCGCTCGCCGCGCTCAAGCGAGCCGAGGTACTTGAAGTCCAGGTCGGCCTTGGCGGCCAGCGCCTCCTGCGTCAGGCCCTGCGCCTTCCTCAGTTGCCGGATGCGCCGGCATGGCGATCAAGTTCCTCTGCGACTCGTGCGGCAAGAAGCTGGGCGTAGACGACCGCCTCGCCGGCCGCAGGGGCAAGTGCCCCGACTGCGGCTTCCTCTTCACCGTCCCCGCGCCCGACGCCCCGCCGCCTCCCCCGCCACGGGCCATGCGGCAGGACGCCACCGACTACCACGTCGCCGTCGAGGGGCCGGATGCCGACCTCCTTTTCGGCCGCCTCGCCGTGAAGGCGGGCTACCTCAGCGAGGAGCAGGTCCAGGGCCTCCTCGGATCGCAGGCCCGCGCCGCCGCCGCGGGCGCACCGGTCTCGCTCGGGGAGATCTGCCAGTCGCGCCGGCTGCTCACGTCCAGCCAGGTCCAGTCGCTGCTCCTCGCGCAGCAGTTCGCCCTTCTCCGCGCGGAGGACAAGCGACTGGGCCAACTCGCGGTCCGGAACGGGTTCGCGACCGAGGATGACGTCAGGGCCGCGCTCGACGAGCAGAAGCGGGCGTACGGCACGTCGAAGGCGCTTCCGCTGCGGCTCGGCGAGATCCTCGTCGAGATGGGGACGCTCTCCGAGCAGCAGCTCAGGGCCCTCCTGTCCGCGCAGGCCCGCCTCGCGGGGACAGCCAGGCCGATGCTCGCGTCGAAGGAGGAGGCGGCCACGGGCTGGCTGGTCCAAGAGGCGGGGGACGGCGCGGGGAGCAGGTTCCGTCTCGGGAAGAAGGTGGTCCTCGGCCGCCAGCCGGAGAACGAGGTGCCCATCGAGGACGATCAGGCTTCCCGCCAGCATGCCCGCATCGAGTTCATCCCCCTCGCCCATCAGCACGTCCTCATGGACATGAACAGCCGCAACGGGACGTGCGTCAATGGAGAGCCCGTCACGGAACCCGTGGCCCTGGCCGACGGGGACCGGATCCAGATCGGCGAGACCGTGCTCCTCTACCGGGCGGGCGCAGTGGTCGCAGTCGCGGGCGTGTCGCCAGACGAGACGCGGGCGGCGCCGCCGGTCCGCATGGGCTCGCAGCTTCGACGGGAGACAGCCACCATGCGCGCGGCGACGCAGAGGGACGCGGTCGACGGGCCAATCCGTCCCGTCGCGGCTCCGGAGTCCGAAGTCGAGGAGGATTGTAGGCCCGCGTCCGAACCGGACGGCGCCCCGCGCCGGGCTGCTGCCCGGATCAGCAGGAGGGCTGCTCTGGCGGGGAGCATCCTGGTCCTCTCGGTCGGGATAGGGACGTGGATTCTCGCCAGTCGCGGCGAACGGGGCGCTGCTCCCATCGTCGCAATGGGCACGGAATCGCAAAATGCGCAGGTCGCGTCGGCCGTCCCGCATGCTTCCGAGGACTCCTCCGTTTCAGCGGGGACTTCGGGTGACACGCCCGTCGCGCTCTCGACGATCCCGCCGACGACGACGACCGCAGTCGCGACCGCTCCTCGGCAGGAGCCGCCGCCGGAGGCCGATCACGCAAGAAGCGTCGATCCAAGACTCGAAGCACAGCGTGAGGCGAGGGCCAAGATCGAGCGGGCAAGGGTCTGCATCGCCAGCCGCGACTTCGAGGGGGCCCAGGCGCTGCTGCAGGAGGCGCTGTCCCTCGATCCGGATTCCGAGTCGGAGATCGTGCCCCTGTTCGAGGCCGCCGACCAGGGCCTGAACCAGGGGAAGACCGCCACCGCAGCGGCCACGACGGAGGAGACGCCGGCCGAGCCGGCGCCAGCATCTCCGAGCGCAGAGCCCAACCCCAAGCAGCCGGCTCCAGGCCTTGGACGACCGACCGACGATGCTGCGGCCCCGTTGCTTGCGGCCGCCCGGGCGCACGAGCGGAACTCCAAGTTCGACCTCGCCATCCCGAAGTACAGGGAGATCCTCGCCGACTACCCAGACACGGCGGCCGCGGGGACGGCAAAGGAGCGGCTCGCCGCGCTCCGCCTCTCATGCAGCAAGTGCCAGGGCCTCGGGATGAAGTGCCCCAGCTGCAACGGCAAGGGGACGACGTACACGACCTGCGCCGTGTGCAACGGCGCCGGGAAGGGAGCGGGGTCGATGCAGGCCGGCAAGGCCGGGAAGATGCAGAACGCCATGTGCTCCCGCTGCAACGGAAGCTGCAAGCACGACGAGATGTGCAGGAAGTGCGGCGGTGAGGGCAGGGTCCGGTGCAGCGTCTGCTGGGCGCTGCCTGCCCTCGAGGGAAGCCCGTCGTCGCAGCGTCGGAAGAAGGAGCCCGAGCTGCTCGACGACTGGAACCAGAACCTCGCCTTGATGGTGTCAGGGCGGGAGGGGTGGACCGGCGCCGACTACGCGGCCATGGAGAAGGAGCTGAGGGCCAAGCGGGCCGGCGCGGGCGAGAGCCCCGCCGCGATCGCCGACTCCCTGGGGGCCGCGCTGATGGCGCAGGGCAAGTTCAAGGAGGCGTCGGACTGCTTCGCAAAGTCGCTCTCCCTCCGGAAGGAGGCCCTCGGGAAGGACGCGCCGGAGGTCGGTGACTGCCTCCTCGACTTCGGCGTGCTCGACGCGGCACAGGGGAAGACCGCCGCCGCGCTCCTGAACCTCGACCAAGCCCACCTCCTGTACATGACCGCCTGGAACGCCGCGAGGAACAAGGAGTTCTTCCTGCTCGTCTGGGGGGCCGCCACCGAGAACCAGCCCGAGGGGCTCGCGAAGGACGCGATGGAGGTCGCGCAGAGCGAGGGACGGAGGCAGGTGAAGGAGGAGATCGACTCGATCGCCGCCCGGATGGATCGGGCGAACCTCCTCCGCGACCTGATCGAGACCTGCGAACTGAGGTGGCGGTTCAAGAGTTCCGCCGGGACCGGGCAAGACGCTCCGCCCCGCGACTCCGAAGGCGATGAGGCGAAGGCGCGCGCTCTCCTCGGCACGGCAGAGCAGTTCTCGAAGAATGGCCTGAAAGACAGGGCCATCGAGGAGCTTAACGAGATCGTCGACAAGTACCCCCGAACGGAGGCTGCGGCGAAGGCGCAGGAGAGGCTGGCCGACCTCCAGCAGGCGGCCGGCCCGGGCACGCCCGACGGGGCGGGCAAGACCACTGACGAGCCGCCGAAGGGCGATTCCGGCGCAGGCCACAACGCTACGGACAAGGACGAAGCGGAAGCCTGCCCGACCTGCGGGGGACGCGGCACCGTGCCCTGCACCGCCTGCACCGACGGCAAGGTGTCCGGCGACTGCCCCACTTGCCTCGGCACGGGCTCCCCTTCGGCACGCGAGCCCGAATGGAGGGGGCACATGGATGCGGGAACGGAGGCATTCAACGCGATCGACTTCCACAGGGCGGAGAGGGAGTGGCGGGCCGCCCTCAGCATCGCCGAGACCTTTGGCGAACACGACCTGAGGCTCATGAAGACGCTGGGGTACCTCGCCACGCTCCTTGAGCACCCGGGAATGCAGAAGAGCGAGGGCGAGGCGATGATCAAGCGCGCCCAGGAGATCGCGGGGTGGATCAACAAGAACGGGGTCCCCGAGGAGAAGAAGTGCGCCAAGTGCAAGGGGACCGGCACGATCACGACCGCCTGCCCCGACTGCAAGGGGAAGCGGGTGGCTCCCTGCCCCGACTGCCGCGGCAAGAGGCCGAGCGGGGGTAGCGGCGCGGCCGATGACGAGCGCGCGAACTCGCTCCTCACGGTCGCGCAGGCGTTCGAGACGAACAAGAAGCCCGACCTCGCCATCCAGAAGTACGAGGAGATTCTATCCAAGTACCCCGACACGGAGGCGGCGGCGACCGCGAAGAAGCGCCTGGAGGAGCTGCAGGCGGGCGGTGGCTCGGACAAGTAGCGCCCCATCCCGCGCGCGGTGCCGACGCTCCACCAAAGCGGCATCTTTTTCATTGGAGGCTGCCATGAACCGGACTCGTGCGGTCATCATCTTCCTCGTGTTGGTGGCGTTCCTCGCTGTCTCGGGCCACTCTCTGCGCGGAGACGAGGAGAAGACCGGGTACAAGGAGTTCAAGCGGGGCGAGTTCCTGGAGGACCCCTTCTCGAACGAGGATCTGCGGATCGATGACCTGAAGGTTGAGGCCGATCACAACAACGCGAAGGTGAACATCAAGAACCTGCGGAAGGACAAGCGGCTGCAGGTCTCCATCTACATGGCCATCTACGACGCCAACAAGGCGCTCGTGGCGACGGGGAACTACACCAGCGTCACGGGATTCGCCCCCCGCGAGGCCAGCGAGGAGAGGATCGAACTCGGGTGGGCGAGCCTCGGCAAGGCGAAGTACTACCAGATCCTCGTCGCGTACTGGATGAAGGACGAGAAGTAGCAGTGCCGCGCGCGTCATCCCGCGGCGCGGGCTCGGGGTCGCCGTCGCGCTACTGATGGGACCGTGCAGCCCAACTCCTGTGGAGGGAACCTCGATGAGACTGATCCTCGGCCTGGCGGCCGCATGCCTTCTCTCGGCCTGGCCGCTCCCCGCGCCCGCGCAGCAGTCCCTCTGGCAGGCCCAGTTCGACGCGGGCTGCGACGACTGCTCGAAGGGGGACTACGCGGCGGGGGAGAAGGAGTTCCGCGCGGCCATGAAGGAGGCCGAGGGTTTCGGGGCGGACAACCCGCTCCTCGCCCTCACCATCGACTGCCTCGGGCGCGCCGTCCTCGCGCAGGGGAAGATCGACGAGGCCGACAAGCTGATCAACCGCGCCTACACGATGCGGAAGAGGTCGTTCAAAGAGGACTGCCCGCAGATCGCGATGAGCCTGGACAGCCTTGGGCTGCTCAAGGAGGCGCGCGGGAAGTACGCGGAAGCGGAGAAGTACATGCGCTCGGCGGTGGGCATCCTGGAGGCCGCCATCAAGTCCAACAGCGATGCAGAGGCGGGGCTCAACGCGTGGAGCGCCCTCTGCGGCGGCCTAGGCGGAGGGGGAGAGGAGTTCAAGGCGGCCATGGTCCAACAGGCGGAGAGGGAGAACGAGCAGATGAAGGGGCAGCTCGAAGGGACCGTGGCGGACCTCAAGCGGGTCCTCGAAGAGAAGGCGAACCCGCCGAAGAGGGACGCGAACGCCGGACCCGCTCCCGACGATGCGGAGACGAAGGCACGCTCGCTTCTCAGCATGGCCGAGCAATTCGCCAAGAACAAGATGCCCGAGAAGGCGATCGAGAAGCTGAACGACCTGATCAAGAGGTACCCGAACGCCGCCGCCGCGAAGGACGCGCAGCGACTCCTCGATCAGATTCAGGCGGATCAGACGGGGCAGCCGGCCTCGGAACCGCGCGGGGCGGAACTGGATCCGTCCGACGCCCCGCGACCGGTGGCGGCGTTCCTTGTGCGCACGGAGGGGAAGCGGAACGCCATCAAAGCGGGAGGGGGGAGCGAGAAGACCGAGCAGGCAGTGCTTGCCGCGCTGGGCTGGCTTGCCCGCCATCAGAATCCCGACGGGGGCTGGAGCGGGGCGGGGTTCGTCGATCGGTGCTCGGGCTCGAACTGCGGAGACCCCGGCGAGAAGGACTACGACGCGGGCGTCACCGGCCTCGCGCTTCTCGCCTTCCTCGGTGCGGGATACACCCCCGTCTCGCGCGGGGAGGTGAATGACCCCATCACGCACAGGGTCTACAGGCTGGGCGATGTCGTGAAGAATGCCGTCGACTGGCTGTTGAACAACCAGGGACCGGACGGCTGCATCGGGCCGAAGGTCTCCAAGATGGTGTACAACCAGTCGATCTGCGCGCTCGCGCTCTCCGAGGCGTACGGCATGACGGGAACGAAGACGCTGAAGGAGCCCGCGCAGAAGGCGATCGACTTCCTTTTCCAGGCTAGGAATCCGGGCAAGGCGTGGCGCTACACCCCGAAGTGCGGCGAGAACGACACATCGGTGACGGGGTGGTGCGTGATGGCCCTCAAGTCGGCGGAGCTGTCGGGCCTGAACGTCGGCCGCTCAACGCTGGTCGAGGCGAAGCGGTGGCTCGACGATGTGACCGACAAGAACTACGGGAAGGTCGGGTACACGAGCCTGGAGGACGCGGGCGTGAAGGTCGTCATCCCCGGGAAGAACGAGGACTACACGTATCACGAGGTCCTCGCGGCGGTCGGCATGGTCGTACGGACGTTCGTCGACCACGACCGGAAGGACCCCATCCTGGAAATGGGCGCGAAGCTCCTGGCGAACGACTCGCCAGTGTGGGACCAGGAGAAGAAGACGAACGACTACTATTACTGGTACTACGGGACGCTGGCTCTGTTCCAGTTCGACGGCCCCGACAGCGGCGGGGAGGGGAAGTACTGGAAGGGCTGGAACATGGCCGTCATCCGCGCGCTCGTGAAGAACCAGAGGAGCGCGGACGCGGGGTGCGCCGAGGGGTCGTGGGACGCCGACGATCGCTGGGGCTTCGAGGGCGGGCGCGTCTACGCGACCGCGATCAACGCCCTGACGATGGAGGTGTACTACCGGTACCCACACGCCTTCGGTGCGCCAAAGTAGCAGGAAGTAGCGGGGCGGTAGAGCGAGCTGCCGCCCTGGGCACTTGGCGAAGGTCTTCGCCGCCTGCGGGGACGAGGCGCTCCTCTCAGACCTCGTGCTCCAGGCGAGGAGCGAGATCAACCGGCTCGATCTGAGGTGATGGCGACGTGGGACAGGCTGGCGTAGTGATCAAGTTCCACTGCCCCTCCTGCGGCCGCAAGCTGGCCGTGCCGGACCACCTCGCAGGTCGTCGGGCGAAGTGTCCCGAGTGCGGGGGCGCGATTCAGATTCCTCCGGCCTCCGCCCCGCCGCCGCCGCCATCGGTCCGCCCCGCGCGCCAGGAGCCTACGCGCCACGACTTGCGCCTCGACGGCCTCCCCGCCGCCAATTCTCAGCCGCAGCCAATCACTGCGACCCCGAGGGCAACATTGTGCCCTGCGTGCGGTGCCCATCAAGAGGGCGGCGCGGAGTTCTGCGCCGAATGCGGCGTCTCCATCTGCGCCGGCCGGCCGACGACCTGCCCCGGGTGCGCCGGCGATGTGGCCGAGGGCGCAAAGTTCTGCCCGAAGTGCGGCGTGTCCCTGCGGCCGAGCGCCGGGCCTGACACGCCGGGGCGGGAGGCGGCTCCCGCAAGCCCGCGGAAGGGCGCCGGAGCCGGCCCGAAGGGCGTTGCGACGCTGGCGGCGAAGGACGTTCCGGAGTCGCTGGCGAAGTACGTCGGGCGCGACGAGGGCGTGCTGCACGTGTCGGGGGTGCACTGGATGGTCCTTGCGTACGCGCTGGTGGGGCTCGCGGTCCACGTCTCGGTCTGGGTCGCCAGCCGGAAGGACATCGCAGGGATGGGATTCCCGGGCTTCGGGCTTCTCCTCCTCTCAGTCATCCCGTTCTACGTCTCCATGAGGTTCATGTTCGGGCAGGCGGCGGGCCTCATCGCACTGCTCTGCGCGATCACGGCCCCCTTCGGGCCGATCCTCAGCCTGCTGCTGGTCGCGCTGCTCACGCTGGCCATGTGGACCACCTGCTATGCCGTGACGACCCGCAGAATCATCGAGCTGAAGACCATCGCGTTCCTGTTCCGCGTGGCCCGCGAGGTGGGCCGCGGGAAGGTCGAGTCCCTCGACGTGCACCAGTACCTCGCGGCGCTGCAGTTCGGGTACGGCACGGTCGTCGTCACCGGCAGCGGGGGCTCGCCCCTCCGTCTGCTCTACGTCACCCGCGCGCTGCAATTCCGCGAGGCGTTCACGGCCTCCGCGGACGCGGGGGGAGCCTGATGATCCGCATGCCGTGCCCGCGCTGCGGGCGGCAGTTCGCGGTCTCCGAGGAGAAGCGGGGGCGCAAGGGGAAGTGCCCCGCATGCGGAGAGGCGATCACCGTGCCTGTCGTGGTCGCGGCGCCACATCGTCCCCGCAGGCGAGCATGGCCCGTCCTCGCGGCCATCGCCCTGTTCGCCGCGATGGCGGGCGGCGCCGCCTGGTGGTACTCGGCCGCGTCGCGAAAGGCGATGGCGGAGCGCACGGAGGTCTGCTGGCGGGAGTACAGGAAGGCGACTTCCGGTGTCGGGCTGATCATCGACCCGCCCGCGATCGTGAAGGGGCTCGACCATGTCGATCCCGCGGGAAGCGACCCGCGCCTCGTCTCCCTCGTGACGGACTCGCGGAGCCTCTGGCGGGAGGTCGAGCAGCGGTCCGGCGGGTCGACCTGGAAGCTGTCCGCGCAGGCGTTTCTGGTGGGCTTCGCGGGCGGATACCTCAGCCTGTCGAGCGACGACGAGAGGGGGCTGGCGAGGGCTCTCGGCCTGGAGACCCTGGACCAGCTGAAGTCGCTGGAACGGCGCGCCGAGGAGCTGCGCCAGGCGTTCGGCCGCGAATACGGCCCCCTTGGCTACACGTTCGAGTGACCTCATCGCCGCCGCCCGATCCACCGCCTGCCCCAGGCCTCCGCGTCACTCGCCGGGTCTCTCCCTTCCGCCGGGGGCCGGATGCACGCATGACAGAGACATCGTTCTTCCCGCAGTCGGGGAGGATCCGCCCTCGTCGACATGCAGGCGAGACACGGGGGGTACGAGATGAACGGACATCAGGCCATCATTGCCCGCGCACGCGCCCTCATTCGCACCGAGGTGCCGCTCGCCCCGGACGAGGGCTTGCGCGTGCGCTTCGTGCTCGCGCAGGAGGCGCTCCGCCAGGCGCTGCTGCGCTACGACGGCTTGGAGACCGCGCTCGCCACGGCACTGCAGGAAGTGCGCCTGCGGGCCGAGGCCGCGGCGGCGCTCTGGCCATCGGTGACGTAGCCGACGTGCCGACATCCCGCTGGCCAAAGCAGGGGGAGACATCCGTGACGCTCGACGAGGCACGGTCGCTCGCGTTCGCCGACCTGCGGCGCGGGGCGCTCCCGAACCAGGCGGCGTACGCGCAGGCGATCGAGGCGCGCGAGCGACTCGTCCACGCGCTCGGCGAGGCGACTCAGCCGGATCCCCCCATGCGGGTCGTGGCCGAGGCCCTGCGCCGCGCCGAAGTGTACCGCACCGCGCTCGATGCGCTCCGCAGAAGGCCCGCCGAGCCCATCGAGATGACGCCAGCGGAAGCTGCGGCGATGATGGCGCGGCAGAGGCCGTCGGGGCCGGGGGCGGCGGCCCTGCCGCCCGTCGCGGAGACGCCGCAGGGCCAGGCGCCTGACGAGGGCCAGGGCAGCGAGATCGGCTACGTGATCGGGGCCGCCCTGGCGTGGCTCATCCACGCGCTCGGCGGTCTGTGACCGCTGTGGACGTAGCTGTGGAGGATCCCATGACACCGGTGCCGACAGCGACCACGAGGTGGTTCATGAAACTCGGGGACGAGAAGGGCGAGCTGGTCGCCGTGTTCAAGACGCACTACCCGAAGGTCGGGGCGTGGGGCATCGTCCTCGCCGACATCGCGCACCACGTCGCGGAAGCGTACTGCCAGCGGGACGGAACCTTCGATCCGAGGCCGATCCTTCGCGAGATCATCGAGATCATGAACCGGGAACTGAAGCAGCCGACCTCGGAGCGCATGTGCGTCGCCGTGCGAGAGCCTGTCAGGCCGGCTCGCCGCGCAGGCGGCGGTGGTCGATGAGCGAGGCCACGCCTCGCAGGCTTCGCGCACCGTGCGAAGGGCGTGTGCAATCGAGTGCACTGCCGGCGGCGGGTGGATGTCGACTCTGGCCGGGGAGTTGCAGGACTCCGGTCACTCCCCCTCGTCGTGCTCGACGGCCGCGGAGCCTCCCGCCCACTTCCGGTAGGCCTCGATCCACTCGTACCCCTCGGGCGGGGGAGAGGGCAGGGGGAGGTCGAGGATCGGGATCCGCTGCTTCCGCCCCTCCCGCACGCAGACTGCCGCGAGGTCGTCGCGCGCCGTCAACTCGATCGTCTCCACGGTGACCCTGACACCGAGGACGTCGGTCTCGAAGGGCAGGGCGAGGTTCTCCTCGATCAAGTTGTGGAACCCCATGGCCTGTTCCGACTCGTCGTAGGCGTCCACGATGGCCTCCTCGATCAGCTTCTCGAGGGCCGCGGGGGTCGGCTTCCGAGCACGGTCTTCCCCGGGACGACGCGCCGTCCCCGTCCGTCTCCTGCGCTTCACCTCTCGCCTTCCTTTCTGGCCGTTGGCGATGGGACTCTCTGGCCCAAACCTGCGTTCTCGGGGAGCCCCTTCGAGGCGCTCGTCAAAAGCCGTGCTTCACCCAGTGGCGGTACGCCTCGATCCACTCCGTGCCTGCGGGCCGGGGCGTCGGCAGCCGCAATTCCAGGATCGGGATCTCCTCCACGTCCTCGCTCTTCCGGCAGAGGGCCACGATCACGTCCCGTGCAGTCGTCTCGACGCCCTCGACCGTCACGGTCCGGCCGTGGGCCGTCGCCTTGAACGGGTACGCAATCTCCTCCTCGATCATGAGGAAGAGGCCCGAGACCATCTCAGCGTCGCCCTCGCAGTCGGGGGTGGCTTCCTGGATCATCGCTTCGAGTTTCGCGACCGTCAGACCGGCGGGCCGCGTCTCGGCCGGCGCTTGTCCACGCGTTCCCTTCCTCTTCATGACCTTCCCCTCGTCCCTTTCCCCGGCGATTGTCGGTTGGCCTTCGTTCGACCCCGTGCTCTTGGCAGCAGCCAGCCCCACTCGGGAACGTGCTTCTCCACGAAGTCCGGCGGCAGGACCCGAGTCGGACACCGGGCTCGCCGGGCTGCACGTGCGTCCAGCCCCCCTCTGCTCCATTCGTCGAGCACGGAGGCCGCCATCTCCTCCGCGAAGTCGGTGGCCTCCTGAAGCGCCGCGTTGCACGCCTCACCCCGGACACGGTAAAGCCCGAGGAGCATGCCCTGCGCTATCCTCAGGGCCTCGTCCTCCTTGCCCAGGGACAGCCGACGCTGCATGTCGCACGCGAACGGCTTGATGGCCTCCTCCAACAACTCGACGGCTGCCTCATCCGGCTCCAGGTGGCCCCATGCCTTCCGTCCCGCGCGGCCGTACACGTCGTCGTCATCCATGCCGCTCAGTGCGTCCTCGACCTCGGTGGCGATCTGCTCGAACGACGTCTCCGCAAGCAGGACTTTCGCGATGCCCTCGGCCTCGGCACCGAGTTCGGGATGCGCTGCGAGCAGGCGGTGGAGGACGGCGCTGGACTCCCCGGGGTGGAGCGCACCGAGGATCTGCGGAGGAGGCGTGGGCGTTCGAGTGTCGCGGGAAGGGCTCCTGTGTTGGGCCATGGGCGCTCCTCCGGGGGCGGCTGCGCATGATGTACCAGAAGGCTGATGGCCCCGTCACGACTTGCGGGACGGCGCCGTCCGGCCCTTGGTCAGCGCAGTCGCCGTGGTTCGAAGAGCGAGGCCCACTCCGTGAGGTGCCTCGTGATGAACGCCTTCGGGACACGCCAGGGGCGACGGCGGGGTGTGAGTCGCCCGCGCCCCCGGGGGAGGGAAACGAAGGCCCCGTGGGCCTGCCGGGCGAGACTGGGCAGGACCGCGTCACCGGCCAGACGCAGCGCCTCCGTGCTCCGGTCGTTCCTGAGGCGATACAGCCCCAGCAGGATCCCCTCGCACACATGGAGGGCCCTGCCGTCCTGGCCGCGCTCCAGGCGGAACCGCAGGTCCTCGAGGTAGCTGTCCGCCGCGGACCCGAGGAGATCGAGCGCGGCGGTGGAGGCATCCACGTACGGCCATTCGCCGTCCTCTGGCTCGCGGAGTTCCTCGTCGCCCACGGACAGCAGTGCGCTCTCGACCTCATTGGCGATCGAGTTGACCGAGAAGTCCGAGAGGCAAGGGCGCGCAGGCGGGGTCCACCTTGGAGGGTCGTCCGGGTCTGGCAGTGGCCCCTCGTCCTCGGAGCGCTCGATCAGCCTCTCGATCCTGCGCTCTTCGGCCGGCGATGGCCGCGCGGAGGCCCACCAACGTCGGTTCGGCTTTCTGGGGATGCGTTTCGAGGTCTACCCCCTACGGGCTTCGCAGGAATTGCGATTGGCAGTTCTCTGGGCGACCCGAGCTACTCCTGGAGCGACATGCCCGCGTGCGCCAGCAGGTCCCCGACCGTGCGAGGGCAGGTCGCTCGGTTCGGCTTGCAGACGGACTTGATCAGGGCGGGTTCGACCCTGAGGAAGTCCGCGAGGGCCTTCAGGGAGCCGGAGAGCTTGTTCATGCCCTTCGGGACCGGGGGCACGTTTTCGCCCTCCTCCAGATCCCCCACCTGCGCGCAGCGGAGCCATCCGAGGTAGAGGGGACGGAGGTCGCCCTCGGCGAGCGCGGCACGGATCGGGATCAGGTCGCTCATGCATCCCTCACCCTCCTCCCACCCGCCGCCATCCTCCTCCGAGACGAAACCCACGACGACGTGGCCTCCCTTCGCCTTGACCGTGACGCGGTCCCGCACGCAGTACGGCGCGGCGGCCTTCGGGTTGAAGGACTTTCGCGGCAGGCGGAACATCAGCTCGCGCGTCCCCCAGTTCGCGACGTACACGAAGGCGTCGAAGTACTTCTGCATGAGCAGCGCCGGGTCCCCGCGGAAGTCCCCGAAGTTGTAGACATTCGTGAAGCTCGTCCGCGTGATCTCCGCGCGAGTCGAGAGCCTCCCGAGGGCCGCCACCTCGCGATCGGTGAGCGGGCGGTCGATCGCCCTGAACTCGTAGTATTGGTACTCGCTCATGTCGGCCTCCACAACCCTTCGGGAACCCGGCTCGGCGCGACTGGTCTCAGTGCACACGGATGCGGTGGAGCCCAGGGAACATCTCCTTGTGCCGCAGGATCATCCGCTCGGCCATCTCCCGCAGGTACTGGCGATCCTCCTCGGTCGTGCAGGGCCCCTCGGGGCCCATCAGGACGGAGAGGAACTCAGCGCGGTAGTCCCCGTCGTCCACGATGGCCATGTTCCAGAACACGCCGGCCAGCGTCAGCGCCTTCTCCTGGCTCGCCGGATTGTCGCCGGCTTCCTTCAGGAGGGGCTCCGCGAATCGCATCATGGCGTTCGCCATCCCCACCCGCCGCTCCCTCGCCTCGAAGCCGTCGCTCGCCATGTCGAGCGCCTCCTCGTCCGCACGGGCTCTCGCCGGGAGGGGGCCGAAGCCGGGGACGAGGAGCCTCTCCGACCTGGCCCGGGCCGCCGACATGCGGTCCTTCCCGCTGCAGCACCGCTTGTACTTCTTGCCCGACCCGCACGGGCAAGGCTGGTTCCTGCTGATTTCCATGATGGTCCTCTCCATCGAGTCGACGCTCGCTCATGCTACTGATGGCCTCTGGTTCTGTCCCGGAAATCTGCGAGATGGCGTGTTGTGGAATACACATTCCTCTTGCACAACGTTCCGCGTGCCTGTATTGTCCGCGCCAGTCACGTGGGAGATGACCGACATGGCGTACGTCCGGAAGCACGGCAACCAGCTCGCGATCGTCCACGGAGATCGCGAGCCAGGGACGGGGAAGGTCCAGCAGCGGGTCCTTCGCCCCATCTACTCGAAGAAGGAGGCCCTCGACATCATCGGAGAGGGCAGGGACGGCGCGGATGCCCACTTCCGATTCCTCCTGGAGGACGGGTACCCCGGCGTCACCTTCCCGTGGAAGAAGATCCACAAGGCCATCCGGGAGAACCTCCACCTGCTGCCCGACACCTACGACTACCCGCAGGCGCGGCTCCGCGGGAAGTTCCGACAGGACCTCTGTGCCTTCTTCAAGCAGCTCACCCTGGCCGACCCGCAGGCGCTGACTTCCGCCGACGAGGTGGTCCAGGAGCACATCCGCGAGCTGGCCTGGATCGCCGACCTCATCAAGCGTCGCCTTGCCCGCCGCGGCGCGAAGAAGGGCGAGTGGTCCGCTGACAACGAGTACGGCTGGCGCTACGCGCTTCGCGGACACGGGGTCCCGCCCGAGATGGAGGAAGAGGTCGCCGAGCTGTACGAGAAGGGCGACTACGACCGCGCCGAGGTCCGGTTCCGCCTCCTGGTCGACGCCTTCGAGGACTACGCGGAGGGCCATAACTACCTCGGCCTCATCGCGCTCGAACGCGGCAAGGTGGAGGAGGCGATCGGCCGCTTCGAGAAGACTGTGGAGGTCGGCAGACGCCTCTTTCCGAAGCGCATCGCGAAGAAGTCGTACTGGAGCGACATCTCGACCCGCCCGTACATGCGGGGCCTCCAGAATCTGGCATCGGCCCTGGAGAGGGCGGGAAGGCACGAGGAGGCCCTGGCCGTCACGGAGCGGTTGGGCGGCGAGTGCGGGGACGACGTCAAGGCTGCCTACCAGCGCTCCTCGATTCACCTGAACTGTGGGCGGTGGGAGGAGGCGGCGAAGGCGGCGATCGGCCTGCGCGAAGTCTACCCGTCGCAGAGCATCCTGGGCGCGCTCGCGCTGTTCGAGTTGGGCAGGCTCGCGGAGGCAACTGCCTCGTTCCTCCACGGCGTGCTGAACCATCCTCGGGCCGCCCGCATGCTGCTCGGCGAGCGGACCGACAAGCCCAGCACCTACGAGGATGTGGAGGACCACAACGAAGGGGTCTACCTGTCACGGGCGCTGAAGGGGTTCCTGGCGAAGCAGGGGAGGGGCTCGCGCGAGTTCTTCTGTCGGCTTCTCAAGGGACCGTCGGTCGCCGCGCTGGAGAGGGAGTTGGCGGAGACAGAGCGGAAATGGGGCGAGGTCCGGATGACGGGCGCCCGCGAGCCGTTCCAGCGGATGATGGAGATGCGGACGCCGAAGTTTGCGGAGAGTGAGGCGGCCAAGCTGGCTGACTCCTCGATGATGCTCATCGACCGCGGCGGGAGCCACGGCAAGAACGGGAAGGTGCAGCGGTGAAGCGTCCCGCGCTGGACATGGCCAAGGTGAGGGCAGCCCTCCGCTCTCTGCCGAAGGAGACCCTCTACGACATCCTCGGCCGCGCGATCGAGCACGTCCCCGCGGATCGGCTTCCCGATGTGCTCGGCCGTGTCGTGCCGCTCAAGGAGGTCGAGGAGGGGCCCGCGGCGGGGAAGGCGCTCCTCAGAGCCGTCAGGGATTTCCACAAGGACACGCTCGACCGCGTCCACTACGACTCCTTCGCCGTGGACTCCAAGAACTCGTCCCAGATCTCGGAGGGCACCGAGGACTGGATGGCGGAGTTCGGGCGCCTGATCGAGTCGTGCGTCGCGCAGGCCCCGATCGGCCCGCCGGAGGCTGTGAGGGGGGCTCTCGTGATGCTCCTCGACCGCGCCAAGATCCGCGCGACCCTCTAAGCGATGCCACGCGAGGCGCTCCTGAAGATCCTCGACTGTGTCGTCGCGTCCACGCCGAAGGAGGGGCTGGCCAGGCTGCTCAGGGGCCATGCGGCGCTCGACGAACTCCGTGAGGGGCCGAAGGGCGCGCGGCCCCTCTTGAAGGCCGCGAAGCTGTTCCGCAACGCGAGCATCAACCGCGAGTACTACGACTCGTTCGAGGTGAACTCCAAGAACTTCACGCAGGTGTCCGCGGGCACGCGGAAGTGGATCGACGACCTGGGACGCTACATGGACTCCTGCGTCGCGCAGGCCAAGGCTGGCCCCGCGGACGTCGTGCGGGAGGCGTTCGAGGTCCTGTTCGACCTCGTCAGGAGGAACGATCGCGGGGAGGACTGGCTGTTCTTCGCCGACGAGGGCGGCTCGTGGATGTTCGGCCTAAATTGCCGCGTCATCCTCTCGGCGTACTTCAAGTGCCTCGGGGCGACGGCGAAGGCGAAGGAGTACGCCAAGGCGGTGGAGGTTGCCGCCGACGCGCTCGTCCGCCACGACAAGGAGTTGGCCTTCGGGCTGGCGCGGACGGCGGCCACGCCGGAGCAGAGGAGGGCCCTGGACGCCCCACGCTGACCAGAGACGAGGCCAGGCTCGGGAGGGGCAGAACTCCTCGGGCTGGCCCGCGCTCCCGACGTGGAGCGGGCGGCGGGGTAGGGAAACGAGCCGTTTCGCTGCATGCGCCATGCAATTTCCCGGGCGGAAGGCGGTGCCGTTTGGCTTCACGGCCTGCCGGGGGAGGGACACGGTGACGTGGCACCGCGCAGCTCGCCCGCGGCGTGGAGGAGACGGCGACGTGAGCGCACGCCGGCTCGGGCGAGCATGACGCCCCGCGGCATTCCAGGACAGCCTTGGCCTCCTCCCTTCAGGTTTCTGCTTGACCCGGGCAGTCCCGCCGCTCCACAATCTTCGCCTTCATCTCGTGGGGCAGATCGGCGCCCAACCGAACGTGGTAGAATTCGTTGGAGGGATAGACGTGAAGCTCGCCCGCTCGATCCATCTCGTCCTGGTCAGCCTCATCGCCCTGTTCGTCGGGTTCGCGGGAAGCGGAATCGCGTGGGGACAGGCGCCCGGGTCCTGAACACCGGCCCCCGCGGGGCCCGTCCCCCAGGTCTGGGGGCCGAACATCTATGCGTCTGGGTTAGGGGCATTGACGGTCAATCGGGCTGCAGGGGCTGGAGGGGGCCCGAGCACCGTGTCGATCAACGTCGCGGGATTCGCGGTCAATCCGCAGTTGCTCGGGAAGGATGCCGAGGCGGGCCTTCCTGGCGGACTCGCTTTCGCCGGCACCTGAGTCGAAGCGTTCGACTCCATCCCGCCGGTGGCGGGGATTCTGCAAGTAGGGGGTGCGTTTCAGTGGTGGAACTACGGGAAGGCGATTGTTGTGACCAACTGTCTCGCCTTCAGTTCCATACAGATCGATAAGGTGGACGCCAACATCAACGTGACACTCAGGAACCCGGCTACGGGAAGGTACTCGATCAGGAGGCGCAAGCCGTCTTTGACGAACGGTGATGGTCTCGAAGCGTTCCTCGCCGCAGTGGATACCAGCGGAATTCATTGGGTCTTCGACGGAGGTATCGCTCGCCAAGCGCCTCCCGGACCTCTGGTCGCCGGACAGGTCCTCGGCGCAGGCTTGGCCCCGAACGCGAACGCCGCACTCGGAATCGACATACCTGGCATGAGGCTGCCAAACCCGGCCGCGTTCACCCCGCCTGTCGAAAACGGTGGTAAGACCGTGGTGCGGAAGGAGTACGACGTCACGTTTAGGTTCATCTCGTATCTGTACTCGAGTGCCACGGGCGCCCCTGTGCTCGTCGCTACCGTACATTGGGGCTTCGACGCCCTCCTCGTCGTATCGACCAATCCTGCTGTGGTTATCGTGAACCAGGGAGTCATCACGGAGCCTTCGGCTCCGGTGATCTACATGGTCGGGATTCCTGGTGATTTGCTAGCGATCCAGGACGACCTTCGGACTCTGGGCGGGACGCGGCGGTGAGGCTCACCGCGACGATCTCGCAAGCTTGAGCGCTGAGGCCGTCCGTTAGCGTGATCGCGTCGGGAAGCCCGAGGGGACGTGCCTCTAGGTCTGTCGGTACGATACGCCACGGCAAAGCATGTAGCCATGATGAAGTATTGGACTTCGACGCGCGTCCTTAGGCTGCTGGTATGCGCGGCGGCTGTGCTTCTAGTGCTCCTGAAATCGGCCAGATGGATTGGGCGCGCCACGAGTCCGAGTACGACCACAGACCGCAATCGTCCTGTCGCCCTGGCGTCTCCGGGAGGTACGCTCCCCGTGTCGCATCAGCGGCCGGAGACGAACGTCCCACCCGTCCACCCCGCGGAGTCTGAATTGACCCAGGAGCTACTTTCATCCCTGGAAGCGGCCATAGCGAGCGATGACTCGGACAAGGTGATCCAGTTGATGGTTCGCATCGGCACGCTCATCCGCTCGGCGAAGCCCCCGGGAGGGGGGGGCGAGGCCGTCAGGCGCTGGATTGAGGGCTCGCAAAGCCCCCGGTTGATCGGGATCCTCACGTACGCCTTGTCCGCGTACTCCGGCGTTCCCGACGACTTCTTCGCACGCATCGGCGCATCCCCGAATGTCCCGAACAACGCGATTCCGGCACTCGCGGTGTCCCAAACGCTGACGCAGATCCCCCACGACTGGACTCCCGAGAAGCAGATCGCCTTTTGGAATCAGCTCTTTCTGTGTTTCCCGTTCTTTCTCCCCGGGGTGCTGGAGCACCACATGAACCAACATCCGGAATTGAATCAACCCCGCGTCGGGATCGGCCTTGGAATCGCTAACGATCTGCGGGAGGTGATCCAGACCAAGAAGATCGATCACCCTGCGTCGATCGAGGCCGTACTTGGAAGGGTGCTTGCTGATCGACAAAACGCAAGCCAACTGTTAGGACAGCTCTTGGGCCTGGTGTCCTTGACCAACGAGCGCGGCATCGCTTTGGTGTCCAGCGCACTTGCTCGCGAGGCCGATCCGGCTGTGCGCAATGCTCTTCTTTGCTGGCTCTGCACGATTCCCAGCGAGGCCGCTGGAGAGGCGCTGTGGAGAGCCTATGCGGCAGCTTCCGTCGCGGATCGGGCACAGATTGGTTCGTGCCTGATCAATACCTATTCGAAGACCGGAGCAAAATCCTTCAGATCTTTGTGGTCACAGGAATCGGACCCGGATGTCCAAGAGCAATTGCTTCGCGCAGTTGGCAGACTGAAGACGAACGAGGGTCTTGCGGAGCTTCAACGAGCCTTTGAGACCGGTTCGGATCGTGTTCGAGAGGTGGTTCGAGAAGAGGTTGAGGCGCACATCCGGCTCTATCCCGATAGCGTCGCAGCGAAGGCGCTTCTCCAGCAAGTGGGCCCATCGACGAATCCTAGAAAGCGCCTGAAGCCAGCCACTGACCTTCCGGAAGAACCAGAAGTTGATGACAAGTGAGTGTGCTGCCTGACTCACTGAAATGTGGCTGCCCCCACGATCCACTGCGCCCCTGCACGCTCGTATCTCTCCCGTTGACTTATTCGTCCGCCGCTTGGTGTCGAGCTCGGATCCAATTCCAGCCCCCCTCCCCGACCACGGCAGCGTGATCGCGCCGTTGATCTGGAGACGCGGGCGACGTTGGCGACCGTCGCGCCGGCGAAGGCTTCGGCCAGACGTCCAACCCTCCCCTTCCCGCCCATCTGATGCCTCCCCGCCGACGGCGACCTCGTAGGCTCCAAGTCCGAGGCTGAGGTCTGGACGGGCACGGCGCCGCCCGCCACTGAGCCGTCGTGCGCCAGCCCGGGCGGGGTGGGAGGGTATCGCCGTACGCCGGTTAGCGAAGATTCCGGCGGAAGCGTCCGAGATCCTGGACGGAGGCGTCATCGTAGGCGCGCGATCGCGGCCTCGACGTCGCGCGCGTTGATGTCGGCGCGGCGCGGGTCGATGTGCAGGGCCACGTACACGACGCCGGGCTCTCGGGGATCGCGCAGGAAGGGCGGCATAGACGGGTTGACCGACGCCACCGTTGTCCCTCCGTGCCTGATACCATCCCCAAGCTGTCCCGCCCGGCGATTACGGTCGAGTGGAGGGCGGGACGAGAAGCCATCATGGAAGAACCTCTCGCACCGCCCCAGAGGAATCCCGCCCTCCTGGCGCTCGCCGTGGAGCGGCGCGTTGGTTTACCGCAAGACTGCTGACCGCACGTGCCCCAGGTCCTCGACGTCTTCACGTGGCGCGTCTTCTGGGATCGGCCCGGCCCGAGGTGCCGGACGATGTGAGATCTCGCGTCCTGGGGCGACGTCGAGGACCCAGAGGCCGGTCCCGGAGCGCCAGGGATCCCCATTTCCCAGATCACCGCTTCGGCCCTATGAAAACCGTCGCGGGGAACTTCGCTTTCGCGCTACACTCCGATCGCCGGTGAGCGCGGACGCCGTCGGCATGGAGAGTCCTGATGCTCCTTTGCGAGGCAAAGCGAAATCGCCGTGAGTACTCCTGTGAGTACTCCCGGGCGTCAGGATTGGTCGTTCTTCGTCCCTCTTCGTCGCGATCGGCGTGATCGCGGAAACGGGTCCTGGCGTGGTGTAGGGGTGGATTCGTCGCGTTTCGTCGCGGTCGGTCGCGATCCGACGAAGTGGATTATGAGTCCGCTGCTCTGACCATTGAGCTATGGGCCCAAAGGCTTATCGCGTGCCAGTATATTGCGTTCCCTCCGGCGCGAACACGCCTTTCCGGACGGCATGAGTACTCCCATGTGTACGGTCGCCGGATGGCTATGGCGGCGCCTCAGCGGGTAGCCGGCTACCGAGGGACCCGTGATCGGGGTCGGTGGAGGAGGCGTCTGGCGGGACGCGGCGGTGCTGGCCCGCATTCCATGCGTGCGCTTCATCATTCCCATCATCACTCGGTGTCGGTCGTCAGGCGGGGCGGCGCGGCGATCTCGTCCGCCTCGGACGTGTCCCCGTCCACCGCCTGCCCGATCACCCGCTCGGTGACCCCGGTCAGGTGCGCTCTGAGCGTGGTCTCGAGCTCCAGGAACTCCGGCCAGAGGGTCGCGTCTACGAACCGACGTGGGACCCGCGCCATGAGCGTGGTGTGCCGCTGGCCGCTGTACCGGTACGGCTTGAGTTCGTAGCGGCGGAGGAGCGCGACGAACAGCTTCCGCGACCAGAGATCGAGGAAGGTGAACTTCACCTCGATGGGGGGATCCTGGACGACTGCATCCGCGAGTCGTCGGCGGATCCGCTCCCTCGCCTCGCCGGCCGCGACCCGCTCCCCGTCTGTGGAGGCGCCAGCGAAGAGGGCTTCGATGCGGGCCAGCTTCTCCATCAGGCGTGACTCGTCGGGCGTCGGCATGTCCTGCGATCCTCGTTCAGCGACTGCGGGTGCCGCGCTGCGCCTTCAGCCAGCCCCACTCGGGAACGTGCTTCTCCACGAACTCCTGCGGCAGGACCCGAGTCGGACACCGGGCTCGCCGGGTGGCACGTGCGTCCAGCCCTCCTCTGCTCCATTCGTCGAGCACGGACGCCGCCATCTCCTCCGCGAAGTCGGTGGCCTCCTGAAGCGCCGCGTTGCACGCCTCACCCCGGACACGGTAGAGCCCGAGGAGCATGCCCTGCGCGATCCTCAGGGCCTCGTCCTCCTTGCCCAGGGACAGCCGACGCTGCATGTCGCACGTGAACGGCTTGATGGCCTCCTCCAACAACTCGACGGCTGCCTCATCCGGCTCCACGTAGCCCCAGGCCTTCTGTCCCGCGCGGCCGTAGACGTCTTCGTCATCGATGCCACTCAGCGCGTCCTCGACCTCGGTGGCGATCTGCTCGAACGACGTCTCCGCGAGCAGGGCCTTCGCGATGTCCTCAGCCTGCCCCCGGAGTTCGGGATGCGCCCCGAGCAGGCGGTCGAGGACGGCTGCTGCCTCGTCGGAGTGGAGGGTTCCGAGAATCTCCTGTCGAAGGGGATGAGTTCGGGCGCCGCGGGATGGGCTCCTGCGTCCGGCCATGGGCACTCCTCCAGGTCGTGGTTGAACGGCGGAGTATCTACCAGGAGGACGCCGGTCCGTCACGCGTTGGCGAAGGGCGCCGCGCCTCGGCGTGGGCATGCGACTGCGCGAGATGGTGCCCGTCGGTCTTAGCGGGCGTGCATGCCGTGCATGCCGGGGAACATCCGTTGGTGCCGTTCGATCATCTCCCCGGCCAGCGAGCGGAAGTCCCGTTCCAACATGCCATCGGGCAGGGACCCCAGGAGGGTGCGAATGAGGTCCTCGCGGGCGTCCTCGTCCCGGCAGATCGCGAGGTTCCAAATGAACATGCCGAGGGACATCGCGTTCTCGTAGCTGCGGGGGTCGTCTCCAGCCTTCTCCAGCAGCGGTTCCGCGAAGCGCATCATGGCCGCGGCTGGCCCCTCACCACGCTCCTTGGCGTCGAAGTACTCGACCGCCATGTCCATGGACTTCTCGTCGAGGTCGCCTGTCGTGACCAGTTGTCGTCCGCGGTGCTCTACGACCCGGGCGCCCGGAGGCAGGTGGCCCGATCCTACGCCGAGCGCCGTGTCAGACTCGGCCCTGGCGTCCGCGACGAGCCCCTTCCCCAGGCAGCACCTCTTGTACTTCCTGCCGGAGCCGCACGGGCACATCTGGTTCCTGGATGGCTCCATCGTTTCTCCTACCCGAGCGGATACACCTTCCGCGCCTCGACGAACCGCCACTTCCGGCCGAAACGCCCGAGCACGCCGGAGATCGACCAGTTCACCTTGCATAGGACGCAGATATCCTCAGGCACGGTGAATCGCCGCGCTCCGTCGCCTCCGTGCTACTCTTGGATCGACATGCCCGTGATGGCCAGCAGGTCCCCGACCGTCCGGAGGCGGGTCGCCCCCTTCGGTCTGCAGACGGACTTGATGAGGGCCGGTTCGACCCTGAGGAAGTCCGCGAGGGCCTTCAGGGAGCCGGAGAGCTTGTTCATGCCCTTCGGGACCGGGGGTGCGCTGTCCTCGTCCTCCAGCTCACCCGCCTGCGCGCAACGGAGCCATCCAAGGTACAGGGGGCGAAGATCGCCCTCGGCGAGGGCGCCACGGATCGGGATCAGGTCGCTCATGCACCCCTCTCCCGCCTCGCAATCGCCTCCCTCCTCCTCCGAGACAAAGCCGACGACGACGTGGCCTCCCTTCGCCTTGACCGTGACGCGGTCACGCACGCAGTAGGGCGCGGCGGCCTTCGCGTCGAACGACTTGCGCGGCAGACGGAACATCAACTCGCGCGTCCCCCAGTTCGCGACGTACACGAAGGCATCGAAGTACTTCTGCATGAGCAGCGCAGGGTTCCCGCGGAAGTTCCCGAAGTTGTAGACGTTCGTGAAGCTCGTCCGCGTGATCTCCGCGCGCGTGGAGAGCCTTCCCAGGGCGTCCACCTCGCGATCGGTGAGCGGGCGGTCGATTGCCCGGAACTCGTAGTACTGGTACTCGCTCATGTCGGCCTCCGATCGGACTACGCTTCCCCGGCCCCGCGTCGATACGCCTCATACTCCGCCGTACTCGCGCGGATACACGTTCCACGCCTCGATGAACTGCCACTTCCTCCCGACGCGGCCGAGCACCGCCGTGATCATCCAGTCGACCCTGCAGAGGGAGCAGATGTCCTCGGGGAGGTCGATGGGCCCGAGTGGCCGGTTGTCCTTCATCCCCCGGACCCAGACCCAGCTCGGCTGGACGCTGGTGAACGTGAAGAGGTCCTCCACCCGCTCCTCGACGCTGGCGTCCTGCTCCTGCGCGAAAACGGTCATCCGGAGCGCCAGATCCTCGGCCCTCGGGATGTTCCGCGAGGCCGCGTCGCACGTCTTGGCCGCGTCCTTGGCTTTCCGGACACTCACGTGCCCCTTCTCCACGAGCCACGCCACGACCGCCCCGGTGACGGTCCCTGCGGCGCGCTTGAGGTCGCCTCCACCGAGGACCTTCCGGATCATGAACTCCCCGAGGAAGTGATCCAGGTGCGCCAGGATGTGCTCGGGGCCGAAGAGGTCGCAGAACTCGCGGCCGCCCCCCGCATCGGTGCGACGGAGCTGCTTGAAGCGCTCGGTCTCCGCATCGCTCAGGGACTCGTGACCCCAGAGATTGAGGCAGGCCAAGAGGAGGTTCACCACCTGGGAGTAGTGGGCATACGTCCTCGCCGACAGGCGGCGGCATTGCTCTTCCAGAAACGTATCCAGCACGTCCTGGATGGTGGGATTCGCGACCGGGGTATCCTTCTCGCGCAAAGTGCCTCCCATGCGTCCCGTCGGCAGCGTGAGCCATGCTACGAGCCCTTCGACCTCATGTCCCGGGATTCCTGCGTGGCGGTCCGCACGGTCGGAAGGAGAAACGTTGTGGAAGCTGGATTCCTATTGCACAACGCCTTGTCGGCGAGTAGATTCCCCGCGTCACGATTGGGAGGCACGTCATGGCGTACGTCCGGAAACACGGCAACCAGCTCGCGATCGTCCACGGCGAACGGGAGCAGGGCACGGGGAAGGTCATGCAGAGCGTCCTGTTCAGGATCTGCTCGAAGCCCGAGGCCCTCGCGATCCTCGGGCGCGGCCCCGAGGGGGCGGCTCTCCGGTTCAAGAGCCTCCTGGAGGGGCACTACCCGGGGATCTCATTCCCATGGAAGACGATCAACAGGTCGATCCAGGACAACGTCGAAGCCCTGCCCGACATGTACGACTACCCGCTGATGCGCATCCAGGGGACGTTTCGTGAGGATCTGTGCGCCTTCACCCGGCAGATCGGCCACGCGGATCCGCAGGCGCTGGCCTCGGCCGCCAAGGCGATCCGGCAGCACCGCCACGAACTGGAGTTCATCGTCGACCTCGTCAACTTCAGGCTCAAGTGCTGCGACGCGAAGGAGAGCGCGTGGAATGCGGACAACGAGTTCTGCTGGCGCTTCGCGCTGGGGGGGGGCGACGTGCCGATGGACGCCGAGGAGATGGCGGAGGGGCTGTACAACCGTGGGAAGCTCGACCGTGCCGAGGCGGCCTTCCGCCTCCTGATCGACGCCTTCCAGGACTACGCCGAGGGCCACAACTACCTGGGCCTGATCGCCCTGCAGAGGAGGAAGTTGGACGAGGCCATCGGGCACTTCGAGAAGACCGTCGAGGTCGGCAGGCGCCTCTTCCCGAAGCGGATCGCCAGGAAGTCCTACTGGAGCGACCTCTCGACCCGCCCCTACATCAGGGGGCTGCGGAATCTGGCTCTTACCTTGCAGCAGGCGGGGCGCTATGACGAGGCGATGTCGGTCTGCCATCGGCTGGAATCGGAGTGCGGGAAGGACGCCGATGTGCAGTCGGATCGTGCGGCGATCCACCTGAACACGGGACGCTGGGCGGAAGCCGCGAAGGAGGCCGGGGGGCTGCGGGACGTCATGCCTTCCGAGGGCTTCGTCGCCGCCCTGGCGCTCTTCGAACTCGGCAGTCACGCCGAGGCCACCTCCATGTTCCTCCACGCTGCGCTCAACTATCCGCGGGCGGCGAAGATCCTCGTGGGGCAGCGGACCTCGGAGCCCCGCGAACACCAGGAGGCGGAGGACCACAACCTCGGCGTCCATCTCGTGCAGGTGCTCGACGGGTACCTGACGGAGTACGGGACGCGCTCCTGCGAGTTCTTCGGCAGGATCCTCAAGGAGCGGTCGGTCGTCGCGCTGCATGCGGAGTTGGCGGAGGCGGATCTGAAGTGGCGCAGCGATCGCACGGGCGCCGACCACACGCCGTTCGAGAGGATGCACGAGATGAAGTCCGCGGAGTTCGCGAAGGCGGAGGCGGCCAAGCTGGCTGGCTCCTCGACGATGCTCATCGACCGCGGCGGGAGCCACGGCAGGAACGGGAAGGTGAAGAAGTAGGGGACCGGTGGGAGGGGCGATCCGCCTCCGATCATCATGAGCGAGACGTCCAACATCTACTGCACGCGACTCGGCATCCCCGTCCCCCGGGTCGAGGATGTGCTCGCGCAGAAGGGGGCCAGGCTCCTCCATGTCATGGTCGTCGCCCTGCTGGAAGGCGGAGGCCCGATGACCGTGGAGGAGATCGCGGAGCGCCTCAAGAGTGCCGGAGCGGAGAGCGGGACCGGCGACATGGCCCGCTCGCTTCGTCGGGCCTGGGGCGGGCGCGAGCCGATCCACAAGGATCCGGAGGGCCGGTACGCCCTCGACCTGAACTGCGAGTCCATGCGAATGGTGCTGTCGCTGACGGGCCTCATGGTGCCCGCGCCCGCCCCGCCGGAGCCACCGCCTCCGGACGTGAGGCCGCCCGCGGATGACGTCGCGCTCACGGCGGAGGAGCTGGAAGCGGCGTTGAATGAAGCAGCGTCCAGCGGCCTTTCGTACTTCAGGATCGTGGCAGCCGTCCTGGACGCCGAGGATCGACCGATGTCTATGCGGGAGCTGAACCAGAGGCTTGCCGAACTCACGGGGCTACAGAAGGCGGTGGACGAGGGG